>JACCDR011561600.1_pt1 | contig 17418 bp, 20 predicted proteins | sample 7446431 | NCBI WGS metagenome assembly JACCDR01 (sample SAMN15323443, study PRJNA562643) | freshwater metagenome | isolation source: river surface water | place: USA:Blue River Watershed | collected 2017-08-17
GCTCGCGTAGCGAGCCGCCGGTTTTGTTTGTACAATAGAACCATATGGAATCCATTCACAAAAAGAGACTGCTCCGTGACCTCCTTATACTCATACTCAGTATTTCAGTCGCAGGCCTCCTCGTTCAGACAAACTTTGTTGAAGCCATTATAAATACTTCAGGTTCTTGGTATATTGTGAGCTCTTTTATAGCAGGTCTCTTCTTTACCTCTGTATTCACCACCGCCCCTGCTATGGTTGCCCTCGCGGGACTCGGTGAATCATTCTCTCCCGTAATCGTTGCACTCGTAGGTGCCCTCGGTGCACTTATTGGCGATGCACTCATATTCTCATTTGTAAAAGGACATCTCACAGAAGATATTTCATATCTCTTGAGTAAAACTAAAGCGCGGAGACTAAAACACATATTTACCGGCAGATACATGCGATGGTCTCTCGCGCTCCTCGGTGCACTCGTTATAGCATCCCCTCTTCCCGACGAACTAGGCCTCACTCTCATGGGTATATCTCAGATGTCATTTCTGCGTTTTACTCTCATATCTTATACCTTTAACTTTATAGGAATACTCCTCATATCACTCCTAGCGCGTACTATTGTCTAGTGCTATAGTCAGGCCCATGATAGATATACTCGATGGAAAAATAGCCCGAGACTTTTACAAAAAAGCTCTCAAACAAAAGGTTTTAAACCTCCCTCAAACTCCAACACTGGTACTTATTCAAGTTGGAAATAACCCTCAATCAAACGTCTACATAGAACAGAAAAAACGTTTTGCAAACGACCTAGGTGTTTCTGTGCGACACATACAGATCAAAGATACTGATCCAGAGCACATGCTCATAGATACCATACAAACCTACAACAAAGATGCGTCTGTTCATGGCATCATTATCCAACTCCCCCTACCCACTTCATACGATAAACAGCGGGTAATAGATACTATTGATCCAAGAAAAGACGTTGACGGTCTCACTACAGTCAATCAAAACAATCTCGAGCACACACCGTTATTCGTACCCGCAACAGCACGAGGTGTGTTTACCCTTCTTGATTTTTATCACATAGACTACAGGGATAAAAAAGTATGTATATTTGGTAGATCAAAACTTGTTAGTGGACCTATAGCACGTATCATGCAAGCACAAGGTGTAGATGTTTCAGTCTGCTCTCGAGACACCAAAAACCCTAAGACAATATCAAAACAGGCAGACATAGTAATTGTTGCCATTGGGCAACCAGAAATGATAGATGAAACATATATAAAAAGAGGCTCTGTCGTGATTGATATCGGTATCACCGCTACACCCCATGGTATACGGGGAGATGTAGCGTTTTCACGAGTAGCGCCCCTTGTCAAAGCAATTACTCCTGTGCCTGGTGGTGTCGGACCGATGACCGTTCTCTCTTTATTTGCTAATCTTATAGTCTCGGCAGAGCGAAATGCCGCACATATTACTCAATAATCTATATATCCCATGGATACTGTTTTAAATAACGGAAAACTAAGAACTCTCGCCATTATACTCGCTACAGTTCTCACTATATTCGTTGTTGTCAAAATTATTCACGAAGTTGCAGTTATATCTCGCATAGGATCAATCGAACCTGTTGCAAATGTTATTTCTGTATCAGGTAAAGGAGAAGTTACCGCAACTCCTAACATTGCATCTTTCAGCTTTAGCGTAGAGGAAAGTGCTTCAAACGTTGCTGATGCTCAAACCGCTGCTACCAAGAAAACAAACGCTATTCTCGATTATATAAAGAAGAATAATGTTGCTGATAAAGACATAAAAACTCTTTCTTACAACATATATCCTCGTTACGACTATCAGAATGGTACCTACTACAATCCAGGTAAACAAATACTCTCTGCATACGTAGTATCTCAGACTGTTGAAATCAAAGTTCGTAACATGAGCGAAGCTGGAAAACTCCTCACCGGTATTGGTGAATTCGGAGCAACCAATGTTTCAGGTCTCTCTTTCTCAGTAGATAATCAGGAACAGCTCATGCTCGACGCTCGAGACAAAGCTATTACTGATGCACGTGATCAGGCAAAGAAACTCGCTAATGCTCTCGGTGTAAAACTCGGAGCTATCCGTGGATTCTATGAATCAATGCCATATCAGCCTATGTACTACGGACGAGACATGATTATGTCTGCTTCAGGTAGTGCAAAAGAAGGTGCTGCTCCAGAACTCCCGAGTGGTGAAAGCAAGATCAAATCAGAAGTTACTGTTACTTACGAAATTCGATAACAGTCTCTCGCACGAAAAAACCGCCACAGGCGGTTTTTTCGTGCGTTTTATATATACCTCTACTCAGAAACTACACGAAGCACTTCTTCTATAGTCGTATGGCCTTGTGCTGCTATAAACACTCCGTCTTCAAGCATTGTCATCATACCCTCTTTCTTTGCTTGAGCTTCTATCTCCCCCGCTGTTGCACCCTTCATAATAAGTTCACGTATCGTAGGTGTCATCTTTAATACTTCATGAATACCTACACGTCCCTTATATCCATCGTCTTCTTTGGTTACTGTAGGCGTGCCGAACATTACTTTATCCCAACCATCTTTTGGTCCTATCACTTTTTCTGCTCGTAAAATTCCAATCATACGATCGAGATCTACTACTTTACCGAGAGCAGCGAGTTCTGCTTTGGTGAGAGGTTTACGATCCTTTGATGTTTCTGCTAATCGGCGTACGAGACGCTGTCCTATAACCACCGAGAGTGTAGAAACAAGGAGAAACGGCTCTATTTTCATATCCATGAGACGCGGTATAGCACCTGCGGCCGAGTTGGTGTGAAGCGTTGAGAGCACGAGGTGTCCCGTGAGAGCGGCATTTACCGCGAGCGACGCTGTTTCTCCGTCTCGAATTTCTCCCACCATAATGATATCCGGATCCTGACGCACGAGAGATCTGAGACCTGAAGCGAAGGTAAATCCAATTTCAGGTTTTACTTGAGTCTGATTAACTCGAGGCATTTGATATTCAACAGGATCTTCTACGGTAGATATGTTTACATCCGGAGTATTTAAAATATCGAGCACAGTATAGAGTGTTGTCGATTTTCCTGATCCCGTAGGACCTGTTGCAAGAATCATACCGGTGGCCAATTTTGTTGCTCCATGAATACGTTCGAGCGCTTCCCCATGAAAACCGAGGTGTTCGAGAGTAAAGCCGGAAACACTTTCACGCAAGAGTCGCATCACAGTCTTTTCACCATAAAATGTAGGCAAAATAGAGACACGGAAAGAAACTTTTTCATTATTCATTTCTACTTTGAAACGACCGTCTTGAGGCAAACGTTTTTCATCGAGCTTCAAACTCGAAAGTACTTTGATACGGGCCGTAATAGATGTCTCAGCTTCTTTGGGTAAAACCATCGCATCATGGAGAAGACCGTCAATACGATAACGAACGAGAAGCTCCTTCTCCATAGGCTCAATATGGATATCAGAAGCACCTTGAATAATCGCATGTTTGAGAAGTGTATCAACAATACGAATCACAGGGAGATCTTCAGCCAATTTCTTGAGATCAGCATCTGACTGCTTCCCTTTTGCACCCAACTCTTCGGAGAGAGTTTTGAGAGTTGCCGTCTCCTGCTTTATCAAATCACCGAATTCTGCCTTGAGACTCTTTTGATATTGAACGAGTACTGATTTTATAGAATCAGAATCAGTGAGACGAGGCAAAATCTTGCCTCCTACTTTCTTTTTTATAAAGTCGATAGCGTGCAAATCATCAGTATCAAGCATTGCAACCTCGAGTGTGTCATCAGTCTTTTTGAAAGCAACAATATTGTGCGCTCGTGCAATAGGTTCAGGTACGAGAGAAAGAATAGTAAAGTCTATCTTTTGACCTTTGAGATCTACAAACGGTATACCGAGTATATATGCCTGCATCTTACGCAAATCATCTTCGGATAGTTTTCCATGATTTACGAGTATTTCACCGAGAGTTGTCTTTTTTGTTTTAGCTTCTTTTTCAGCTTCAATAACGTCTTTCTTTGAAACGAGACCTGAATCGTTTATAAAAGCTTTGAGCTGTTGTTCTTCGATGTACATAAGCGCGTGCTATAATCGTTACTGTAAGTATATCCCATTTATACAATGTCGCATATAAACAACAAAGATTATTTTACAATACCTGTAGCTATTATGGTTTCAGGTGCACTTATAGCAGTGAGTATATATCTCGGCGCACGAGAAATAGCTGGTACAGGTAGTATGCAAAACACCCTTCTTTCAAAAACTCCTGTAGCTACAACAAAAACTGGTCCAGCGGTGAGCAGAAACGACCATATACTCGGTTCTTTTAATGCAAAAGCAACCATTATTACTTACACCGATCTCGAGTGTCCGTTTTGCAAGCAGTTCCACAAGAACCTAAAAACCGTTCTCGCAGACTATAGTCCAAATGATGTATCACTCGTATACCGAGCATTCCCCCTCTCAATACACAATAGAGCATTCAAAGAAGCAGAAGCTGCTGAATGTGCAGCTGAACTCGGAGGGAACCCTGCTTTCTGGGCATATATCGATCGCATATTCGAAATAACCCCTGCAAACAACAAACTCGATCCAGCAGAACTCCCTAAAATCGCTGCGTACATCGGTCTTGATACAAAATCATTTGAATCATGCCTTTCAAGTGGCCGTTACAAACCAAAAATAGAAGCTTCTATCAAAGAAGGTGCCGCTCTCGGTGCAGCTGGTACTCCTTTTAGCCTTATTGTGACCAAAACAGGCTCTGTTGCCCTCAAAGGTGCGGCAAGTGTGGAAAGTATCAAAGAGAAACTCACCGAGGCTCTCAAATAGGATACAATCGTGGACGAAAAAACCGGCAGAGCCGGTTTTTTCGTCCACATTAATCTGTAACCATAATTGTTCCCGTAAACTCCGCATTAAAATGGTCATGAAATCCCCACGTACCCTTCTTTTTGAAATCAAAATACCATGTTTCCCCTGGTGCAAGTGCTTCACGAGGATCAAAATCTGAATAAAACTCATGGGTCGGATGAGGATCGGATGCTGGCCAAAAATAACAAGTATTATCAAAAGCAGTGCATGTATCAAGCTCTTTATTTGTAAAACCAACAACTTGACCACGTTTTATGGTTATTTCACGAGGCTCAAAACCCTCATGTGATACAAAAATAATCACATCAGCCGTCTTTACCGTGCGTGTATACACAAAAACACTAACAATGGCGAGTGATATACCTGCAATAACAGCAATTTCTTTTTTAGACATACTTTTTATACCAAACATATCCAACCAAAACTCCAACAATCACCCCAAAAAGTACATAATACCGAACCATATGAGATGTTTGTTCAAAAGGTTCACTCGAAAGCACAGTAATATCAAATTCAGTCTTCACAAGAGACCGTGTCCCTTTTTCAACATTTACATCAACTGTATATACACCAGATACAGGTACAGTAATTATTGCGGTAGGCTGACCAAATGAACCTTTATGGAGAGGTGCAGCAAATAACACTTCTTTTTTATCATTACGTACTCGCAACCACACGTTATCAAAATCAATATCTGAAGCATCTCGTGATGCGCGAATCTCAAAATCAAATGTAATAGGCTGTTTTTCAAAAGGTTGTGTGTATCCAATATCAATAAAATAATCTCCTATCGTCTTTTCAAATGAGAGACCGTCTGAATGCGCGTACACACTAGATGCAGAAAGTATAAAAAATAAAACACATACAGAGAGAAAATATTTCATATTATTTTATAGTAAGACACATTGTTTTATCTGCTCCAGAGAGTCCTTCACACATCTTGTATGCAGTTTCTTTTACTTCAGGCTTTCTAAATAATAATGTATAGCTGTGATTTTTGCATGACAACTGATACTGCGCATCAGTAAAGTTCTCACATGCTTTTTTTACAACTGCTACATCCCATGTTCTCGCTACCACCAAGTCAGCAAAACCTTTAATACAGTATGGTATATATTCCTTTTCACTTGATTCACAGAGCTTTACAGGCTCCGTATAAACATTCTTAAAGTGAGACACCCACCACTGCATCTGATTAAAGTAGCAATCTGGTTTGAATATTGTTTTGACCGAAGCACACGGCTCCATGAGTGACTCCCCGGCACTCTTTCGTATATCATTACCGGAAATACTTTCCATGGTATGAAAGTTATACTCCATAAACACACCGCCAGCACAACCATTAAACTCCCTTGAATCAATCATGGTCTCACAGATAGTGAGAGCTTTAGCCAAATTACCATATCCAACATAACCGAGGACTCCATGACCTATACCATGCAGACAACGTGTTGCATCTGACTTCCAGTATATTTTACAGAGTCTATCGAGCTCACGTACAGCACTTAAACCTTCTGAGATAATCGCTTTACCTGAAAAACTGTGATAACACCCGTATGAAAAAGACGTATCACAATACACAATACCTCCAATACCTTCTGAATCATATATAAGTTCGCCAAATATATGCGCCAGACTATGCTGTATACCGAGCGGCCTCTCTCCTACTTCTTTTTTAAAGATCTCATAAGCTTTTTCAACTCCTACATCTTTGATATCTTGTTTCCATTTATTTTTTTCAGCTGCGTACGCGCCAACCCAGAGAGACTTGAGAGGATCTTCTGGTTTTGCTTTTTTAGGAGTAAAGAGTACAAAGCCTTCGTATATAACAATTCCCAATAGAACAATAATACTTATGATAAGGATTCTTTTCATAAGATCATTGATTCACATACCGCAGTATATTCTCGGGGTACCGCACTACAAACAGCTTGTCGTTCTTCATTACTATTTTTAAAGGCTCTTACTATCTCAAAAAATGATCCAAAACATGACATACCGTAGCCATTTTTATGCGCAACCGTACAAAATGCCAGGGATGATTGAGGACTATTCTCTCCTGCCCAGTACATAGATCGCACCGCCTCTGTTACGCATGCAGATACATCAGGTCTCTTGCCCGCGAGAGTACACCATTTAAATGTTTTTTCTATTGCCTCCTGAGGCATCACCCCCATGGTTCGCGTGTCTTTACCATTTGCCATAGGAGCATATTCTTTTCCAAAACCGCCATAACACGCAATACGTAATGAGCCTGATAATGGATCACAATATGCCATTGCTCTCGTGAGCTGTGCATCTGTTGGTTTTGCACCTACCGAAGTACCTTCGAGTGTAAGGAATCGTGGTGTGAGATATATATAACACATACGTTTTGCTTCAGGTGGCACAATATCAGTATCACAAGGAGACAACGGGTGTTCTTTACTGAAATATACTTCAGTTTGTTTTTTCCATATATCTACATCATGTATACCAAACACCATCTCCATAGTTGCACCGCCACGACACTGATCCACCTCATTACTCGTCTTTGATCCTGCGAGACCACACATCTCCATCGCTTTAGCAAAGTCATAACCGTTGTATGCGAGCACACCGTGTCCCACTCCGTGATAGCAGAGTGAATATCCGTTTTTACCTCCTGGTGATTTTTTACAGGTCTCGAGAATAGTAGAAAATGCTGAAGGTCCTTCTTTATAAAACGTATTGATGACGATTTGGTGTGCACACGCACTGCCAAAATCTTGGGTACAGTCAATAATACCTTCAGGACCTTTTTGGTCGTATAGTACGTCACCTATACCATGCCCTACGAGATGGACATCGATACCCCGTGGTATATGAACACGTCCCAAGAGATTAAAGGCATATACAGCACCTTTGTCTTTGGCTATAGCAGTAAAATAGTCAGTGAGCTGTTTGAGATTCATCGTATTGCCCCGTAGAGCAATTACCTCGGGATATGGGTTTGAGGATACGTTATAGAGCCATATACCCAAGATCACATTTACGACAATAAAAATTGCGCAATATGTGTACAACAAAGGTTTGTAACAAAACCTTTTCATATTTATTTTGTTACAACAATACCAACAACATTCGAAGGTATATCACACGAATAGCCGTACACCGATGGTCCAAATTTAAAATCAGCAACGATTGTTTTTGACGCTTTTGGTGTGAGATCGAATGTATTTTCTTTATTTATAATGATCTTTATTGTTGAAGTACCGGCGTTGTTAAACGTGAGGTTAGCTCCCTCTTTAATAGAGATATTATTTGCATCTGGTTTACAACCCACCATAGAAATAGCAGTTTTAGAAACCGCATTAGTTTCGAGGTATTTTACATAGGCAGAACGTTCTTCTTGAGAAACACCTGCGGTAATAATCTTTTTGATAGCATTCTCAACTCCACCTGTAACGATGATTTGAGGGGTTTTAGTGGCAGTAGTCGTACCAGTTTTGGTAGTAGCTTTAGTATCAACTTTTGTTGCGGCCATGTGTGCAGGTCTCTGTGTATCAGCCTTCTGTTTGTAGATGAGAAAACCAAGCGTACCTGCAATTACTATCAAAATACCTAATACGATTTTAAGAACAATTTGCATGGTGGTTTAAATAAAATGTATGTTTAGTATAGCATTAATCATGTTATAGTACCGCCATGAAACAGACAGTATCCATCATAATACCTGCATATAATGAAGAATTATCATTAAAAAAAGTAGTTGAAGAAATACAAAGCCTTTACCCTGCCTATGAAATAATAATCATAAACAACGGTAGTACCGATGGTACACACAATGTTATATCGAAACTACAAAACGTACGGTCATTTAATCTACCTAAACCAAACAAGGGCTGTGCACTCTATGAAGGATTAACCCGAAGTACAGGTGATATATGTATAACCATGGATAGCGATGGTCAAAATGACCCTCAGTACATACGAGAAATTATCAATAACCTTGCTAATACCGACTGTGTGTGTACTTATCGGATTAAAAGATCGAATACTTTGGCTAAAAAAATAGTCAGTTTATTAGCAAACAAAGTACGCAGAGTCATTTTCTCAAAAAGTCCAATACGTGATGCGGGATCCGCTTTACGTGGCATAAAAAGAGATCACATTACATATCTCTTTCCTTTCGAAGGACTACATCGATTTATACCCGATATATTATATGGTTTTAATCTACACATAGTAGAAATACCCGTTATCGAAAGGTCTCGGTATGCAGGAAAAAGTAAGTACAGTATTATAAGAAGAACCTTATACGGAATAATTCATTTATATACGGTCAAAAAGTACCTAAAAAAATATGCATCCTGACACATGGTATTACATAGGCCTTTTAGGAACACTCTTATTTTCAGGTAGATGGGTTATACAATTTTTTGCTTCACACAAAGTAGGAAAACCTGTTTTTACTAGAAATTTTTGGTACGTGAGTATCGCTGGGAGCTTGTGTATATTAAGCTATTTTATATTTGGCAATAGAGACACAGTAGGTATTATCTCTAACCTATTTCCCCTCCTCGTCGCTCTCTACAACCTCTATTTAATCAATAAAAAACCGCTTTAGTTCTTAGCTAAAGCGGTTCGAGAAGAGACTCGTCAGTTTGCCATTGCAATCACCGGATCTTTTTTGATCTTAACCGTGATTGTAGAGACAGAAACAGACGTTGGTCGATCGAGAACGCTGAAACGGACGGTATTTGCGAGAGGTAGCATTGAGAGCTTCCTCTCAACATCAGATTCGAGAACACCTCGCAAATAACAGTCGTTAACCTCAAGAATAACCATACCGGAAACAAACCCGGCACGATCAGCACTTGAGCTCGGCATAACCGAAACAACCTTCAACCCTTTGATCTTACGTTGATCAATAGGGCCAGTTTGGTTCGGCTCAAAAACCGGACGCACAACCAGACCAACCATCGACTCCACAAAAAACTTGGGGAGAACGATAGCAGGACTCTCGGCAACCGATTTGAAATTTGGGTTTTGGGCCCAGGAACTGTTTGCGTAAACAAACAATCCCACGAAGACAAAGAACAGCTTCAGGATTTTCATGGACATTAGGGGTAATTCCTGACTTAATAATCTTACCACACATGCGTATAAAAAACAAGTTCTCTGTGTATAAATAAAAGCTGCAGGTATTCTATTTCCTGCAGCTAGGGCGCAAATCCGCCAAATACGTACTTAGGGAGTTTTTTTAACAACAGCCAAATACGTAATTGAAACCTTGCTATGACTAAGAAGATCAGACACTTGATCTATCCTAACCCGAATCACATTGGGTGTGATTTTGAATCGATCAGCAAGAGTATTCTTCAGAGCCTCTTCCTGATCTTTTGTCGCCGGAGAATAGTTCTTGGCAACAGATTTTTCAAGGTCTGACTTCTTTGTCGTAGAAAGCACGGTCATGTAATTCATCGAACATTGCTTACCTTCGATGACAACAGGTATGTCCTGTGACAAGATAAGCATTGGATGCGAATCGATCTTCGCATCAATTCGTAGACTGAGCTTTTTTTCTTGGGCCGTAGAAAGATTTGCGAAAAGAACAGATATGCAAAGTACCACAATTAGTTTCACAGTAAATAGTTGTTTGATTGTTTTGTTGTATCTTGTTACATACATATAATACACTAGTTAGTATATTATGTCAATATATCTGCGAGACACCCCAAACTCCAACCATCTTGATACTAAAATCTATACAAATAGATCTTATCCCCTACCAAACCTTCAAAAGAAGCAACCCTTTTAATATTGTCTGTATTTTCTAATAATGGAAAAAGCCAATACAAACGAGAGCGAGTCATGTTGTCTACAACGACAAAACCTTTTTTTTCATTCAGGACTTTTAAAAGATCTTCTTCGTTATAAATAACAGGGGCGTCTACATAAAACTCTCTATCATTAACAACTTTTTTATCTGCACCTTTTTGACCTTCATTAAGTACCATTTTTAACCATATTCCCTTTTGACCCAAAAATACTTTATGTAAGTGAGAATAACCTGAGACAACAACATCTCCTGAATCTTTGTTTTTTAAAATATAATCAAAAACTGATTTAAAATCAGGCTGTGGCGAACCTGGATCAAGAAGATATTTTGATTTTGGTAAGAATGTACTATAAGGAAAAATAAACAATCCCACCAATAAACCAATATAAATATTTTTATAAAATCTTTTAAGCTGAATTAATAAATTATCATAAATTATTAAAAAGATTCTTACTGAACATAAAATCAAAAGAGGGTAAAAAATAAACAGATACCTTATTTGCAAAGAAGATGTGATAAAAACTAGTGAAATTACAGAGCCCAATGTCACCATAGGTAAGTATAAAGAAAACTTTTTTGTATCTTTTTTGAATAAACAGTAAGACAAAAACAGCAATGATCCATAAACAAATAATAATATATTATCGGGTGAATAATAGTGATAAAAAATAATACTTTTAAAAAGTCTATCGTTTATATAAAAACTACTAGCGAACACTATACTCAAAAACAATAGGCTACTATATATAAAAGATCTTACATTACTTAATTTTATATATAAAAAAAGATTATATAGACCATAAAATAAAAAACCTGCGAGCACAGCCAAAGCGGACCACTGAGAAAATATAGCTATAAGTAAACTTATCAAAGAAATAATTAAAAGACTTTTATTTCTATCTTTAAAAAATTTCCAAAAGAAAGTAACAAGCACAAGAACAAAAAAAGAAGCTATTGTGTAACCACGCACCTGTCGTGACCAGGCAATTTCCCAAGAAGAAAAAGTTAATATGAATGAATAAATAAGGGCACCTCGAGTATCTGTGTAGAAGTATTTATATGCAAAATAACCCAAAAATATAAGTAGAGAACCAAACAAAACAGATGGTATACGGGCAACCCATGGATTAAACGGGCTATAAAAATTATTATTTATAGCAAATGCGATAATATATGAATTTATAAAGCTATTTGTATACCACCTATTTGAATCAAGAACAGGTATGCCTTTTTCTTGAATAGATAGTGCGCTATTCAAACTAAAACCTTCATCAATCCAGATAGATTGTTTGCCCAGATCATAAGACCTAATAAAAATACCGAGTAAAAAAAATAAAGTAACTATAAAAACTGGTATATGCTTTTTTTTTAAAGCCATATAACCTAATCAGTTATAATGATAAACCCTGTAGGTTCTTTTGAAGAATTACACGCGTAACTTAAAACTGAATAAGCACCCTTTTTACGGTTTTTTGAAACAAGTTCAATACTTGATACAAAAATAGTTCTATTTGGTTCTATTAACCTATCTGGTAGATTAGGGAATGAAAGTTTTAAAACCTCTGAGGAATTATTTTTAAAATAAACTTTTTCACCATAAATTATTTTTATGTTTTTATGATCAGGTACGCAAGAATTTATTGAAACCGTTGTTGAGGCAATACCTTCAGTCAACATATAATCAATGACCTTGAAACCAAAACTATCTATTTCTGATTTTTTGTTTGGAAATTGTGTAGTAATGGCAGGATTTTCTGTTATTTTATCTTTCTTAAAAAGAAATTTACTTAAAGAAAAAAGTTCATTTCTATAAATCCAAGAAATCACTAATAATCCTAGAACAATTATCAATATTTTATAAAATTTAACCATAAATTAATACTTTAAGGAGAACAATAAGGGGTACACGTACCACCACACTCAAAGGTACCTCCTCCACTACCATCTGGTGTAAAACCGTTAGGTGAATAAGTGTAAATATCGTAATATTGCCCGTGCTCCACAGTTACACAGGTGTCTGGATCTGGTTCACATTCTATATATATGAACCCGGAACAACCTTCCCCATCATCCTCCGGCACATAACCGCTCTGTGAAGAGTAGCCTGACTGAGGTGGTGTATAAGTATCGGTATATGTTCCAGTCACAGGAGTGTAAGTATCAGTATATGTTCCAGTGTATGTGTCCGTATAAGTACCCGTATTGGTATAAGTTCCCGTATATGTATCGGTATATGTATCAGTATATGTTCCGGTCACAGGAGTGTAAGCACCTGTTACAGGAGGATATGATCCTGTATATGTTCCTGTTACAGGTGTATAAGTATCAGTATAAGTACCCGTATTGGTATATGTATCGGTATATGTTCCGGTCACAGGAGTGTATGTTCCCGTGTACCCCGACGTACTCGTATACCCACTCGTATATGATCCCGTATACGTTCCTGTATACGCACCGGTATTATTCCCTGGCGGAGGACAGCTTGTCTTGGTCACGTTTGACGGCAAATTGTTATAGAAATACACCCACTCAGGCGCAGTCTTTACAGGGATATAAATAGCAATATTCGGAGGATAATTTGAAATCTCATAACACGTACTCCACTGATCTACCGTGAGTGTATCGCTCGGGTCTACCCGACAGTACTCACTGTTACAACTCGAAGCCGCAGACGCTTCACCTATTCCCCATACACCAGCACATACAAAGACCAAAGCTATCACAGAGTACAACCGTATGAGAGATGAAAGCTTTGTCTTCATATGCTTTTATTTATTTGATTTAAGCGCTGCCACCTCTGCCTTGAGAGTCTCAATCTGTATCTGTTGTTCTTTAACCGCTTCTATGAGAGGAGCTATGAGATTTCCGTATTCAATTGATTTAATACCATTATCACCTGTTGAAACGAGCTGTGGAAAAACCTTTTCTACATCCTGAGCTATGAGACCGATACTCTCTTTACCGTCTTTTTTCCACGTAAAACGTACTCCCTGAAGTTTATTCACGAGACCAAGAGCTCCTGAAATAGGAGTAATATTTGTTTTTAAAGTTTTATCTGATGTATAAAAATACGCACCAGCTCCTACGCTACCGTTTACGTTGACTGCATATGAATAGTCAGAGCTACCCATAACATTTACTTTTTGAGAGAAAGAAGCATTCTGGCTCGCAATAAAAGCATTTACGCTCAAGCTACCGTCTTTAACCTGAGCAGATGTACCAACATTGATAGGTGTATATGCATTACCGCCTGTTGGTGCAACCGTAGGGTTTGACCATGATTGAGCTGACACGAGAGTTGCCTGCATGAAAACAAAGAGCGAAAAAAGTGAGATTATTTTTTTCATAGGTATAAGTATATCAAATATTTTTTATATTAACGCGCACTTGCTGCCTCGAGAGCTTTCAACTGTTCAATTCGTTCATCACGTGTATCAGACACTGGAGCAGAAACAGCCTCCAAATCTTTAATAACAGTTTCTCTCTCAGAAACTGTAGGCACAGGCGCACTCGCTTTTTCTAGATCCTCAATCAACTTTTTACGTTCTTCTGGTGTGAGAATAGATCCTGGGTTTGTATCAACAACTACCGGCGCGTTCCAGAGGCTATATGCCCAATAACCGAGGCCCGCACAAACAATAACAACAATAATGATACTTATAATTATTTTATTCATATATGGATATTAAAATTCTTCATACCGTGGATCAAATAACACCGGAGATATGGTGAGGTTTTTGGTAGCGGATGTGCCTCCCACAGAATCAAGTCCTCGGAGAACAATCACTGAAGCAGGTGATGTGAGAGATGGTGCCCCACTCAACCGTGTGATACGAACTCTAAATGCCAAACTTTGGCTATAAGGAGAGTTTATCGTCCTGGTTAAAGAAGGAGACCCTGCAGCATAGTAATTTGACCCTCCATCAAATGAATACATAAACGTCGTGCTTGCCACCGTAGGGTAACTCAACAAAGTAATAGTTACAGGATTTGCTGCGGTCTGAAAAGCGAGATTGGTCTCGACAGAAACATATTTTGTCTCTGAATCAGCTGTACCGTTTGAAAGTGTTTGAATACGTATGTTCTCGTCTGCACCGAGGGTAAATGCAGCCGGATCACCACCCGTACGTGTCACACCTGTACCGAGCGTAGGATTAAAGGTAAGCCAGCCAATGACAGTTGAACCCCATGCATAGCCGGTAAAGGTATTACCCGTAGGTGTAATACCGTAACCTGGTGTGGTACCTGAAAAAGAAATCCAGCCATCCCAACCACCACCATGAGAGAGAGCTCTCGCCCATCCGCGCAATTCACCGCCCACTACTTGGACATTTTGCGCATAGGTACCTGAGCCTGTAGGAAAACCAGACAAGCCACCAAACTGAATCCAGCCCACATTTGGAGACCATGCGTAACCCGGTACCGAAGCTGCTTCATTACCCGTAAAATATCCACTCGCATTCTGATGCACACCGTAATCAACGCTTGCACAAGTATTCGTATTGGTGCAGTTAAAACTAATCCAACCAATATTTGAAGACCATGCGTAACCCGACAAATTATGCGCTGTTCCAGCAGAAACAAACTGCGGTGCAAGAAACACCGTGAGAACACATACTAAAAAAAGGAAAAACGGTTTCATCCCCTTTATCATACACCACTCTCCTAAATCTCTATATACCCAGGAATGAGCGGACGAGAATCAAAAGTGACATATGTTGTCTGTGAGAGATTTCCTCCAGTACCTCTAAAACCTATAGTAAATGATCCTGACGGCACTTTACCTGCAAAACGAATCTTTACCGGCATATACTGTAATCCACCGCTATTAAGCGTAGCAGGGGCAATTACATTTTCACTAAAAGGACCGTTATTAAAGGAGAACTCGGGCTTGAGGTCAGATGGTATATCGGTCGCTTCAATAGAAACAGGGCTATTGAAATTCACAGGGTTTACAGAGATATCAATAGTTTGTTCAACAGAACCTGAGTAACCCGCAACAGATTTTACTTTTACAGAGCTCGGAGAAGCAGTGAGGGTAAATGAACGAACAATCACAGGTGGAGGTGCGACAACCGAACCTCCTGAGCCCCCCGAACCACCAAATCCTCCACCGAAACCAGGGAAACCACCTCCTACAACCGCAGGTGGCTGACTCGGCTGACAGCTTGGAGATACCTGTATTCTCGCAGGAGAAGAATATACACTACCGTTTATAACAGCCCTAAAATCATAGGTTCCTTCTGAAAAAGAATCACTATGTGTCTTTGTTCCTGGACCTGAGGAAAGTGACGCAAGTGTTCCATACACACCGTCCTGATTAGAGTCTTTTTCGATTATATGTGATGTTATAGATCCTCCTGCAGTACTACTAAAAGACACTGTAGATCCTGGTAAAGCACAACTCGGATTCACAGAGAGTGATACAGAGTTTGATACCGGTGTAGCTGGCGGTGTTACTGAATTACACAAAAACGGAAACACTGAACAGAGTGTTGATGGCTGACCGCAGGATGGGTCTATAGTGACACTCATAACAGAGCTTTCTACGAAAGAACCGTTTGAAGCCACTCGTGTTTTGAAATCATAGCGATTACTCGTTTCACCCGCTGGCACTGAGACATTTGCAGAGGTATTACCCGCATCAGATCGTGATGCTATAACACCGAACACACCGTCTTTGTTTGAATCTTTTTGTAATTCATTTGATGTAATAGTTGATACACCATTGAGTAATCCCCCGCTCGCAGAACCTGAAACAGATATAGTATCTCCCGGAGCAACACAACTCGGTGACACTGAAACAGATGCGGTTACCGGTACTATAGTTACCGCGTCACCTGTGGTAACAGTAGTTCCCCCAAACGTCATAATACCCGTCACCGAAACAGTGTGCTCTATCTCACTTGATACGCGATTAGTACTATCTGTTGCCTGTGCCGTATAGGTAATAGTTGCTGGGCCGGCATCAACAGATTGTGCAGAGGCGGTTGAACTCATACCATCACCTGCTCCTGATGATGCAAATGAAGCACCGGCTTTCTTTATAACAACACTCACAAGATTTCCGTCAGCATCCTCACCTTTTGCAGAAATAGTATAACCAGCACCAGAACTCACCGTAGCAGGAGCACTGGTCCAAGAAATAGTAGGAGCACTCGGCACTACATAAAGAGACACATTCACATCTTTACTCACCGATCCCCCTGAACCACTACATGTGAGCGTAAAAGTTTTGTCTCCAAATACCAACATTGAAGTCTCTTCTGAACCAGAAAAACCTTTTGAACCACTCCAGTCACCCGAAGCCGTACATGAAGTTACGTTTTGAGCACTCCAAGTGAGCGTTGTTTTGCCAAAAGGCGTCACCGCTGTTGGATTAGCGGAAAAAGAGAGTGTTGGCTCCGCTGGCGCAGGAATGTTTCGTGTGCAGTAGACAGCAGTGACATAACTATCACCTCCACACTTATGACTATCCCATACACCACGCCAGTCAACATGGTATTCAGCATTACACTTATTCCATTTACCCTGTCGTACAGCCCAATCAAAACCAGGGTTTCTTTCGTAGCCAGAGAGCTGGCATAGTTTATCTTTGGTTACTTGATCATTCCAAAAACCTTGAGCACTCGCACTTGGTTTTACACCAAATTGAGTCACGTCAGTTGTTCCTATCCATGAACATTCATTGCCTGATGGACACACCTCCTGAGCACTCACGCTCTGTACACTAGTTATAAAAAA
>JACCDR010358570.1_pt1 | contig 17412 bp, 14 predicted proteins | sample 7446431 | NCBI WGS metagenome assembly JACCDR01 (sample SAMN15323443, study PRJNA562643) | freshwater metagenome | isolation source: river surface water | place: USA:Blue River Watershed | collected 2017-08-17
CAGAAGCAAGTCCAAACCGAACGTCGTTCGCGATTCGAAGAGCATCGGCCTCATCTTTGAAACGAATCACAGACAAGACTGGGCCAAAGACCTCTTCCTGAGCAATTCGCATTTCATTTTTAACTTCTGTGAAGATGGTCGGTTCAACAAACCAGCCTTTCCCACAAGTTGCGCCTGTACCCTTTGCTCCTCCAAGTACAACCTTAGCCCCCTCTGCGCGACCGATGTCGATATAGTTCAATACCTTTTCATACTGAGGAGGTGTTGTGACTGGGCCCACTTGGGTATCTGAATTCATCGGATTACCCATTTTTGCGGTCTTAGCAAACGAGACTAACTTCTCAACGAACGCGTCATGAATGCTGTCTTGAACCAGTAAACGAGAGCCAGCAATACACGTCTGGCCAGATGCGGCAAAGATTCCGGAGATTGCACCAAATACAGCTTGATCCAAATCTGCATCTTCGAAAACGATGTTGGGCGACTTACCACCAAGCTCCATAGCTGTGTGCTTAAGCAAGCGACCTGCTTTTTCATTGATCAGTCGTCCTGTGGCATCAGAACCAGTGAAGCTCACTTTTGCAATTAAGGGATGCTCCACAAGAGTTGAGCCAACCTCCTGCCCAAAGCCAGTTACAACGTTAAAAACTCCTGGCGGAAAACCGGCTTCATCGAAGAGTGCAGCGAACTCTAGCGTAGAAGCCGATGTGAACTCTGAAGGCTTAACAACAATCGTGCATCCTGCGGCAAGAGCTGGAGCGATTTTCCAAGTGGCCAAAAGCAACGGCGAATTCCAAGGAGTAATCGCAGCGACCACACCAACAGGCTCATGGCGCGTGTAGGCAAAGTACCCTTTCTTATCCAAGGGCAGTGTTGAACCTTGAATCTTGTCAGCTAATCCACCGAAGTAATAAAAGTACTGCGGTATGTAATTCAACTGACCTTGCATTTCTGCAAACAGCTTACCGTTGTCACGCACCTCAGTTTCAGCTAACTTTGCTGCATCACGTGCAATCAAATCGCCGAGCTTGCGCATCAATGCTCCGCGTTGAGTCGCGGTCATCTCCGCCCAAGGGCCTGTGGTTAAAGCGGCATGTGCAGCTTCGACAGCCGAATTCACATCATGAGCATTGCATTTAGGAATTTCAGCCCATGCCTCTCCCGTGAAAGGGTTTTGCGATTCAAACCACTCCCCGCTTTGAGGATCTAGCGTCTGGCCATTAATTTTTAGTTGGTATCTCTTCACACTAGGCTCCTTCAAAGCAGTAACGGATGTGGATATTTAGAAAGGCTTCAAACCTAAGGCTGAACGGAATCGATTCTTAATGAATGGTCCATCGCGAGGAGGAAGTGCACGCTCAGGCTCGTTCGAATCAATAAACACTTGAACAAACGATGTTCCAGCTTTTGCCTTGATACGTTGCACCACCTTCTGGCACTCATCAATATTTGCAATTGATTCTGAATCTTTGATTCCAAATCCTTTTGAGATAGCCACTAAATCAGCTCCCAAGCTTGAGTGACTTTGCTGCATTCCAGTTTCACCAAAATGGCCGTTATCGAGGACGACAATCGTTAGGTTTTTAGGCTGCTTAGTTGCAATAGTGCCCAAGCTACCAATTCCCATTAATTGCTCACCATCACCTGTGATCACCACGACCGGTTTTTCGGGCTGTGCAAGTGCAAGACCTAAACCGATGGAGGTTGAGCCACCCATTGCACCCCAGAGGTAATAGTTTGTATGACGATCGCCAGCGGCAAAAACATCATATGCAGCAGAACCCAGCCCTGTGACCACCAAGGCTTCAGGAGTTTGAGCAAGAAGAGTTGAAACAAACTCACGGCGATCAATACGCTTTGTTTTAGCTGTTGAATTCATTAGTTACGCTCCCACTTTTTACGACCAATCAAACTCTGGCTCAACAAGACAGCCACCTTTTCACCCGCTTGGAATGCTGCGTCATAGCCAGCACTCACGATTTCTGCTGCATCTTCTGGTCTCGACACACGAAGCACATGAATACCCATTAATTCAAGAGCCGCTTGAGTTGCCTTTCCCATTGGGCCTTGCCACGGGTTGAATTCCGCATACTCACCACGCATAGTGACGATCGTGAAAAACGGAAAATCTCCGGATTGCAATAAAGAGAACATGTTGACGCAGTTGCCCACGCCACTGCTTTGCATCAGTAAGACACATTTCTTGCCGCCGAGCCAAGCACCACAAGAGAGTGCAACGCCCTCTTCCTCAGTTGTCAAAACAACGTCTTCGATTTCTGGATCAGCAATGGCACTACGAATTACGTGAGCATGTCCAGCATCGGGCACATATGCGATCTGATCTACGCCACCTTCCTTTAATACATTGAAGATGTCTTTTTGCCAGTCTGGAACTGATTTGGCTGTTGATGTCATGGTGACTATGTTCTCCGTGTTGTGATGGAGAAATCATAATTTCGAATACATCAATGTATAAAATAGTATTTTGTGATGCCTGCATCAAATTTCGAGATAGGAATTCTCATGGACTTCAAGCAACTAAAAACTTTTCTGACAGTCTTTGATACTGGAAACATCACTCGAGCTGCAGAGATCCTTCATCTTGTTCAGCCTGCAGTTTCAAGACAAATCAAACTGCTTGAGGAAGACTTAGGCACACCACTTTTTGAGAGGCAACGTCATGGCATGGTCCCAACTGAGGCCGGTCGAAAGTTAGTCGACTACGCCCGACGTTCAATGTTGGAGTTAGATCGTGCTCGCGCAGAAATTGTTGGAACTCAAATTGGAATCGGCGGGATTGTGACTCTAGGTTTGCTGCCAAGCACGATTGATATCTTGTCTGGCCCTCTACTTTCTTCAATCGCAACTCAGTATCCAGGAATCCGATTGCGACTTGCAATGGGTTACGCAGGTACCTTGGCGAAATGGCTGGAAACTGGTGAAATAGATGCAGCACTACTTTATGGCGCAAACAATTTTCCGAACATTGAAATCAAGCCACTTGTAGAAGAGCCTTTGTGGGTGGTTTGGCCTAAAAACTACAAACTTAAAGCAGGAAAGACAGTGAGCTTAAATGAGCTCTCTAGACATCCGGTCATCTTGCCGAGTACTACGCATGGGATTCGATCACTGATGGATCATGCTTGCGCTGTGGCAGATGTGGAACTTAATATCGCAGCCGAAGCCAACGCCTTAAGTGTTCAACGTAGCTTAGTCATCAATGGACACGGAGTCAGCATATTGCCTCCACTGGCTGTTACAGATGATTTGAAATCAAAGAGTTTGGGGGGAGCGCCACTTTCCTCGCCCGCTATTTCGAGAACGATTGTTCTTGCAACTCCAACAAATCGACCAAGCGGCCCACACGTTAAATTCGCAATCGAATTGTTAATACAGTGCGTAAAAGAAGCCGTGGATTCAGGAGACTGGCTAGAAGGTAAATGGCTGGCCTCTTAGTAAGTACTCCGGACAAAAGATCGGTATCTAAGCCCCATTTCACTCTCTTTCTATCACCCCAAAAATTCTTGTCAGCAAACGTTCAACGCCTCAGCTGACAGGTACACAAACGGTATCTCTACAGTTCATGTCTTCTTACATAGATGTCAGTTGTAGGCTGAATGCGGTCGACCAGTGTCGGCGAGTGAGCTGCGGCATAGTTTCAAACCCAAACCGGTCACACAAAGGTCAGCGGGGGCCTATCTGAGCAGTCACTCGCCCTGCGCAGACAACGCTTCGCACCAGCGATGATTCCAGTTACCCGTACTCACTGGCAGAATCGGACCCGGAAAGTCATCACGGTCGTGTTTCCATTCGAATAGCTTAGTGCCGAACAAATACAAAGCTCACGAGCGGAGCGCTTCCTTCGCAGCCGACTGGTCCTCCCGTTCAGCTTCTCGCAACCAGCTCTCGGCCATACCCATCAGCATGGCCGAGGTTCGTGGCGAACCAGGCATAGCGGTAGCCCAATCTTGGCACTGTTTTGCGAGCGCTCGCTCCTGCTGTCCCCCCTCACCAATCGCTTTGCTGTAGACCCCGCGCATATTGAATCGCTCGATGGCGAGCCCTCGCTCCGCTTCTTCAGACCCGATGTGCTCAATGACGGCCCGAACGGCCTCGTGGGGCCAGGCTCCATCGGCTTGACTGGGAGGCGCATTTGCGAGCAAGGCGCCAATCCGTTGGTCCGTAATCTTTACGCGGTCGACTTCAACCGCAATCAGTCGAACCTCTTGGCACCACGCCAAAAGCGCCGCGTAGTCGACCTCTGCGCCGCTCTGCCCAGGAAGCACATGCAAGCCAGTCAATAGCTCGTACGCGGCCACTGCGAGCTTCTCGGCCCCCTCCGAAACAGGCTCTGGCTCCCGGTTCGCCGGCTTGAACACGGCGCAAATTGCGTCCATGAACATTCGAGGTCGCTGCACCAATAGAGTGTGGAGGACGAGCGGCTGCTGACGCCAATGAAAGATCGGCAGGTACCTGAACTCCAGCGCAGCTATGTCGTCAGGGGCGATGTCGCCCCGCTTGCGGAGTTCATCAAAGGCATGCTCAATGTTGTAGATACTGAGGTTCCCACTGCCCCGTGCTGACGCATTGAGCTCCGGCACTGCGCCGTCAAGTAGCTGGACGAGCAGCGTCGTTGGCAACTCACCCAATCTGCGTGTTGCAGCATCCAGCGCTGCAAGGGCACGCCCATACTCGAGATAGCGCTGAACGCCAAAGAGCAACTCTTCAGCATCCCCACGTACAAAGTACGAATGCTTCAAACTCCAATAGGCATCGTTCACCTCTGAACCGTATTCCTGCACATAGTTCCAAGTTTGAATCGAGTCATCCAGCGCTGTGAGGAGTCGAGCCACCCGTTCAGGCACCACCTGCTCGCGGACAAAAGTCTCACGTGCGAATTGATTCCATTTCCCCTGAAATCGAGTAGCGCCCTCCGCTAGAACAGAGCCGGCCACGACATCGATGTTAGGAGCTGCGCGGAGGACCTCCACGAAGAACTGCCCAAGCTCATCGAAACCAAACTCAAGGCTCCTCGCAGCCATAGCAACGTGCTGCGGTAGCTTTGACCGCTGGGCCAGCTCAATTAGGCCTTTTCTGCCTGACTCCCTCATCACATCCGAAACCGCTTCGTGCCGAGTCGCGTCAATCGCCTCAGTGGGGTCGTCAGAGTCAACCTTTCCGGGCACATCCGGCATCCAGTCATCGAACAGCCAGACGCACTTTTCCACTGCGGTTTGAGGAGCAAACCGGGCGAGCAAGGGGTCAATGCGGGCCAATGCATCCTTCGAAACTGCCCAGTCAGTTCCGGCGTACGTCCGATGCTTGTTCACTTCCTTCCGAAGTGCGTCCCAAACAGTGAATTGAGCCTCGCCTGCCGAACTGCCAAGCACGAGGTCCAACCCAGCAATCATCCTTTCGAACCCATCCTTCGGGAACTGACTCATCGCATCTATGAGCGTCACCCATCTGCCTGGCTCGGTTCCCGCACGCGCGATTGCTTGTTCGACAACAAAGTCTTGAGCGTCCCAGACGACAGCGTATGTCAGAACCTCCGTCTCATCGAACTCTCGGAAGACTGGCGCCTGCGTGGGGCTCGAATGGTCATGCGGCCGAGGAAGGAGTTTGACCAGTAGGTCCCAGGCAACCTCCGGCACGGCATTCAAGACATGCGCCAAGACACCCTTACGCTGCGCGGCGTTTGCGCCTGTGTTCGGAGCCCAAGACAGGAAGATTGCCCTTAGGCTATTGATGGGTCGATTTGAAACGGTACCACCGGGGTCAATTTTGGCCAGCTTGGCAAGGCAGACCGATGCACGCAGGAGTAGCTGCGGGTCCCAGGCAACAACCTCAAGGCCCCACAGAACACCGTAGTAGTACGCGTGGGACCCAAGCAGACCCTTTTGCTCCTCGAAGATTGGCCGGACAGCCATGGCGTCGCCCTCGAGCAGACGCTCGAGGGCTTCAAGGAAAGGGATGGGAGCGGCCTCCGCGAGCAATGCCATCTGGTCTTGCAGACTGACCAATAGCCGGTGGTCTCGTGAAAGGCCGGGAAGGCCTCGAACAATGCCATTGACATAGTCCTGTGGAGTGGTTCCTGGAACCACAAACTCTGCCTGCTCATGAAGAACTGCCATGTGGAGCAGGGTATTCATCATCCCGTCGCGCAGCCAACGACTATGTAAGTCATTGCCTCTCTGCTCTGCAGGCCTGTAAACCTCGTCCGGCTTCGGCGGTTCAATCGCCATCCCAAACACTGCTGTCGCAGCTTCGGCGAATCTCTCAAGGTGTTCCGCCCCAATGAGGTGGCCTAGATTCACAAAGGCATCTACCGAGGCACGAAGCGCCCAGACGTCCGTGACGTAGTCAATTGGCGGGTCCTGCAGTTTCGCGAGCTGCCGCAGCGGCGCTTCACAAGCTGCATAGTCCTTCTCCGACGCAAGGCGACAGATAACCTCTTGGTCCGATTTGCTCCTCACATGCCAAGCACCAGCGAGCAAGGCTGGCAGGAGCATCGCGCCCTTGTCTATCCACTCCGGCTTAGGCGCAGTACCGCTCGGAATTCGACGCGCAAGCACAGCCAAGCTGCGGCCGCAACTTCGCGCCATCGCATAGGCATCCTTGGAATTGAACCCCATCCCTTCGAGTGCCTGCCCGAGGTCGGTACTCGATGGGCGACGTAGCACCTCATGGCCATGCTTCTTGTCGTCTGCTCCGGCGCTGACCACTGTCGGCCCCTTTTGGGCAAGGAGGCCTGCCAACTGACGTGCCTGCGACCGAGGGAGGAATGACAACCCTGACGATGCAGCAATTTGACGCGCGGCATCCTCGGTGTCTACGACAAGGGTCCTTGCCTCAAGGAATAAACGGACATCGGTCGGAGCGCTGCGAATTGCAGCAATCGCGAAGGCAACCACCTCGTCAGGTGAGTCGGCGGCATAGGGCAGTTTGCTGACGCCCTCGCTGAGCTTTCGAACGAGGTCCTCAGCCTGCTGCACTCGACCAGCCAAAAGCACGGCTTCCACAAGTTGCGGTCCGAACCTGGTGGAGTATTCATCCCAGAACTCGTCTGTGCTTCGCACTCCAGCCGCTGGAAAGCAATTCAACTCGTACTTGGCGTACCTAGCTGCGACCGCGGGAGCACTGGACAGCCAATCCTCGACCATTGCGCCGTCTAGGTAAAGAACGTCCTTCCACTCACCAAGCTTCTTCTTGTCTTCTACCCAGTCAGCCAGCTTCTTCTTCTGGTTGTCCCAAGTCCGCGGAGACACAAAGACGAAGGACGTCTCCATGCGCTTTGCCTTGTCGACTTCCTTGGTCCTCTTCTGGAAATCGGATTCGGCCTTAGCCGCTGCGTCGGCGTTGACGCCGAGCTCCCAAATTGACAAGCCATCGGGCACGTAGGGAGGGACGCCAACGGCCTCCAGTACGCCATCAAATCCGCGCACCTGCCCCTTGTCGCCGTTGGGAAACCTGATGTTCGAGATGTCTCTCGCGGACGCTCGAATCAAGTCGGCGACCATTCCCGGGAATACATTTCGAGCTGCAAGCGTGTCCGCCCACTGCTGCAGATTCAGAGCAGTAATCCATCGCATTTCTGACCTCTTTCGCCTTGCGTTTGAGTCCGGAGAGTCGACACCCGCCCGGGGCAGTTTTGTCTGTTGTTCCGACTACTTTAGTGTTCCTCAGTGTACTTGGGGTACGCGGGCACGAATGACCGCAATCGCTGTAAAGCTGTCAGCTCGCTTTCTGCTGAATTGAGTGCATTAAATAATGTCCAAGCGCGCACAGAGTGCTCTTTACTGGTCAAAGACTCGCCACTTTCTGCCACTTGGCGCTTTACCTCCTGATAAGAACGGTTGAACAAGTCTGGTTCTCGATCTAAGACGCTTCTCTTACCCGTTATAAGGAATGCAACATCCACACCGCTTGTATTTAGCTTTATCAACACCTCTGTACCCGGCAGTGTTTTGCCAAGTTCGTACCGTCCAATAAGGAGCCTATCTATAGAGGTAAGGCGAGAAAGCTCCCGCTGTGAAAGCCCCAGCCGGCTTCGTTCTTCTTTAAATCGTTGCGCGAATTGAAGGTTTAGATCGGGGTCATTTCTGATCGACATATCCGGATTACTTTTAGTATCTATCTGTTGACACAATCATAACGGATGCAACAGCAAAACCTTTCTAACCATCGAAATCTCACAGCTTATCCGCTCTCAATATTTGTCTATTTCTGTCTATTTCTGTCTATTTTGTATTTATTTGTCGCCATTTTTCTATTAAATTCCTCAAATGTATTACCGCGTCTAAACTCGGGACGTGGTAGCTTAGAATATGGATTTTGGATATGAGAGTAATGGCACCTGGAACAACTACAAGTGTTGAATCAGACGTTGGCAATCGAAAAGCAGAAATGCTAGTGATCAAGGAACTAATCCTTGACAGCAATTCCTCGGTTGCGGAATGGGCAAAAGCCAAAGGGTTTAGCCCGGCTCTCGTCTACAAAGTTTTAAACGGGGAGAGGAGCGCCCTACGGGGAAAGAGTCGCAGCATTGCCAAAACACTTAAAAATGAATTGAAAACTCACAAGAAGTGAGTTCGCGTCTTCTCTTCGTTGCGAAGAAAAGAAAAAGGGGAAAGGACCTGCAAGTCCTTCCCCCTTTGTAACGGGATTTAGTTGAGTCCCCATACAGACTGAACTTTAGCCGCACTTTGCCAGGCGGTCAATCCCTTTTTTGTCCATTTGAATTCCATCGTGCCATTTTTTGGCGCGAGGGAGTCGCATTTTCGAACAAGGGAATCATGACTGCCAAAAGTACTATGTCTTCGCAAATCAGAAGCAGGACGCCAAACTTACCTAAGGTTCCGAGTGAGTATTTAGAAACGATCCTAGAACTCCAGCGGCTATTTAAAAGTTTCCCAAACGCGCAAAGTCTAGCCAGAACTCCATCCATGGTGCGCGTGACTCAAGCTATCAATCCGCATAAGGATGATGATCATGTTTGAACCATTTTCACCAGCCCGCTTAGAGAGCGTATTGGCAAGAAATCCCGTCTCACCTGAGGGGCGGAAATTTATTGACTTAGCGCTCGATAAACCATCGAGGAATGTTCAGGGCACTACTAAGAATGTGGCAGGCGATATGCCTTGTCCCAAAATGATGTGGACCTCTCAGACGGAGAGCTGGTCTAACGAAGATCCGTTCACTCTAAAACACATCTTCGATCAATTCACGATTGGGTACGTGAATCAAGTTCCAACCATTTTCATAAGCTACAAAGGTCGTAATGGACGGACCGTTCGCGCACCTTACACAGGTGACTGTTTGCGCTTTGATTCGATGGAGGGGGTTGTTGTTGAAGAATACAAACCCGCATCTGATCGAAAAAAACTCGATGAAAAATACCCAGGCAAATACACATTGCTTGATAACGGCAAGCACTCATCAAAAGTCATATCTAACGCGCTAAAGCCACTGGGAATCAAGTTCGCACTGAGGTTTTCTGATGAGGTGTCTCTAACCTCTCATCGAAATAGACGCCTTCTATATACGTACCTACAGCCTAAAGCGTACGCGCTTTACTCCAATGGATTGAAAGAAGTTTTGGATCCATTTAAGGATGTATCTGGCCACACAATTTCCGAACTTTTGGAGCTAGGCGTTAATTTGGACGCGCTCAACTGGGCTATTGCACACGGCCATCTTCATGTCGACTTAGATGCACATCTTCTATCAGTAGAAAAAGAAAAAGCATATGTCTTTCGTGATCGCGAAACACTTGTAGCTTGGTCGCTAGCGATTCGACCAGATGGCAGCAAACCTGCGAGTGATCGTGAATTTGAAGAGTACGAGTTCACGCCTGGAGATGAACTGATCGTTGATGGTCAGCGATTAACTGTTAGCTTGGCTGGCTCTACAGCTTTGCATGTGAAGAACGCGAAAAATGAAATTGTCATCCTTGATTACGAGCTTTTGTCGATTGCCCACAAATCAGGAAAAGTCACACTGCAAAATCGAAAGCACACTCAAAGTGGAAATTCAGCTTTCTGGAGAGCCTCCCCATCAGCGATTGAGAAGGCAATTAGAAGTCTAGAAGTTGTTCATGCGTATGACCGAAAGGAAATTCAGCCGACTCAACTCGAGGTCTCATTTCGCACTATTCGTCGACATAAGCAACTCATTCGACAAGGTGAAACTCTAGGACTGAGCCCCATTGAGTCGCTCATTGACAAGTCAAACCTTAAAGGATTTCGAGGTCCTCACATTGACTCAGACCTGAGTGAAAAAATTGACTCATGGATCCTGGAGGCACTTAGTAATCGTTTAAACAAATCCAAGATTTCCATTTATTCGGACGTCGAAGCAATGGTTGAAGCTATCGGCAAACAGATGATTTCTAAATCGAGTTTTTATGAAAGAGTAAATAAGCTTCAATCGTTAAAAACAATTCGAAAATCACAAGGTCATAAAAATGCCTACCAGCTCTCTCCTTCTTATTGGATGCTAGATGTTGCAACACCTATACATTGCGAAAGAGCACTCGAACTCGTCCATTTTGATAGCACGCTTGTTGACATTGAGCTTCGCAGTTCAATTTCAGGAGAAGTACTAGGTCGCCCATGGCTATCAATTGCTGTCTGTGCGCACTCTAGACGCGTAGTAGGCATGCATTTGTCATTTAAGCCTCCAAGCTACTTGAGCTCAATGATGTTGCTTGCTGACATCGTTAAGCGGACCGGTTATGTTCCTGATGGAATCATTCATGACTGGGGCTCTGAATTCAAGTCCAAGGATTTCAAATACGCTCTATCTGCGCTTTTTATCAAACGCTACATAAGAGCCAAGAGCGCGCCTAAGTTTGGCTCAATTCTTGAACGCATGTTTGGCGTTGTAACTACGGAGCTTGTCGCAAACATCGCGGGCAATACAAAGGCCCGCAAGAATGTCCGCCAACTTTCACGTAGCGCTGATCCAACAACTCACAGTGGTCTCTGGCTTGCTGATCTTTACGAAGGCCTAGAAAATTATTTCTTTTCAATATATGACTCGAGAAAACACAGCACAACTCTTCGCACTCCAAAAGAGTTATATGACGCCACATTGATTTCGTTTGGTCTTCGCCCTCATCGTATGCACAAGCTTGATGACATCATGCCGATCTTGATGCCTGTTGCTAAAGGACACCCTCGGAAAATCGACCCAGCAAGGGGCGTTTTTGTTAACTATCGCTATTACGGCCATCCTCAACTTACTGATCTCTCACTTAAGGGTGCCGCACTTTTAGTCAAACCCATTCCCTTTGACCCTGGCAGCATCCTTGCCTATCTCAAAGGTGAGTGGCTAATTTGCAAGACAGGCCTTCATGAAGACATTCGCTCTGCTCCCGAGTTGATTCGTCGGTGCTTATTTGAAGAGTGGTCAATTGAAAAGCAACTTGTTGAGAAAGAGGGTGATTTAACTCGCCGAAAACTACGAATCTTGATGGATCAGTTGAATCAGAAAGCCATTGACAACAAAGAGTACTTTAAAGATCGTGAGGTTCAAAGCTATTTCGGTGACGATTCGTTTGCTGAAGCATCGCCAACTTCATCTTCTGCTTCAGCACTTGACGCCCTAAATCGGATGATGACAAACGTAGTTGCAAAAGTTATTGCAAATCCTTCTGCCGGTAAGTTGTTGGAGGCATAAATGACATCTTGCCCCCCACACATCTTAAGCAGCTCTATTGCTGAAAAGCTTTACTATTACAAACACGAAGTTATTGTTAACCATCGAACCCTCGCGAAAACGATAGATCTCATTGACCACAAAGCTAACGCGACTCTAGATCGTCGGCTAATTTTTCTTGTTGGTGGTACTGGCGTTGGTAAAACTGCTGCTCTTAAAAAAGTTATTGAGCGTCGAATTAATAGGCGTACTCATGAGATTTCAGTTCGGCCTGAAATCTCGCCTGCGATTTACATCGAGGCTGAAGCACCTGACGTTGGGGAATTTGCATTTAAGTCTCTTTACTTAGATGCATTGGTTGCTCTCAAGACTCCGCTTATAAATAAAACTCTACCAATAATAGAGCGTGCGGCGAATGACAGGCACATCATGTCGCTTCAAATTGAGCGTATTCGACAAGTTCAAGCTGGTGAAGGCCCTTTGAAAACGCGTTTCCTTTCTTCACTTGTCGAAAGAGAGACTGAACTTGTAGGCATTGACGAAGCTGTTAATGTTTTTTCTACTGGAAAGCCTAAGTCAGATCGTGATCGTCTTGATCGAATCAAATTACAAGCAAACAAACTAAAAACTTTCACGAATACGACCCCGGTTGCCCTAGTACTAGCGGGCGCATACGACTTCTTTGAAGCCACACTTAGCTCAGGTCAAAACGCTCGAAGAAGCGTCATTATTCATATGGAACCATACCCTCAGACTGAATTTGGGATGATAGGTTTTATTGAGGCATTAGTTGGTTTAGTTTCTCATCTACCCATTAAACATAACCTGAACATTACTGAGATTTCAACTGAGATTTTTTTGCAATCATTAGGATGTGTCGGCATGGCAAAACAGATTTTCTGCGAGGCACTTTTGCTTGCATGTACAGGCAATGAAGTACTTACCTTAAATCATATTCGTCAAGGTTACTACCCAGCCGCACAGCTCAAGGTAATGAAATCTGATCTTAGTTTTGGAATCAATGCAATTCGTGAGGCAACATCACTTGAGACTCTTGCCAGCCCAGAGAAAGCAGGTGTCGGTCACGGCTTGAACGAAGTCAACAATTTACACAAACTAAAGCCTGGAGACACCAAGCCTTCTCACCGAGAGGAGGCGACACAAAAATGGTAGCTGTTGACGGAGGCATGCCCTCTGAATTTCGTCTTTTGACGCCGATGCTCACTGGCGATACCGGTAGTAGCAGAGAGTGTTTTACTTCTTTATTTCGCAGACTCTGTGAACACAATCAACTATCTGTGATCGATGTTGTTGTTTCGATGGCAATTCCGATATCGGGGCCTTCACACGACAGAACCTACAAGCTATGCAATCCTATTCATTTATTGAATTCAGGCGGAACTTTATCTTCGAGAGCCATAAGTAGAGTTGGTCAGGTCACCGCTCTGGAAGGTTTGGCCAACACTACGCTGCATAATTTTCAGTCAATTAGCGGCATGCAACCCCTTAGAAGTTCTAGATATCGTCGCTGGTGCTCTTTATGTTTTGAAGAAGATAGATGTTCCAAGCATGGACCATTTGAACGCTTGCTTTGGTCTATTGAATGTGTCGAAGTTTGCCCTCGTCATCATTGTCGACTTGAGCAAACATGCCATAAATGTGGAGCAACTAATTTCTCAGTTTTGCTTGGGGCCGATATTTCTGGCTTCTGTCCAAAATGTTTAACATGGCTTGGCGGCTACAGAGATAGTCTTGATTTGAATAGCGATGAACATGTTCGCTATCTTCAATGGATTGCAGCTGCGTTTATGGAGCTTCTTGATGATTCGTTCGATCATGAATCACTAAATGGTCGCCACATTAGTAATGCGTTAGAGGTTGTTCGGAAGGTCCATTTTTCCAACAAGGCCTCTTCAATGGCTAAAGCCATTGGTAGAAATAAATCTACCCTTTCTACCTGGGTAAATCACCACTCCGCCTACAGTTGGCTAGCAGCCTGCCAAATTAGTTATGCATTTGGCATTTCTTTAAAGTCTTTATTGCTTAACGACGAGGATGCTTTGTACTTCACACATGTTCGTCCACTACCTTTAATGGTCAGAGCGTCGGTTACAAGTATTCGTAAGCGCGCAGGCACGGTCAGTGAGTCTTCTCTACGTTTACTAATTGAAAAATTGCGGAACGGCGAACACTCCCAACTTTGCACACTTAAGGCATCTGCTTCGATGCTTGGTGTTGACCAAAAAACTCTTCGCAACAATTTTCCAGACTTGTATGCAGACTTGGCTTTGTTATTACGATCTAAAGTAACTTTGAATCGTGATCTCCGTAAGAGAGCTAGGAGACTTTCATTAAGCATCGCAACTCAACAAGTTGCTTCCGATCTAGCTGCTGATTTCGGTAAGGTTACTAGGCGAGAACTTAGTCGAAGATTTGGTCTTGTAGGTGTTCGTCCCAGTTGGACAGAGATGGCTCAGATTTGCAGAACAGTTCGTGAAACCGTTTTTCAAATCCGCCAGGGTCTGAACTCTGGGGGCTAGCGGTAAGCCCGTCTTTTAGAGCTTTTTCCGGCACTATTTGGCCACTCTCGATTTCCGGCACTAGATGGCCAAATGGCCATGTTTTGCCGGATTCCACAAAGCGGCCAGCGGCTAATTAATAGACTTGGTGCGGCTGGCGGGGATCGAACCCACGACCCTTGGCTTCGGAGGCCAATACTCTATCCACTGAGCTACAGCCGCACTGGCTGATTAGCCTTAGATTGTAGGCTCCCCGCTATAATTTCCTGAGTTTTAGAGATATCCCACAGGATGAACCCATGAGCCACCACGAACAAGACCCATCAAACACAACCTCTCAAGTTTTCAGCGACACGATGAAGACATTTGTGCTGCCGGTCATCGTTGTCGTGGGCTTGGTTGCTTATATTGCTGCATCTTTTCGTCCTCAAGTCGTTTCAAGCTCTAACGAAGTTGAAGCGGTTGCTGCTCGCATTCAAAAGGTGGGGGCTGTTGAAATCAAAGATGCGAATCGCGCCGCTCGCTCAGGCGAAGAGGTGTTCAAAGCCCAATGCTCGGCTTGCCACGCGACAGGAGCAGCAGGCGCACCTAAATTTGGTGATGCAGGTGCTTGGGGCGCTCGCATTGGCAAAGGCTTTGATGCGTTACTGACATCGGCCTTGAAGGGCAAAGGCAATATGGGCCCTCAAGGCGGCGGTGATTTTGAAGATTTTGAAATCGGCCGCGGCGTAGCCTACATGGCCAATGCAGGCGGCGCTAAGTTTGCTGAGCCCAAAAAACCCTAAGGCAAATAAACCTAATCTTTCAAAACCGGCTTAGGCCGGTTTTTTTACGTGGGTGCTTGATGTGTCTGTTGCGGACTTCTGATGTAACGAAACCGACTTGGTAACTCTCGCGTATCAACTTCTTGCGGCACCCATAAGCCAGCCTCAATGAACTCTGCAGCTTGCAACATATCTTGTGTATGCACTAAACCAAAGCCTTGCTCGGTGTCGAGGTACAAGCGCCCATGCTCATCCATGATGCAGCGTTGCATTCGAGCCATTGCACCTGTGTGTGATTGGATCGAACCATCTGGCTGCAAACGCCAAACCCAAGGCGTGGCCTCTAACTCGACATAGACACGTTGTGGGCCGTTTTGAAAATACCAGTATCCCTTCGCATCACTCGCATAGTTGCGACCAATAAAAGCCACAAGCTTTTCGTGTGTGAGCCGAGACCCTTTACTCTGTACAAAGCTGCCTTTCGCTTGGGTCTGGTCATCACGCATATACCAATCACCGCGAGCGTCTAAGCCTAGCCAGCCATAGCAATCGGGTACGTTGGGCCATTTGGCCATCGCTTGTTTGACGAGATCATCCATGCTGTGTCATCCACTCCATCACGGCCCAAGGCATTTCTTGCAAGTCGGCGGGGAATGCGCCGGAGGCAAAGCCGACATGTCCGCCTTGGTCAGGTTGCCAGAGTGTGACATGGTCGCTCACTTGGTCTTGTGTGGGCAAGCAACTGTCAGGAACGAATGGATCATTGCGTGCATTGAGCACTAATGCAGGCACTTGGATGCGCGACAAACCTGGCTTCGCACTCGCTCGGTCCCAGTAGTCAACTGTCCCTCTGAAACCGTGCAAAGGCGCGGTGAAGACGTTATCAAATGCGTACAAGGTCTCTGCTGCCATTAACTCTTGTGGATCGAACAAACCCGGGTACTGCTGCAATTTTTGCAGGGCACGGGGCTTCATCGTGGCCAAGAACATACGTGCATATACCGCTTTGTTAAATCCCGTATCAATCGCGTTGCCACTTGCTGTCAAGTCGATGGGTGAACAGATGGAAGTTACCCCGTTGACGATGCGTGTCGCAGCGTGGCCCATTTCCCCAGCCCAACGCATGAGCGCGTTGCCCCCCAGAGAAACTCCTGCGGCGAAGATTGGCCCCAGATGTCGCGCATGAAAACGTTGGAGCATCCAGCCCACTTCTTCGAAATCACCCGAGTGATAGGCCCTAGGTGCCCAATTGATTTCACCACTGCAACCTCTGAAATGTGGCACAGCCATGTGCCAGCCTCGGGACTGTGCTTCTTGTGCAAAAGCTTGCGCGTAGTGGCTGCTTGAAGATCCTTCTAGACCGTGAAATAGCACCAACAACGGCGCGTCTTCTGGCAAATCAACCGTGGGCAAATGCCAATCGACATCTACAAAGTCGCCATCGGGCGTATCCCAGCGTTCACGCGCCCAATGCGGCTTGGATCCCACATAGCGTCGCGCCAGTTTGGCTGAGTAAATGGTTTGTGCATTGCCACCTGGCAACCACCAGGGAGGTTGATAGTCCCAAATCAATGCAGTACCTGTGGTGCAGCGTGGGCTTCAGCGTGTGTGGGTGCTGTGCCAGGACTGGCGTGGTGTGCCACCATGCGCCAACCCTGCGCTGTACGTTGATACACATTAGTTGCCACCACTGCCGCTTCTTGTGTGCCATCGGTGGTGAGTAAGGCAATGCGCTCAATCACGTTGTGCATGGCGCTGGTGAGCGACTCCACTTTGCAGATGTGCTCAGGCCGAGCCGCAATCGTGCCGTTGGCAAACATGGCTTCAAAAGCTGCACGTATGCTGGCGCTGCCAATCAAGCGTGGCCCACCTGGATGAACGCACACGATGTCATCTTCATCGGCCCAGCAGCTCATGAGTTTTTCTATGTCGCCGGTTTGCAAGGCTTCATAGAACTGGCTTTCGATCGCATCGGCTGTGCCGCCTACGGTGGCAGCTCGGAGTTTGGCTTTAGGCATGGAGCAATTGTCTACTCATTTTTGACCAATAAAAAAGCCCCAACCGCGAGGCAGGGGCTTTTTGAACGCTGACGCGCGCAGTAATTACTTGTGGGCGCGGTAGCGGCGCAAGGCCGACAATTCAGCAGCCAAGATGGCCAGCTCTGAACGAGCACGGGCCAAATCAACTTCTGATTTTGCGTTCTTAACGGCTTCTTCAGCTGCGAGTTTGGCAGCGTTTGCTTTTTCTTCGTCCATGTCTTTGCCGCGTACAGCAGTGTCAGACATCACAGTGACGCAGTCAGGTTGCACTTCAAGAATGCCACCTGCTACGAAAACAAACTCTTCCCCACCATCAGCCGTGTGGATGCGCACCGAACCGGGACGGATGCGTGAGATCAGCGGCGTGTGGCGCGGATAAATACCGAGCTCGCCCGCCTCGCCTGGCAAAGCCACGAAAGTGGCTTCGCC
>JACCDR010129310.1_pt1 | contig 17409 bp, 9 predicted proteins | sample 7446431 | NCBI WGS metagenome assembly JACCDR01 (sample SAMN15323443, study PRJNA562643) | freshwater metagenome | isolation source: river surface water | place: USA:Blue River Watershed | collected 2017-08-17
GAATCTTTTGCCATACTTGTATAAAAATTGACAATTTCGGCTTGAATATCAGGGTATAACGAACGTTCTGGCTCGTCGAAAAGAATGATAGATTTTTCAGGTTTGAGTCCGTATAAGGGCAAGGCTGTCAAAATTACCTGTTTTGTACCAGTACTGAGTCCTTCAAAAGGAATGTCTTTGCCTTGTTTTGTTTGGATTTTAATGGTTTTAATATCTTCGGTTTTCTCAAAATCTAGTTCTGTTTTTACTTTAAGATTGAAACGGTTTAAGATTTTATCTAAATAGTTTTCAGCCAAATCAACCAATGGATTGGGCGATAATTTACGCCATGCCAAAAACTCGCTTCTCGCTTTCATAATATCCTCCTGAGAATATTTTGGATTTTGTAACAATTTAGAAAGCTCAAGACTTTTTTTGATTTCTACTTCTCGGTCTTTGATGATAGCTTCATTGATAGTTGCCCAACTGCTTTGTAAGTCGTAGTTGCTGAAATCGTAGAAGTTTTTATAGTCAGATGTGTCAATCTCTTGTTTTTGTGTAAAAAAATTTGTTAATTCTATATCACAAGGAAAAAAAAATAACTTGAAAGTGTTAGTTGAAAAGTCAGCTATGTTTGTATCTAATCCATTTGTTGAAGCATAAAAAGATTCACCATTAGAAGAAAAATCATCTTTATCGTTGTATTTATTAAAGGTAGCATCCAGTTTATTATCAAAAGATATTTTGACAATATTTTTGGCAAAGCTTAATTCTATCAATGGTGCTTTTGTAGTAAGCTTAACGGATTCATTAAGTAAATGTTTTATTAAGTTAGGATGAGAAATGACAAATAATGTTTTCTTCAATATCTCAATCAAACTCGTTTTTCCTGTTCCGCTTTGCCCAATAAAACATACTTTTTCTAAAGCTTGTCCAGCTTTTGGATGCCCTGCTGGATAAGTCAAATCCAAACGGAAGTCTTTAAATTGGTTAAATTCTTTGATATATAATGAAGTAACTTTCATGGATTTTAGGGAATATTTCAGGTGCAAAATAACTAAAAAAAGTCAGCTTTCGGGGCTGACTTCTAAAAATGTTGCTTGATACTTACTCACACTTTCTTCGGGTATCGGCAATGCTGATGATTTTCCAGCCGTTTTCGGTTTTGTATAGTTGAAAGGCATCCACACCACAATGTTGGCGTTTGCCGTTTACATACAGTTCGTAAGGACACCAAGCCGTTGCCATCTTGCCATCAATCCTGATTTCGTAACTTAATACCCTTTCTTCAAGTTGTATATTGGCAGGTAATGAACCAATTTGCTTCACAAAACCGTCGATGCTTGCTTCGGTCGTGAGTTCAATTTGTTGTGTTTTACGATTCATTCCTACCGATTGCATACGAGCAGTAGGATGAAAAGTTGCACGAATCATCGTCGAATCATGCTTTTGCATACCTGTAAATAATTGTTCGATAACGGCTTGAACCGTTTTTTCTTCCGTAGTTTGGGCGGAAAGGGCGAAAGTAATGCCCAAGAAAAGAAGCCAAAAGAAAATAGATTTTTTCAGCATAAATAATTGAGTGATTTAATGAATGAGTGATACAGTAATCAATTTACTGAAAAAAATCACTCATTCGCTAAATCACTCATTCCCTCAAGCACAATTCCTTAAAATTCTGCCGATTTTGGCGTGCGTGGGAAAGGAATTACGTCACGGATGTTGGTCATACCCGTCACAAACATCACCAAACGCTCGAAACCAATCCCGAAACCTGCGTGTGGTGCTGTACCAAACTGACGAGTTTCTAAGTACCACCAAATTGTATCTTCGTGGATACCCACATCTTTAGTACGTTGCAACAATTTCGCATAATCGTCTTCACGCTGCGAACCACCGATGATTTCGCCAATGCCTGGGAACAATACGTCCATGGCACGAACAGTCTTCCCATCCTCATCAAGTTTCATGTAAAATGCTTTGATGTCTTTTGGATAGTTGGTCAAAATCACTGGTTTTTTGAAGTGTTTTTCTACCAAATAACGCTCGTGTTCCGACTGCAAATCAATGCCCCATTGTACTGGATATTGGAATTTACCTTCTTTATGGCGTTTTGATGACAACAAAATCTGAATCGCTTCGGTATAAGTCAATTTTACGTATTCGTTATCAACCACGAAACGCAATTTTTCAATCAAAGCCAATTCCGAACGCTCTTCTTGTTTTTTGTTTTTCTCTTCGTCTTTCAAACGGCTTTCAAGGAAAGCTAAATCGTCGGCACAGTTTTCTAAAGCATAATTGATAACATACTTTGTAAAATCTTCTGCCAAACGCATATTGTCTTCCAATTCGTAGAAAGCCACTTCTGGTTCAATCATCCAGAACTCAGCCAAGTGGCGAGCCGTGTTTGAGTTTTCAGCACGGAAAGTTGGGCCGAAAGTATAAATTTTCGATAAAGCCATAGCACCTAATTCGCCTTCCAACTGTCCAGAAACGGTTAAGTTGGTTTCTTTTCCGAAGAAATCTTCTTTATAATTAACAGAACCATCTTCGTTTAATGGCGGATTTTTGGGGTCTAAAGTAGTTACACGAAACATCTCGCCTGCACCTTCGGCATCGGAGCCAGTGATGATAGGCGTGTGCAAATAGAAAAAGCCATTATCATTAAAATATTTATGAATGGCATAAGCCAAGGCATGACGAATACGCAAAATGGCTGAAAAAGTATTGGTACGTGGACGCAAGTGAGCAATTTCACGCAGGAACTCCAACGAGTGTTTTTTGGGTTGTAAAGGATATTTCTCTGGGTCGGCAGTACCATACACCAAAGCCGAACTTACCTGCAATTCAACGCTCTGCCCCGAACCCTTCGACTCAATCAATGTACCCGTTACAGCCACACAAGCACCAGTTGTAATAAGCTTTAGCGTTTCTTCGTTCAACACACCTGCTTCTACTACAGCCTGAATATTATGAATCACCGAGCCATCATTTATATTAATGAAGGTTACATTTTTCGATTCACGTTTGGTTCTTACCCACCCTTTTACCGTAATTTCTGAGCCAATGGCTGCTTCCGCTAAGATTTGTTTGATTTGCATTGCTTATTGTACAAAATTTTCCGAATGATGTATTAAAAAATGGCTGACGCTTCTCATATAGCCCCCAAAACAAGGTATTGCCTTTATGCTAAGGGCTTTACACGATAAAATCAGATTCAAAATTACTCACATTTCTTACAATAACCGCATAAGCCTGCATTTTTCCTGTTTTTTTTAGAATTTAATAAAAAAACTTATTTTGTTAAATTACTGAATTTCAGTATATTGCATTATTTGAGAAAAGTTTTTTGGCTTTTTGAAAGAAAGTAATTATTTTTAACAGTGGATTTTGGCAAGATTATTGATAAAACCGAACATTCCTTTTTGAAATACTTATACCACTTTTGTAAAAACAACTTGCAAATCCTTACACACCGTCAACTATGCAAAAATTAACACTGAATCAGACACTTCAGCAGCGTTTATCGCCCCAACAGATACAGTTTATCAAACTGTTGCAGATACCGACGTTTGAGCTGGCGGCACGCATTGAAGAAGAACTTGAAATCAACCCTGCTTTAGAAGAAGGGATGGAATGGAATACCGAACAACAAGAAGACAAACATGACTCGGACGATACGTATGACGATTTTGAAAAAGATGAATTTGCCGAATATGGCGATAGAGATTTAGATATTGATACCTATTTGCATGACGACTACAGTGGGTACAAAATGCAAGGCGATGGAAATATGCTCGACGATGACGAAAAAGATTTTCCGATTCCGACCCTAGACACCTTGACCGACCATCTAGCAATGCAGTTGGGCTTCTTGAAATTGGATGAAACACAACAAATCATTGGTCAACAAATCATTGGCTCGATTGAGGAAGATGGCTATATCAGAAGACCGATGCAAGCGATTGTCAATGACTTGGCTTTTACACAAGGCGTTTATACCACAAGCGACGAAGTAGAAAAAATCTTAAAATTGGTACAAACCTTCGACCCGCCGGGCATTGCTGCCAGAGATTTGCAGGAATGCTTGTTGTTGCAACTCGACCGTAAAAGTCATGCCGACCCCGTAATTCAGAATGCCATTCGGATTATTGATGAAAATTTTGATGAATTTTCTAAAAAACATTACGATAAAATTCAGAAGAAACTCAATTTAGACGACGATGCCCTAAAAGAAGCCATCGCAACCATTACGAAATTGAACCCCAAACCCGGCGGCATGGGCGAAGACGGAGGTGTTACGCAATACCTCATTCCCGATTTTATTTTGACCAATATCAATGGCAAACTCGAATTGTCGCTCAATGCCAAAAATGCACCCGAGCTACGCATCAGCCACTCGTTTCAGGAAATGCTCGAAACGTATGATAAAAGTGATAAAAATAATCGGATTATCAAGGATACCGTCACGTTTATCAAACAGAAATTAGACTCAGCTAAGTGGTTTATCGATGCCATCAAGCAACGCCAACAAACCTTGCTCAAAACCATGCGTGCGATTGTAGAGTTTCAACGAGAGTTTTTCCTCACGGGCGACGAATCAAAGCTTAAACCTATGATTTTGAAAGATATAGCTACGGCAATCGACATGGACATCTCTACCGTTTCGAGGGTGGCAAGTAGCAAATCGGTACAAACAGAGTTTGGAGTGTATTTACTCAAATACTTCTTCTCCGAAGGCATCGCTACCGATTCGGGCGAGGATGCGTCGAGCCGAGAAGTGAAAAATATTTTGCGAGAATTGATAGAAAACGAGCCTAAAAAGAATCCGCTTTCAGACGATAAATTAGAAAAATACTTGAACGAAAGAGGCTATAATATTGCTCGTCGTACCGTGGCAAAATACCGAGAACAACTGAATATTCCAGTAGCAAGGCTACGGAAGCAACTATAAAATTTTGCGTGCATGAATGCTCATGCACGCCTATACTCAACAATTTTTCTCATCAATACCTTGAATACAAAATTTGCCTCAATATTATCCATCGCTTTACACCCGTTATTGATGCCAACATTGGTATTCGCTATTGTATTTTACGTAGCACCACATACCATTCATGACCTCGAAAGCTTCAATCTGAGTGCAAGAGTTGGACTCATGAGCCTCAAAATGGGACTTTTATTGCTGATTTTCCTACAAACTTTTGTTGTGCCTTTGCTGGTTATTTATATATTGTATCGCATGGGGCATATCAGCAGCCTACAAATGGAAACACTCCAAGAACGCCGCTTGCCCTATCTGGCAACCATGATTATTTATACTTTTATTGCCGCTTTTTATACCAAAAATATCAAACAGTTTCCCGAAGTAGCCCTATTGCTAAGTATCAGCACATTTTCAATAGCCATCGTATCATTTATTAGTCTGTACTGGAAAATCTCTGCTCATGCCGTTGGTATTTGCGGTGCGATTGGTGCTTTATTGGGCTTGGCAGTCAAATTTAAAGAAAATCAGTTGTTTTTTCCCTTGTTGCTTTTGGTATTGCTGGCAGGTTGGCTTAATTCGGCACGCTTACACCTCAACGCCCATACGCTCGCTCAAGTAATTGCAGGCGATGCTCTTGGCTTTGGCATTGGCTTCGGCATTGTATGGCTATTTTTTTAATTATGAATTAGTGCTTTGATTAAAGCATAAGTTGTTGAAAATCAAAAACATAATTCATAATTTTGCATTCATATCTTAACTCCCCACTCGTTCACCCAATATCATCCATAAGCAAAGCAACTCTACGATGTGGGCAGGTACACCAAGCGACTCCGACAACGATTCTAAGGCACGATACACCAAAGCTCTTGCCGATTTTACCTTAGTCATCGCCATCAATTTAGCAATTTCTTCATAGCTCATGCCTTCAAAAAAGTAGAGTGCTATGGCTTCCCGTTGTTTTTGTGGCAATTTGGCACAAGCGTCGGCAATCAATTTATTGGTATCATTAGAAAACAACTGCGTAAATAAGTCGCCCTCTTGCGGAATATCAAGAGCGAACGCTTCGGTATCGGCCGTAACAGAAACAAATTTCGCTTGCTTTTCAGCATACCTAGCCAATTTTCGTTTGAGGCTTGCATACAGGTAAAACTTCACCGAAGTGGTTTCACTCAAACGCTCACGAGCTACAATCATTTCGCAAAACAAATCCTGAATAGCATCTTTTACCACATCTGTTTCTGGCACAAATTGTCGGCCATAATTGTACAACTTATGCACATAGCTATGATAAATATAGCTGAGGGCTTCGTCAGAACCCGCCTTAAATGCTGCCCAAATCTGTTCTTCTGAAAATTGCTCCATACCTGATTCTATGCTAAAGATGACCGTAAAAATACAAATAGTGTCATTTTTACACAATTTTTAAATTAAAACTGGCAAAATTTACATTCTTTGCTCAAATGTAGAATATTTTATGATTCACTACTAAATAAAATGCAAAAAAAAATTTATATAGTTAAGTTTAATGCTTGTTATCAGCTTATTTATGTACTATTTCATCTGAGAAAACAACTATAAAACTGGCTAAAAATAGGTTCTGTTATTTTTTTTCAAAAAAAAATAAAATTTTTTCCTTTTTGCTATGGTCATTTGGCGAAGTTATGTCTTTTATGATTAGAAACTCTTAAACTATGCACACAAATAAACATACGATAGAAGATTTTTTAAGCAACCCTTCGTTTGTTAAGTGGGTGAAAAACCCCGATGCCGAGACGGAAAGGCACTGGGAACAATGGCTCAAGCAGCATCCTGAAAAACAACAAGAAATGATGCTTGCACGCCAACTTTTGCTCTCGTTGGCTTATAAAAATCAATACACTTTACCTCAAACCGATATTGATGAAATTTTTGTCAAAATACAAGAAACACAAGCCTATACAGCCCAACAACCGCAACGCATGGTTGAAAAAATCATCCCTTTTGTGGGACGTTTTTGGTGGGCAGCCGCTTCGGTAGCAATAGTGGGTTTTTTCTTGGGCATGGGCAAAGGCACACAACGCAATTTATTGACGAAAGTAATCACATTAGGTAAAATAGAATACCTAGAAACCGCCAAAGGCGAACGCCGCAAAGTGGTATTGCCCGATGGCACCATTGTTACGTTACAAGCCCAAAGTTCGTTGGAGTTTCCTAGTGCCTTTACAGGCAACATCCGAGAAGTAAAACTAGAAGGAGAAGCTTTTTTTGAGGTCGTAAAAAACCCAAACAAGCCTTTTGTCGTAAAATCTAAACACCTCGAAACGAAAGTATTAGGCACTTCTTTCGACGTGATAGACCGAGCCAATCAAGCACAGGGAAAAGTAGCAGTAGTAACGGGCAAGGTACAAATGAGTGTTCCCAAGCAAGGTATCAAGCAAATGTTGACCCCCAATTTGATGGGCGTATGGCAAGCAAAGCAACAAGCCATTCAGGCACAGCCATTTGACCCTAAAGAAATGATTAGCTGGAAAAGTAATATTTTATATTTTTCAAAAACACCTTTGAATGAAGTATTTAAGCAACTCGAAATGTGGTATGGAGTTAGCATAGAAATTGCCCCCAACACCGCATTGAAAGGCCGATACAGTGGCGAGTTTTATGACGAAACCCTAGAAAATGTACTCACAGGCATTGCTTTTACTTCGGGCTTTAGCTATGAAATAAACGGCGATCAGGTGCGTATCATGAACACAAGCAACACACAACCCTAAATATATTTTTAATGAAGAACAACGGCAAAACCACGTTTGACCACAAGCACCTTAAAACCTAAAAATCAACACTTTATATTTCAAACTCACAATTCAGTACCATACTTAACTATGTATTCCTCGAAAACAAACAGCAGTTAAAAAGCAAGAGCCGACAGGAAGTCAGCTCTTTGCACTAGAGTCCAGAACTATCGATGTGGATTGGCGTCTGAGCGATAGCGTTGGGCTCTGGGGAAATCTTGTATTGTCCAAATAATTCAAAATCCCAACCAAATATATGAAAAACCTTCGACTCAAGTCGCTATTTAAGGCAAAAAAACGATTCATTACTATGTTGATGCTCCTCATGAGTATTTTACAAATCAATATACTAGGCATCTTTTCGGCACAAGCCAAAAGTGTAGAAGATACACGTCTAACGCTCAGTGTAGAAAAAGTGACCTTAGTAGAAGTTTTCAAGGAAATTGAAAAGAAAACAAATTATCGTTTTTCTTACAACGATGCGTATTTGAATGAAAATGTACGTGTTACAGTAAAAATCCACGACAAAAAATTAGGCGATGTACTCGGCTATTTGTCGAAAGAAGTAAACCTTCAATTCAAGCAAGTAAGAGGCAATATTCACGTGCTGAACACAAACCCGGCTACCGCCAGAAGCATTACCACCCCAAAAGAAATCCTGATAAGCGAAGTGGTGGCTTCTGGAGCAGTCTTGCACGTTTCTGGGAAAATTGTAAGCCGTGAAGACAACCTTCCCATTGCTGGGGCAACTATCCACATCAAAGGGACAAACAAAGGTACGGTAGCCGATGCGGCAGGGAATTTTAAAATAGACGTTGACGACAACAACGCTGTATTAGAAATTTCTTCTATCGGTTTTATCAAACAAGAAATCAGAGTGGCAGGTAAAACTACGCTCTTGATAGAACTTACGCCCGATGTTGCCAAACTTGATGAGGTGGTAGTAGTGGGTTATGGTACACAAAAAGTAAAAGATTTGACAGGTTCTGTGGGAGTTGTGAAAGTAGAAGATGCCAAAAAAACAGCCACGTATGACGTAGCCAAAATGCTACAAGGACAAGTAGCCGGGGTGACAGTACATGGTTCTGGCGAGCCTGGAGGTTTTGTGAGCATCAAGATTCGTGGGATTTCGTCATTCAACAACAACAGTCCTTTGTTTGTAATTGACGGTGTGCCAGTAGATGCCCCTTTCGATTTTTCACCAAACGATATTGAAAGCGTACAAGTATTGAAAGATGCCTCGGCTGGGGCTATTTATGGTTCGAGAGCGGCTACAGGAGTTGTAATTATTACAACCAAAAAAGGTAAAGCAGGGCCGTTGAAAGTAGATTACACAGGCTATGCTGGGGTACAAGATATTGCTAGAAGAATTCCTGTGACAAACCGCCTTGGCTACCAAAAAATTACCAGTGCAGCAGAACTAAACGCTGGCTTATTAGTTGCCCCAGGTAACGACCCTAATAGCCCACAATACATCAGCAATGTGGACACCGATTGGCAAAAAGAAGGTTTCAAAACGGGTAGAATTACCGACCATAGCTTGAGCCTTTCGGGTGGTAGTGAAGCTATTAGAGGAAATGTATCATTTGGTTATTTCGACCAAAGCAGTACTTATACCGGCCCACAAAACTATACACGTTATACTTTGAATGGCAACTTGAGTGGCAAAAAGGGCATTTTCTCGTTCGGAGCGAAATTCGCCTACACACAATCGCACAAAGTAAACAATGCCAATACAAGAGAACACGCCGTATTTGGTGGTAGCGTAACAAGTTTATTGACAGCGATTCCTACCATGCCCGTGTATGACCCCAACCGCCTTGGTGGCTATGGCGGCAGCGATAACAATACCCAACGTGCTATTACGCTTAACGTAGTAGGGATGAACGCCTTGTTGAAAAGTACTAGCGACCGTAATCGTATTCTTGGCAATGCTTGGGCAGAACTTGAATTTGTAAAAGACTTAAAATACCGCCTAAGTGTGAGCTATGACCGTACCGACTGGGAAGATTTCTTCTTTGAACCCAAATATGACCTTGGTTTCTACTATCTTACCCCACAAGCATTTTTATCAAGAACACGTGGCGGTGCCAATACTTTCCTTGTTGAAAATACCTTGTCTTATGTAAAAGAATTTGGTAAACATAAAGTGGATGCCCTGGTTGGTGCAACACATCAAAAAGACCAATGGGCTTCGATGACAGGAACGGTATTGGGTCTTACCGAACCTTATTTCTATACTTTAAGTGCTGGTATTGAAGCTTCTGGCGGTAGAGGGGTAAACGAATACCAATGGAATGCCGCTTTGCAATCGTTCTTAGGTCGTTTGAATTATAATTATGATGACAAATTTTTGTTGACTTACAACTTCCGTCGTGATGGTTCTTCAAGATTTAGTCCTGCCAACCGTTATGGTAACTTTATGTCGCTTGCTGGTGCTGTAAACGTACACAATTTGATTAAGCTTCCTGAATTTATCAACTCTTTGAAAGTAAGAGGTGGTTACGGAGAATTGGGAAACCAGTCAATCGGTCAGTATTTGTATGATACCTATATTAATACCAATGCTAACTACGTATTCAATAATGTTTTGGCTACTGGTGCAACACGTACACAGGTGGTGGACCCTTCTATCAAATGGGAAGCAAAGAAAACAACAAACGTAGCACTTGACTTTGGATTCTTAAACGACAGGGTTTCATTCACGGCTGAATATTTCGACAACCGTGCGTATGATATGCTTGTAGGTATTCCGATTCCTGCGTCTGTAGGTTCTACGAATGCAACGGTTGTTACGAACATTGGTTCTGTAAGTAACTCAGGTATTGAATTTACGGCTACTTATCGTCAAAAAACAGGCGATTTTAAATATGAAGTTTCTGCCAATGCACACACATTAAAAAATAAAGTATTAGCCCTTGGCGGTAATAACGAACCAATTTATGGCGCAGCAAGTAAAACAGAAGTGGGTCACTCAGTAGGTGAAATTTATGGCTATGTAACAGAAGGTATCTTCCAAAACCTTGACGATGTAAAAAACCATGCCACACAATTGAATGCTGCCCCTGGTGATATTAAGTTTAAAGACCTCAATGCCGACGGTAAAATCACAGCCGACGGCGACCGCACTTACTTAGGTTCTGCTATTCCAAATTTCTATTATGGTGTAAACGTCGGTGCCTCGTATAAAAACTTTGATCTCTCTTTCTTCATTCAAGGACAAATGGGTAGCAAGGTTTATAATGGCGTATATCGTGATTTGATGGGACAACAATACAGTAACCACCACGTAGATGCTTTGAATTATTGGACTCCAACCAACACCAATACCAATGTACCACGTCCTGTGATTGGCGACCCCAACTCAAACACACGTGACTCTGATAGATTTATCGAAAGCGGCGACTATCTACGGATGCAAAACGCCCAGATTGGCTACAATGTACCAAGTAGTATTTTGAGCAAATTGAAAGGCATCAGCAAAGTGAGAATTTATGCTTCTGGTCAAAACGTATTTTTACTTTCTGGCTACCGTGGCTACGACCCCGATTTTGCTAGTGATGGCTTGTTGAGCAGAGGCTATGACTATGGCTCATATCCAAATCCTCGCACGGTATTGCTTGGTTTACAGGTAAGCTTCTAAGCATAAACCAACTCAACCATTCGTAAAATTGAGCTTTAGCATAAATACTAAGGTTCAATTTTACCCCAAAACGTACTTACAGTTTTCAATTCTAATGACATTAGTAATGAACAAAAGATATATTTTAGCTATTGCGACCGCATTCTTGGTGACAACCTCATGCGACAAAGATTTGACCCAAAGCAACCCCAACCAACAAACGTCTGCTACTTTTTGGCAAAGTCAAGATGATGCCATCAAAGGCATCAACGCAGCCTATCAAACGCTTATTATTGATGGCGGTTATATGCGTAGCACACCTTTATTGCTCGATACCCGTGGCGACGATATTAAAAGTAATAGCCCTTGGGACCAAATGTATAACTCAGGAAAATTTGCTTTGAATACAGGCAACGATGCCATTTATGGCTGGGCATTTGGAGCATACTACGAAGGTATTTCTAAAGCTAATCAAGTGATTGACTATGTGCCTACAATTAGCATGAGCAATGATGTAAAGAACAGAGTTTTAGGACAAGCCTACTTCCTAAGAGGGTTGTATTTCTTCCACCTAGTTAACCTTTTTGGTAATGTAGCACTGCCTACGCACTCGGTTCAATCAACTGCCGATTTCTATATTAAACAATCGACAGAAGCAGAAGGCTGGGCTCAGGTAGTTGAAGATTTCAAGAAAGCGGCTGATTTATTGCCTGTTACTTACGACAACGTAACTGGCCCAGACAAAGGACAAACTGGCCGTGCTACCAAAGGAGCTGCTTTAGGATTCTTAGGAAAAGCTTATTTGTTTAACAAAAAATATGCAGAAGCAGCTACGCAATTCAAAGCCGTGATTGACTTGGGCATATACGATTTGGTAAGTAACTACAGAGATAACTTTATTGAAGCAACCGAAAATAACAAAGAATCACTCTTTGAGGTACAATTTTCGAGAGATGCAGGGGGTAAAGATATGAACTGGGGAGGCGAACCTGCACCGGGCTGGGGAACGGTTTCAGGTCGTGCTATTACGTATGCACCAAGAGGGTTTGGCTGGACAGACATCCAACCTACACGCTCGGTTTACAATGAATTTTTGGTAGAAAAAACCCAAGCAGGTACAACAGACCCCCGCTTAGATGCAACTATATTTTATAACAAACCGGGAGGAATGAAAATTTACGGAAAAGACTTCGCTACCATTTATACCAATGTCAACGACTTGAACGACTTGTTTTGCCGTAAATACCAAAACGATGATACCAAAGCCGACGAATACGACTGGCGTTCGGGTATCAACGAAAGATTGTTGCGTTATGCCGACATTTTGTTGATGTATGCCGAGTGTTTGAACGAAACAGGACAAACCGCCCAAGCTTACCAATACATTCAAAAAGTACGTTCACGGGTAAATCTTCCTAATTTGGCTACAACCAAACCAAACATGACGGCAGCCCAAATGCGTGAGCAAATTGCCCATGAGCGTTTGTTGGAGTTTTGCTTAGAAGGACACCGTTTCGACGATATTCGTCGTTGGGGATGGCTACAAGATGCTACCAAATTAGCAGAATTGAAACAACGTGACCCAGAGTTTAATACTTATCAAACGGGTCGTGAGTTTTATCCAATACCTCAAAGAGAAATTAATACTAACCCAGGGTTCAAACAAAACTTAGGTTATTAGATTAATACAAAACCATAATGGTAGTGTATTGATAACATCCCTTGGCAACTATCCTCGATATTTGTCAAGGGAAATCTCTCTAAAACTACAAAACACTAGCATAGAGCATTTTACATTATTATATTTTTAGTAAAATATCATCAACAACTAGCTCAGTATGTGTAGCTTTTACCACATACAGCACAAAACTTTAGCCAAACATAAGCTTTAGATTCTCATGTCAATTCAATCTATCTTGTGCAGTCTTCTCTGTGGTAGTATGCTCATTTGGGCTTGCAGTAAAACATCGGTAGAACCAGCCCCCAATACCACAACAACGCCACCAACTACCAATACTTTCGATATTAACTCTATCAAAGATTCATACAGCGACGTTGCCGCAGCTTCAAATTATTTGCGTTGGGGACCCTATAATGTTCATGACCCTTCGATTATTAAAGAAGGCGATACCTATTATTGCTACAATACCGATGTGGCGTATGGCACAGATATTCGCCCTGGTATTCAGATTCGTCAGTCGAAAGATTTGATAGAATGGAAGTTTTACGGCTGGGTGTTTGATGCTCTCCCCACCCAAGGAGCAAATTTTATTAAACAACGAGGCGTACAGCCTTTTAATGCTCTCTGGGCACCTTATGTCATTAAAGTAGGCAACGAATTTCGTTTGTATTATTCTCTTTCTTCTAGTGCACCACGCCTAAGTGTCATTGGTTTAGCAACAGCTAGTTCGCCTGTAGGACCTTGGAAAGAACAAGGATTGGTGGTCACATCTATCGACGATAACAGCCGTCAAACCAATGCCATTGACCCCACGGTACTTGTTACGCCAACAGGCGAACATTACATGTACTATGGCTCAGGATGGGACGGTATTTATATGTTAAAACTAAACCCTGCGACTGGTTTAGCCATGAATGCAGGAGACAAAGGCAAACGCATTGCGAACAGAGGCTTTACGAATGGTAAATACAATGGCAACATAGAAGGCCCAGAAATCATTTATAACCCAACCCTAAAAAAATACTATCTTTTTATCGCTTACGATTGGTTGGCAACCAAGTACAACGTTCGTGTAGGACGTGCCGATTCGCCAGAAGGTCCTTTTTATGATTACGATGGAAAAGACCTTAACCTTGATATAGACCACGGGCCAATGATTTTAGCACCTTATCAATTTACGGGCCATGCCGGATGGCAAGGTGTTTCGCATTGTGCTGTATTTCAGAACAATGGGCAATATTACATGGCTCACCAAGGACGACCCGGACAAGACATTTACTACATGATTCTTCATGTACGGAAAATGTACTGGACACCCGATGGCTGGCCAGTTGTGTCGCCCGAAAGGTATGCAGGCGAATTTACCACAGCCATTACGCCAGAAAATCTAGTTGGTTCATGGGAGCATATTACGCTCAACTATACGGTTGTACCAGGCTATGACCAAGAACAAAAATCACCTGATTTTCAAATAGCCACAACACTAGACCTTGCAGCTAATGGCAGTTTTAATGGAAATACTACTAACCAATGGAAATATAATGCCCCTTGGCTCGACCTTACTTGGAGTGACGGTAAAACCGCTAAAGTATATGTAGAAAGAGGTCGAGATTGGGAAAATAAAAAAGAAACCATCATTTTTACTGGTTTAGACAATAAGGGCATTGCTATCTGGGGCAAGAAAAAATAATACATTATCACGCATATTTTCAATAAGTAAAATGAACTGCCGTTACGCTATTTCAAATTTTCATTATGCGATGCTCTTGGGTGCATGGTTTTTCCTGTGCGTCGCTTGTACGACAAAAGAGAAAAAAGTCGATTGGCAGTTTGAAAGCATTGCGAGCAGCCATTCACAAATTACTTTTCAAAATCGTATCGAAGAAAGCGATAGCGTCAATTTTTATACCAACGAATATATGTACATCGGCTCGGGACTGGGCATTGGCGACTTTAATAACGATGGTTTACAAGACATCTTTTTTGCAGGCAGTCAATCGCCTTGCCGTTTATACATCAACTTAGGTGATTTCCGCTTCGACGACATTACCGAAGAAGCGGGAATCCCATATACATCATGGTGTACGGGCGTAAGCGTTATCGACATCAATACCGATGGGCTACAAGATATTTATGTGTGTGTTTCGCACCATAGCAATCCCTTGAAACGTAAAAACCTCCTCTTTATCAACCAAGGTAATTTACAATTCAAAGAACAAGCCGAAGCTTATGGCTTGGCTGATACTGGCTTTTCGACACAAGCGACATTTTTGGACTACGACCACGATGGCGACCTCGATATGTATTTGCTCAACCATCAATTGTTCAACCCGCAACCCAATAAATTGATTCCGCCCGACTCTTCGGGAAATTCCCCTGCGGCTGATAAACTGTACAGAAACGAAGGACTTGTAAACAACCATCCTTTTTTCAAAGATGTGTCTAAAGAAGTAGGTATTCTCGAAGATGGCTACGGACTTGGCGTAATAGTGACTGATGTAAACAAAGACACCTATCCCGATATTTACGTAGCAAATGATTATTTAAGCAACGATAAACTGTGGCTTAACCAACAAAATGGTACATTCAAAAACGTTGCCGACTTGGCTACACGTCACCAAAGCTACAATAGCATGGGCGTTGATGCAGGTGATTTGAACAACGATTTGCTACCCGACTTGATGGTGTTGGATATGCTTCCATCAATGAACAAAAGAAAAAAAATGATGGCATTGGGCTTCAGTCCAGAAAAATATGACTTGCAAAGAAGATTGGGCTATCAACCCGAATTTTCAAGAAATATGCTACAACTACACCAAGGTATTGAAAAAAACGGACTACAGCAAATTCCTATTTACAGCGAAATAGGTAACTATGCCGGCGTTGCCGAAACCGACTGGAGTTGGAGCGTACTCATCGCCGATTTCGATAACGATACTTACAAGGATTTACACATTACGAATGGACTTGCCAAAGATTTAACCAACAACGACTTTCTCTTCTTTAGCCAAGAAGCCCAACAAGGTAACTATGCTTTTGGAGGAGGAAGTAATAGCTTAAATCGCTTCGACGCAACGGCTATCAAAGCACTTCGTGAAAAACTGAATAGCTATGGAGCTGTTAGTCTGAATAATGTGTGTTACCGAAATCAAGGAAATATGCAATTTGAAGACATTTCTACTTCGGTTGGTATAACAGAAAAAAGCATTTCGCATGGAGCAGGCTATGCCGATTTTGACAACGATGGCGACCTTGACTTAGTGGTAAATAATGTAAATCAAGAAGCTTTTTTGCTAAAAAATACCCTTCGTCAACATATCAGCGATAGTACTCACCACTTTTTGACGCTTCAACTCAAAGGTACGGCTCAAAATCCCAATGCCTTGGGTACACAAGTGTATGTTTATACCCAAGGAAAAGTACAATTAATAGAACAAACACCTGTCAGAGGTTATGCTTCAAGTGTCGATTTGCGTTTGCATATTGGTTTGGGTAATGCCAACAAAGTAGATTCGTTGTTGATTGTATGGAGCGATGGCAACACTCAACGCTTGAGCCATATCAATAGCAACCAGTTTTTAACCGTTAATTATCAGCCTAATGTACCTAAGTACCTTTTTGTCAATTCGTTTGTAACAAATAGCCAAAGTACGTTACCTTCTTTTGTACACCAAGAAACCCCTTTCTTTGACTATTACAATCGTCGCTTACAACCACAAAAGTACTCGCAACTGGGGCCTTGCATCGCTGTTGCCGACGTAAATGCCGATGGCTTAGAAGATTATTTTGTTGGTGGAGCAGCAGGACAAATCAGTAAAATATACTTGCAAAAAGCCCATGAACAATGGCAAGAACGCCCCATTTCAAGCCAATTTTTAGCCGAAAATCTTGCCGCTCATTTCCTTGATGCCGACCTCGACCACGATATGGATTTGGTTGTTGTTGGCGGTAGCACAGAATACCCACAAGGAACACCCTCCCCTATTCAATTATTCACCAATGATGGAAAAGGTAATTTTACACAAAACCTTAGTGCTATGCCTCAGTTATCTGTTTGTGCTGCTACCTTGGCAGTAGCCGATTACGACAGCGATGGCGACAACGATATTTTTGTAGGAGGTAGATTTCATCCTACCTTATTTCCTCAAGCACCTCCAAGCTTTTTATTAATTAACGAAAAAGGAACATTTATAGATAAAACGCCTCTTCTTGCCCCTTCTCTACAGCAAGCAGGGATGATTACGGCTGCTCAGTGGCTTGATTTTGATAACGACCAACAGCTCGATTTGGTGCTTTGCGGCGAATGGATGCCTATTCAATTCTTTAAAAATCAAAACGGACGTTTGCAGGTCGTCCAACAAGCCAGCGA
>JACCDR011954425.1_pt1 | contig 17409 bp, 21 predicted proteins | sample 7446431 | NCBI WGS metagenome assembly JACCDR01 (sample SAMN15323443, study PRJNA562643) | freshwater metagenome | isolation source: river surface water | place: USA:Blue River Watershed | collected 2017-08-17
CCTGTGGCATTTCTACACCTGGTCACAGCCAAGAAGGAGTTCGTTAATGTTTATCAAACACAACGAATTCACGTTTGTATCAAAAGCCCAAGGACTCCAACGAATGTTTTTAGGGTCAAATCCGTTTGCATAATTTGCATATAGGACTTGCCTGTCAGTCGTAGTCATGTAAAGATTACTGCCTAGTGAATCATTTACAACTTGAATCATTCGGAAATTATTCTTAAAGTTTTGTGAATTCCATATTGCACTGATTTTCCAAGTTAGTTCAGGTAGAATATATCTACCGTTAAAAATAGTCATACCTACATAGCAAGCTATGATGAGGTAGTCTACATTTGCTGCGCCAGCGTCCACAACCGTCGCAATGCCATGAACACCAGTCCCCATAGCGTTATCGATAATAGTAAGGGGCCAAGTAGTCGGAGTATCTCCATTATCAACGAATGAGACAGTTTTGTTTCGCTTCGTGACGTAAAATACATCTCTAAGCTCAGCCATATTAGTGACAGGATTGCCGTCAGGAGGAACAAGTAGTAAACCATCTATTTGATTGAATGCCTCAGGTTCACCTACAGCACTCACCCTCACAAGTGATATGTTATCATATTCTGTGCATAGACACATTCTATTATGGTATGTAGTTAGATTAACTCCTGCCTTTACCTCGGCAAAATTATCGATTAGGTGAGAGGCGTCGAGAAGTAAGTCAGCATCAAAAAAGCTAATGTTAGCAAGAACCGTAACAACATTATTAGGGATGGTAGCTCCTGGGATAAAGAATAGCTGGTATCCCGTGACGTCACCATTATAAGTCTGAATTACTTTGGAAGCGACAATATGTTTCTTAACAACAAATGGGTCAGGACTATTTGCAACGGTAGCAAAATCCACAGCCTGCAAAGCGGTAGTGGTGTGTGCAACAAGTCCGGCTGGAGCCGTAAGATATCCAGTATCAGTCTCGTAGACATAACCAAATATATGAACGCCAGCATCAGTAAATCCTGCCCCGCCGTTAGTAGGAGTAATGTTAACAGTAGGAGCGTTACCGGCAATTTTGCGTGCCGAAGTTCCATCCCCTTTATATACGTAAACGAATTCGTTCTGTAAACCTCGTTCACGATTCATTCCTCCTACCAACTCGGTAGTAAAAGGAGTAATATAGGCGCGTCCGGCGTAAGGCACGAAACCGAAATCCGTCATATTAGGAATAGTCAAAATAGGACCAAACATCGTAGTAGAATCTACGACATGGTAGATAGTTCCGCCAGCAGTTAAAACAAGAATAGTTTGTTTATCAGAAGTGGGATAGTTATACATTCTCAGGATATTGGACAGGGGTGAACCAATTTCCTGATGTCTACCTATTCCATCTCTTGTTCCAAAACTACTGTCACCAATGAATTGAATATTATTACACTCAGAAAAATGGTCCATTGGTGTTTCCTCTACATCGCCTCGCGAGTAGAGTCCATTGAACTGTTCGAGTGTAATAGGCTGATGGTCTCTCATAACATTGGGTAACTACATCACTTACTATCGCAAACTCGGGGCAGCCTGCGTCCCAGCTCGTGACTATGTTACCCAACCCCCACGCTTATAACCTGCTCTAAACGGACGACGACGTGTCATGATATTTTGCTTACCTTTCGAGCTAATACCAAGAGCACGGTCCATGCCTAGAACAGCATAAGCATTTAAGGCGTTGGCGGAAGTAATATTCCGCTCAATGAACTCAGCAAGTAAACCTGCTGTCCGATATTCGAGAAAAGTAGCGGCGTTGATTACATTGATGAACGAGGATTCGTTCACTACAGGTTGGAAAAGTTGTTTAATGTAATCGATTTTGATGTCGTTGTCTGCATTTGAAGGCAGAACACGAATCTCATTAGATTGCCATACGTAATAAATGAATTGATTGATTAAAACTCCTTCAAGATTGTGTGGAAGATAATCACGTTTAGTCATGGGAATAAAGGGGTCAATACCCTCATTTCGTTCCCATAATTGCTGTGGTTCTATCATATCTGATGGAAGGGTAGGAACTCCAAGTCCATTGAATACGATAGTAGTTGCTCCCGCAGGCATGTTAATAACAGCAGATACATTCTCGGTAACAGGCACCGAGTGAAGCTCAAACTGTTCTTGTAATTCCTGTAGTGCGATATTAATGTAAGGAATTTGTGCTGCGTAAGTGTAGACCGTTCTGGCGGAATCGTTCATTAAGGACGCCGCCTTGTCCATAACAGTTCCCGCCAGAAGGTCTACAGTAGCCATGTTATCCCTGTTTGGGTGGTGTTGGAAGCTGGCCCTTTACAGCCAACAACTTTGCAGTCATTGGATGGTCAGGGTCAGGGAAATGACAAGTTGCGCAAATTGGAAAGTCAGGGCTCTTGAGGCTACCGCAAGCCTTACAACGAACCATGCTAACCATAACGAAGGTTTTCATCCAATCCTTCGTTCCTGCTACTCCCAATTCACGAGCAGCAAGTCTGCTATCTTCAGAAATAGTCAGAGGATTTCCCTGTGCGCGTGCCCACAGAGCATCAGCAGCGTTGATAAGATTCTCATACCACTTTCTCTGTAGTCTGAGAGCTTTATCAAGCTGTGTCTTGAACTTTTCTTTGATTGATTCAGAAGTATGTTCTCCCGGAGTATAGAAAAGACCGGGAGCAGACTGTTCAGGAGTAAACATGAACAATCCGTTTGAGTAATCCCTGACTACTGATTCTGCAATCTGAATCGAGGAGACAGGAATTTCAAGTAGAGGCATTTCCTCGTCAATTTCTCTCCACCACGAGGATGGTCCCACTACACAAACCGCGGGCTTCTCATAACTCCCAGGAGGAATTACAAATAGTCCCGGTTCGATAGTGTATTTCCGTTCTTCGATGAGTCTTGGATAGATGCTCACAATTGTGGCCCTATCCATAGGATTTACAGGTTGTTTTACCGTTCTACGGCGCAACTCCCTGAAATCAAAATGAAATCCTGCTGGCATTAGCTTATTCTCCTGATTTTTCGTAATTTCGAGGCACAATTACTGCCTCACCAGTAACAGTTCGCATCATTAAGTCGGATTCATCTCCGAAAAGTTGCTCAACGAGGTCATCAATACGTTTTTTATTGATTGCTAGTTGTTCTTTCGGGTCAGAACTCACATTTGGGTCGTAATATTTACGAACATTCATGGGATTGCGAGTTTTTACTGACAAAACAAGGTCAATAACAAACTGGCAAGCCCAAAATTCAGGTGGAACAGGTCTATCGAACCTATCTTTGAACTTCCAAATGCACTCGTAGGACTTTTTTACTCCCGCGAGTTCATTATCGTGTTGCATGGGAACGAGAACAAGGTTCTCAAGTATCCACATGTCTTTAATCCACGAATATTTTGGAAGTTTCATGAGTTCGGGGAACAGTAACCGCACACCAGTAGCAGTTACATCATCAACCCTCATCTCATATTGGTCGGCAGCCCACGAAACTCTCCACATAGGCTGCGAAGATTCTGTATCAATGCCATACGTCTCGCGTAATTGGCGATTGATTTCTTCTACGTCACTTGGTAATACTGGATAATCCATAAAATAGGTGGGGGCCACACCATATCCCCCACCCTTCTCCCATCTAGTTAAACTACGGCATGTGGAATCCACTTGGCCGCAAGTGAACTCCAACAATACGCATAGAGTCTGTTTGTGACAAGTGCCTGAGAAACCGCGATATTACCTGCGGCACTCAGGGTTACGCCTGCACCGTTAGTGTATACGAAGATTAACACTCCGTCCCTACTCTGAATGAGCGGATGACGGATATTGTCAACCTGCGTAGTTCCAGTAATACGGGTTAAGTCAGCTTTAATAGCAATCGTTGCAGCAGATGCAACAGATTCCTCTTTTAGACGACTAGAACCGTATCCAGGAATCATCCCTCCACCTCCTTGTGATTCCCTTAACTAATTGTCAGCGTCCACGTAGTTCCGCTTTTGGTAGCGGTAACTGTGGTAGCTGCACCAATTGAAATGGGTGACATAATCACGCCATTCCGATACATAGTAATCATGTTTGCATTAGCATCGATGGTAAACCATTCGACACCAGTAAATTGTTGTGCAGTTACGGTCAGTCCAGCTCCAGCAGTCCCGGTGAGCGTAACTGTGGCTGACATAATTAGCCTACGGGCACGTATTTGGCAGTGTTCGGGTTATAAACCAACAGCATGATTTCTCCAGCGACGGAGGCTTTAGCTGTCAGAATATTTCCCGCTGCTGTCACGCCTGCAACTCCCGCGAACTGAACTGCAATCATGTGCAATCCAGTAAGAACAGGAGTGATGTTGACAACCGCAGTATTACCAGTGAGAATCGTAAGGAATCCCACAGGTGCGATAGTTGCGGCTGATGCAATAGTAATGGGCTTCTGTGCCAGAGGACTCTGGAGAGAAACCCAATTTTGGAAGTCAAGTTCGGGTGCTGGCATGGTTGTATCTCCTTTTGATTACTAATAGTTAAAGTTAGTAACCAGCCGGGACAGCCAACACATCGATATAGGCACAAGCAGCAGGGTTCGATACGAACGTCTGCATACCGTTGACCATATAGAAGATGTCAGCAGTCATGACACCACCTGAGGGTCCGCGAATCTCGAAGATTCTACGCCCATCAGTAGTGTAGAATCCGATGGGGAGGATTTCTCCACGTCCCCAAACTTCATCTACAATGAAGTCAATACGAGTCTGGTTCCAGTTGAAGGAACAAGTAACGTCGGCGCCAGCCATCTGCTTATCGCCGCCGAAATACATGTTCAGCTTCTCATCTTTTGCAACCTTCTGGATAATGCTCACGAGCTGTCCGATTTCCTCGTAAGCCTGTTCCTGACAAGGGTGCATCCAAGCCTTGGGCTTGAAAGTATTGTCAATTCCAACTCGATTGCCAATCTTGTTCATCGCAAGACGAGGGAAAGGCAATGAGAGTGGATTTGAGTTAGCATTGACTCTATTGGCTCGAATTTCAGGCGTGGCCGCACGCGAGAAACCCAACCAAGTCCCAGTTGAGGCATTGCTGTGATGATACGGCACACCATACAACGCCGGGAGAGAAGTAGGCTGCGAGATACCGTTCGTGACAATCAAGTCAGTCGCGATAACACCCGCAATCTGTGGAGTAATGGAAATCGTCTTGTTCTCGACGTCCCACTGAGTAATGACACCACTACCACGGAGAGTTGCAAGCGTTGCGTCGAATACTTGGACAGTCTGTCCAAATCGCATCAACCTCGCACCAAATCCATCAGTAGTCAGTGTAATAACGTTGGAACCGCCAGCAGGGGTATCAGTGGTGACAGTTCCGATAACACCGTTACCGGGCTGCATCATCTGAGAATCCAACTGCCTACGCAGTTCATCAAGTGCAGTGGCCGTAAGACGACGGACACCATTAGTGATTGCTTTTCGCTCATCGTCGGTAGACCATGCGGTGAGCTTCGTGTATTCGATGTTCTCGCTTACGAATACACTAGTAAGAACAGCTTTGTCGAAGGTAGGTCCGCCACCACGTCCCAAATCTCCGCCATCAGCATTGAAATACTGAAAGCTTCCACCAGGACGCAATTCCAACGGAACTCGCATCTGACGATTGCTGATTTTTTCTACGTCACGCTTCTTGATGTTGGCGTAGAATTTATCGTCGCGCTCGAACAGAACACGAATCTTTGGAATTACTCTTTCGAGTTCTAGTGCGGCTACCTGGGATTCAACTACAGCCACAGGTAACTCCTATGTCCAAATGATACGCATGCCAGTTACGACACCCGCAGCATTTATGACGATGTTTGCCGGTAATGCAGCAGCGTCAAAAGTAATGACAGTGGGGTCAGTCTTGTTAATTCTAATCCCAGTATCACCACCCACGCCCTTAAGAATTAGTGCTTGAGTATTACCGGAAGGAGGAATAATCGTGGCTCCTTGTGGGGTGCTTCCACCACCGGGCAACGTAATAGTATTGTCACCTAGAGCTAACGAATGAATCGTTATACTACCAGGGGCAACACCATTTGGCGCTGCGGGCAGAGAATTAGTGGCTTGTATATCACCACTGAAGGTGATAGCAATAGTTCTTACTGCGGTTACAGCCATCTAATCCCTACCTTGGAAGTTATTCGGAGTTAAGAAAATCCAATGTGCTCATTCCCGCAGGAATGTCCTTCGCGTTCTTTATCTTGCCGGGACTTGTGGCTCTCGGCTTACCTGACGGAACTGGACCCCTTGGGGTCTCTCTTTCTTCTTCCATCTCCCTAACACGATGTCCCGTTCCTCGCAAAGCATCATTACGGGCCTTTTTAATGACTGAAGGCAACAGTGTTTTTGCTCTGCTAAGAAAGGCACGCCTTACCCGTTCCTGAGACGCATCTGAGAAATTTTCCTTGAAAACTGTTTCCCAGAGTTTATCGGTCAAACCCTTGAACCTGGTATCTTTCTCCATCAGGCTGGCAAGAGTTTCGACAGCATCTTTTACAGCGTTCTTCTTAACATATTCCTGCATAGACCCTTTAGGGTCGATATGCGACTCAATAGTGTTACGAATGACATTGTTAACCCTAGTATTAACACTATTATGAGCAACTTCATATTGCTGACGGATAAATGCTTGTTCTCTCTCCGTCTGTTGTGTATTCTGTTGTGCTTCTTGTGGATTCTCACGAGATAGATTGAATGGTTGAGTGTATTCACTACTACCGAAAAGGAATTGGTTAAGAATCTGCGCGGCACTTTCTAGCGCCTGATTTTTCGATGCGCGAGATTCCTTCACCATTGCTTTAATGGTGTATCGGCCAATATTCCCAAGAATATGACCGTAGGCTCGCTCATCTACCGCAGCGAGAGTATTCATGTAACCATCGACAATCTTCAAGAAGCTATCAGGATTTTCTTCCTTGACAGCTTTCAGAACATTGACGATAGAACCACCCATGATTTCACCCTCAAATTTATCGAGGGTTTCAGCCTTTTCAGCGACTACTTGAGCATCCTTTACGGTGCCAAACATTTCCGTGAATTGCTGGTCACGGTAATAGGAATTTTCCAACATCGGAAAATCCTTAAACAAGTTTGGATACTTGGCAAGAATTTCCTTACGTCGAACCGGAGTTACAAGTTCCAGTTTATCTTCTGGTGGACCTTCTAACTCAGCCTCGATTTCTGCTAGTTCGTCTACTTCTTCAGGTTCTTCTTCTTCACCTTCAGGAGTTTCTTCTTCTCCCTCTGGAGGAGTTTCATCCTTGCCTTTTCCACCCTTCGGTGGTGTTCTATCAAGTTCAAGCGTTTCTGGAGGTTCATCATCAGCGCCTAGAAACTCGATAGCATCTTCCAAACCCATTGATTTATTTTCAACAGGTGCCTTTCCTGATGGTGCTCCACCTACAGGGTCAGGCGAAAAGAATTGGGGAATCTTACTGAACAGTAGCGACATTTTCTTCTCCCATTATTGGTGCTTCTTGGTCCTGTTCAGTTACTTCAGAACCTTCTTCACCCGATTCTGCTTGCTGTTGTTGTTCCTGCATAGCAGCCATTTGCACAAACTGTAAGTGCATCTTAGCGTGTAGCAGGACGTTCTTGTAACCAGCTTCATTCTCTACTTTGGCTTGTCTACCGGCTTCGCCAATTATCCATTCACGACAGATATCGTATTGAATCTGATGGTCATCAAAGTCAGGTTCGACTTCAATAGACGGAAATTCTTGTGGCATTGCTGGTTGTCCCATCATGACCATATTCGGGTCAGGAGGCATCATGATGGGTTCAGAATTCAACAAGAGTTTAATTTCATCGTATTGCTTGTTCCTATCCTTCTCACCAGGAACGATGAAATCAGTCAGACCAATCGCATCACGAATAATTGGCAAATTCTCAGGAGCAGCCAGAATTGCAAGAATCTGCGGATTAGATGCTTGCAACAATTGCATGATTACGTCTTTCTGCTGTGACCACGTAATCGGAAGATTCTCATTCGCCTCAAGTTCAACTTTACCAAGTTTTCCTTCCAACTCGGCTTTGCGAATGAATACGTTGATGAAATTCCCATCTTTGTCACGTTGAACATCACGTTCATCATAGCGCGTTTCCTTGATGAACATGGGAATCGTTTTGCCAAAGATTTCTTTCCACCAAGTAGTGAATATCTTCCAAGTATTTTGGAGGCGCTGTAAGGCTTGAGCACGGCTCATTGAGTATTGAGAAGCTGTCTCACTGCCTTCTAAAGAACCTCCAAACAGAGAGGGCAAAGCCCCTGAAACTAACTGCGCTAAACTTTGTATGTTTTGTGCAAACGGCATTACTTCTGCTGACAGCGTTGCCGTCTTAACTTCATGAAATGCATCTCCGACAGATTTTCCCGACTTCGGAGTTGCTTCATATATTCCGCCTGGAGTGGATTCCATTTGTCGGTAGGCGTTGAAATTAAGAACACCTGGGTCCGCAAATGTCTGTCCAATACCATGCTCAATAGTTTGGAGAATAAGTGAAATGAGGTCATTAGTTATCTCCTGAATGGAAACGAGCAAAAGCCCAATAGGGTCAGAGTGAATATAATCAGAAAGAGGATTATGAGTAAGCGTCCAACAGTCATCAAGACTTTCATTTTCGGCATCTGCAAAGCAATCATTAGCAAAAACTACTTTGCATCCATTTGGAAATAGTTTCTTTAATTCGGTGGCTTCTTCTTCCTTAAGAATATTGAATGCAGCGGGTCTAAGCCACGCATTTCTGATTGTAACAACATTCTGAGGATATTCTCCCTGGTATTGAGGATTAAGTCTAGCCCATTCAGCATACGGGTCACGGACTGTGCCTGCTGAGGCTTTGATTTTTTCAGGATTAAGTTTACCATGCAGTTTGGCATAACGCTGTATGGCGAGAGAGAAGTGGGTTTCGTATTCATAAATTAAGTAGGGACAATCTTCCTGTCTCTTAGCGTAATTAGGAACCTTCACATAGAGTCCACCATACGCCTCAAGACACATACGTGACTTTGGCTTATTGGTGACACCGACGAGCTTTTCTACAATGAGGGTTTCCTGAGAAAGTTCAGGAGCGATTAACTGTAGGCAGTTTGGACAGAGTTCAGCTTCCGCATTTTGGACAGCATCTTGGACTGGAACATCAGACTCATCAGGCATAAATTCATCTTCAGCCTGAGTAGCCTTCTGCTGCAACATATCCAACTGCATAGCCATCTCAGGATTAGTCTGAGCCAGCATAGCAGGGTCCATCATTTGGTCATCAATCAAGAATCCACAGTTCGGACACTTGGTATACTGATGACCTTCTTCTTCAGTCTTATATTTCTTTTCTTCGTAGGTTCCGTATTTTTCATCTGCCTTAGGATATGAGTAGCAAGCTACCATTCCCTCAGTGCAATAGATAAATAGAGCATGAACCCACAGTAAAGGGACGTTATTATGACGATAAATGAGTTGTGCAATCTTGTCTCCGGCTTTGGCCGTAGAGAGGTCAAGATTATTATCAGCGTCGTCAGGGTAGCACTTGACAGGAGGAACAGTAACACTAAGGGCAGCAATGATGGATTCCAGATAAGCCCTGAAAACATTAATTGGCTTATCATAATAAGATTGGTCAGTATCAGAGCCTTCGCTATCGAAGTCCCAAATTCTCCAGTCGTGAGCCACTTCTGAATACCATGCACGTTGAAACCCTTCCCACATGAGTTTCAGACGACGCCAGGTTCTAAGTTGGCGTTCACGAATTGCAGTATCCTCCTTATCGAAGTGGTCAACCACTTCTTTAAGAAGTTTCTGCACATCTTCTGGAATTTCAGTTTTCATGATTCCCTAGTATCGCCTAGGCTGGCTTGGTGACATTTTGTTGTAAGTTGAGAACATTCCTCCAATATCAATGCCTGGAGCACCCATATTAGGGCGTTCATATCCGGGTGGTCGGTTAAAAAGACCACCAGTGATTCCGGTGTTCCCACCAGAACCATATCCGGGAGTTCCACTGAATAGATTTCCATACGGTTGCTGGAATAATTGTGGTGAGGGACCAGTATTAATGCCAGCCATTGGCATTTGAGCATTTATTTCACCACCCATACCGGGTGATGGTTGTAGTCCGGGTGCCTGAATTTGTTGACCAGGTAGAGGAGAATTTCCCATACCCTCTATTACTCCAGGGGTCTTAGCCCTACGCATTCCACCCCCGAATGATGGTGCTTTCTGTCTGTTTAATAGCGAAGATGAAGATTTCGCCATTCCAGACATATTTCCACCATATTGCTGGCCCAAAGCATTTGCCATGCCGGGCAATTGTCCCCCAAGACGGGACATAAAGCTAGGACCAGTGCTAATACCAGCCATTATTTTGACTCCCCTGAAACGTATTTCTTATACATTCTAGTTAGGAAGCCTTCTTGTGGAGCAGTATTAACAGGAGCAGCAGCTTTCTTCTTCTTTTCTTCTTCCTCTTTCTTTTTGCGCTCCTGTTCTTGACGCGCAAATTGCTGTATTCTACCAACCATGTCTGGTTGTTTCTTTTTAGTTTCGTCCTTAGTAGCACCCGCGAATCTACCTAGACGATTAACAGATTCACCCGTTGTTTCCTGTCGTGCCACTTTGTGACTCCCTCGTTTGAGATGCGAGGTCTAATTCTTTCTCTAAATCTTCAACGGAAGTTACATCAGGCTTAGCTGCATTACGCATTGCTACAGCTTTAGCCCTATCTTCCTGTTCTAGAGCTTGTTGTTTTACTGTCCACGGAATATGCCGTCTTACTGTTGGCAATTTCTGTGGTTCAGGAGCCACATCACGTTCAGGCTCTTTAATAGGATTAAGAATTCTTCCCATTAATTCCCTTCTTTCACGATGGGAATTTTCTAGTTCGATTTTGAGCACTTCACAAGAAGAACAGAACTTATTTCTGTCCTGTAATTCTTCCTTGAGTCTCAACTTTCTCAGATTATTTTCGTATCTTATTTCAAGTAGTTCTCGCAACCATGCAAACATTATTTCTCCTTAGAACGTTACTTCTATTCTAGTATTACCGTCAGATTCTCCAACCTGACCTTGGTCGTTGAATCCTTTGATTTTCAACGTCCAAACACCATTGACAGTAAACTTGACTCCGATTTGACGAATATATCGTCCATCGAAACCAGGAGTTACTGGAAATTCAATGACAATGGGAGGTTCACCATTACCTTCGCAATAGTATTCTGCTCTGGTAATGGGACGCGCACTCCCAATCTCATATTTGATTAGTCCACCGAAGGGGTCTGACCGCCTGAAAATGGGGTCAGCATGATAGATTACAACTCCTACTGGTTCTGGGTCAGGCACATCAGGAGGCTGAACAGGTGCAACCCACGGACGATTAGGGTCTGTCATCTCACCTAGTGCTTCACCACAATTAGGAGTAGCTGCTTCACCGGCGGCAGTCAATACATCCCAAATCATATTATCTGACTTGCGATGTAGAATGTCGCTGGCAATGTTTCCCAATCCTGGTCTATCAGGACTAGAAACATTGAAACCTTGGTCCTTACGTGACACTCCCCAATCAGCACCTTGGTCTATTGACCATGCAGCATCGTTGAGAATCTGAGCAAGTTCGGGACGTGTTGGAATCGCCCCATACTTTTGACGCTCACGAATAACTGCTGCACAAACATCGGACGGAAGTTGAGGATTAGCCACAGTAGGTTCTCCAGTTATTCCGGCAGCAAACTGTTCCCACAAGGGACGAATTTCTGGATGATGTTGCATTCCATTAAAACGACCATTTCCATTGAAAGGAATAGTCGCAATAACATTTGGAAATTCTGCTACTAGTCGAGAAAATACTGGAACTAGTCCTGACAAATCATCAGTAAGATTATTTACTGGTGTCTGCCAATATGCTTGCGCTACTAATGCAATTTTTTGATTAGCTTTGATTTGACGTAGTTCGAGTAGTTTAGCCCTGATATCTGCTTCAAAAACATTCAGTGGTTCATTACGACCACAGTATGCTTGAATGCAGAGCCAAGATTTATCGGGAAGATTAGGCCAACGCGGCCAATTACGTGCATCCCAATATGCAATAGGAATAAACTGCGTATTTCTCGCAGCTTCTTCCATAGTTTCAACAGTCCATCCTGGCTGACTATGAATGAAACTTCCAACAGGTTCATCTCTATCATTAAAGAATGTAGATGTTGGAACATCCAAATAGCCATTTCCTGGTAATGCATGAACATCCTGAAATTCAGGAGGGTCATCATTAGTATCCCATCCACCTAGAACTCCTGGCTTTCCAGTGAAGAATCCTAGATAGTGAGGTCTATTAATATTTACAATTGGATCGATAGGGTCTAGTTCTACTCGTGGTTCAACATTAACATTAATCAGTCTTTCACGATAATCTTCTGGAGCCTCACCAGCGCGAGCAGCCCAGACAATCTTAGTAATACTTCCCAATTGAACTATATCGTGTTGCCATGCATCTGCCCCAGGAGGCATAATGACATAGCCCACGGTAGAGTTAAAGGGATGTAGAATAGTTCCTGCTGTAGTCGAGAAGTAACAGACCCACCACTGTCCATTAATTTCAACAGCGCGTGGTCTATAAGCAGAACCAATTTGAATACAAGGAGGAAGATTAACAACTTGAATACGCTGGAACTGGTCATTATAGATTGCTCGCCTTGCACCTTTTAACTGTAGCGAGTAAACTACATTACCAGATGCCAGAATCCAATCTGTTCCATCCAACTCACGAACATTGGCACCAATTCCAACTTGCCTATTTGGAACGTATCCTACTGAACCATCTGGACCTACATCCAAAAGTCCTGCATCTGGAAGATACAAACCAGTAGATGCCTGTAAACCAAAATGGTCAGCCCAAAGTGCCCAAACGTTACCACCTGCATATAAATCGTTAGCAGGTCGAATGATTTGAGGAGTCCTTACGCCGGTATGAATGTCGTATAGCGAAATTGCAAAATTTGATGGCTGCTGAAATACAGCAGTATCATTATTCATCCATTGTGGTCCATAACTATCAGGAATGAACGCACCATTGATAACGCCTTGATGACCGGCGATACCCATAGCAACGTTCCCACTAGGACTTAATCTAGGCATTACCTACTTCCCCATCTTCTTGAACGAGTAGTTCCAGCCCTATGGAATCTACTAACAGCCTGCATTGGTGCTGATTTCTGTTCTAATGCCCTAGCATTTCGATAGAACGCGGTCCAATCTTGGCTATTCGCAAGAGCTTGTGTTAATTCAGCCTGCTTTTGAATCTTTGCAAATTCTTGAGCTGCTGTTTCAAAATATCGTTCCGCTGAGTCGCAAGCGTAACGAATATCATCGTAAGGGTCATCACCAGCAAATTGAGCAACATCTTCCGCTGGCTTACCTTCTTTAGTGGCTTTGTCATAATTACAAGCCTTAATAGATTCAATCATTAATGGACAGCAATTTGGACATTCATCATGACTTATCTTATGAACGTCACAAAGGAATATCTGCAATTTAGGAATATTAATCTCCGGTTCAGGAGGGTCGAATAGTGCGAGATATGCCTTATAGTCCATCATTCCTTTATTCCGAAGAAGCCACATGGCATATTCCTCAGAATAAATAGGCATTTCAGTAGAAGGAACTATCGGCTTCGCCTTCCATCTGAGATATTCGTGTAGTAGTAACTTTCCGCTAATTCTGGACCCAGGAGCATTAACACTAAGCTCAATCGGTCTACCGATAGCGGTTTCGATTTGCTGTTGAATAGTGTGTTCTTGGCCTCGCTCCTGAGACACAGATTGACAGAACTTGATGACTCTTGGTTGTTCTCGTTCAATGTCCGCTTTAACCTCAGGTGCCCACTCCTCAATCTTAGTTTTGAGCCAGTAACGCTCACGATACAGATATAATCGCTTAGCAGGGGATATAGCGTAATATCCCATATAGGTCATCGCAGCGAAGCCCCAATCTCCGATAAACATTTTGGGCCACCACGATGGTATTTCAAACGGTTGTATTACGTGTAGCGCGTTATCGGGTTCATCAGGATATTGTCTATCCCGGAACTCATCGAATACCTGGCCTTGATATGCATCCCAGTCACCGAACTTTCTTGCTTTACGTTCGGCTTCACTAGGAATACCATCAAGCCTCGCGCTATACTCCTTATCCGCGTGTGGGTTATCAGAAACCGTAGAGTGAACGTAGAATCTCTTAACGTTCCCCTTACCTACGATTACCCTTCCACCTTGTGGATATGGAGCAATGAATCTTTTCTTTACGAAGGTATGTCCGATACCTCCTGGCATTCCAGCCGCGCGTATAATTGCAGGTAACGCAGCGTCACTAGTTCTGACTCGTGTGAAACCAATATGCAGGTAAATGAATTCAGTAAAAGTGGTAAGTTCGTCTGGAGTAAAGAGATTGATTTCCATTGAATCGTATTTATGTGCATCATCTTCAGTCTCACAATGACCGAGGAATATCATTGCTCCAGTTCTTTTACCAGAGCCACCTAATTCGTCTGGACGTGGAAATGTCCAGCACATATCAGTCTTGTTAAATTCCGCACCGAATTTCGGATATATCTCTCGGCTTCGCGGAACGATTTCATTCTTTAGTTCGGGATAAGTCCTACGCATGAAAACCTGTTTGAACTTAGGGTTCTCATGCCAACGATGAATTAGTCCATAGACTAGTAGAACGTCGGACTTACCAGAAGCATTTCCTCCTCCATAGAATCCCTCGAAAATGGAATTCGGTAAGGAGAGAAATAGCTCCTGTTTCTTATTTGGTTTCCAGAAACCTTTATCGAATGCCATCGGTATTACTTCTTTGGCCTCTGGAACATTCGTGAGTAGTGGCTGTTTCGTGAAGATTGGAATCGCCTGTTGCACAGCAAAGGGAATTGCTGCAAACCTGCTTAGTAGTTCTCGTCTTGTCATCATTTTTAGGGCACTCCACAGTAGTTACATACATGACGGTCATATAGACCCGTCGTTCACAAGTTCTAGTTTTGTTATTACGCCATATCTCTGCTTCTACTGGACCTACTCGTTCTACACCTACCTGTGTCCATGTGGTAGCACAGGCAGAACATAGAACTAGTAGGGCTAGTAGAATGAGTCTCATATGCCATCCGGCTTCTTCATTATCTGAGATTCAATGAATTGCTGAATGTCACCTTTTCTTAGATTATTGCGTTCCCAAGATTCCAGCATTGTAATTAATTTAGTATTAGCTGCTACATCTTCTTTAACAAGAATGATTAATAATTCTGTATGGACCTTCCAAAGTTCAGTAAATTGTTTTATATCCTTCCTATAAAACATGAACATGAAGCCAGCCAATACTCCGCCAATCCCTAGAGTGGCGAACCATTGGATGAATTCTTGATTCATCGAATTGGTATTCCTAGATTTACTCCCAATAGTGACTGGAAGAAAATAATCACCACAATCAGAATGAGGATTCCGATTGCGATATTTTTGAACGGTTGGGGCATGTCGATAGAGTAAATAACCCACGCGACTATGCCACAAACTATCACGGCGAGTAGAAGCGTAAGCATTTTATGCCCTCTTAAGAACTACGTTGGCCGGACCTGCTGAAGTAAGTCTGATGAATCCACCAGCTACTTCAATCTGTTCATTTGCGTCTAGTGTTACTGCTGTAGCTGGAACCATTGCTACAACGTTAGACATCTCGAATGTTGCGGCTGCTACCTCGCAATACAGGAGAGCCTTAGTGGGAGGTAATGCGTATACCTGATTTTGAACCATTGATTGCACAGGTCCACATGACAAAGTGAAGGTAGGCATTATCCCTCTTTGGTGAACACTACGTCAAACGTTTCTTCCTTGCGAGTTTGAGGACTATAGAAAATAAAAGTAGGACCGTTATTCTTCTCTCCCTCGCCACTCGATTTTTCTTCCATTGCCCTAATTACGGCAGACATATCTTTTGCGATACCAGCGATATCTTTTGCTTTCGCTGATGCAATAGTTTCAGGAGTTAGACTTCGTAATGCAAGCGATAGTTTACCCATCGCCTTTCGAGTAATCTTGTTCCTCGCACTTTGTATTACAGTTCGATTCGGAGTCTCATCATATGAACTAGTTGATGTAGACCCATTTGCATATGCGCTTACGCTACTTCTGGATAGTCCGAATTGCTTACCTAACTCAATAGCCTGTTGGGGGCCATCGGTAACGGAAGTTTCTCCAATGATTCTTCGTAGTGAATCAGGGACTTCAACGTTACCGACTCCTCGCCCTCTATTAGTATCTACTATTGTTGCGGAGGGTCGTTCCAGAGGTCTACGGTCAGGAGAAGAATTATCCCTCTCCTTTACGAAGTCATCATCTGAAACGATTCCCATCGGCATAGTAGATTCCTACTGACAGAGACGACGATATTCATTACGAGCGTGCCAGTATTCATGGTCGATAGGAATGTTCCCCTCGCCATTGTATTCTTTGATAGTAGCTGCCATTAGTTCGAGACAGTCCTTTTTCTGAGTTTCTTTCTCAGATTTGTTCTTAGCTACAATAGCATCAACCTTAGAGGCTGATGGAACCACTGTAGGTGTAGGAACTACTGGTGTAGTAGGTGGAGGCGGAGCCTCGGGTTTATTCAAATCAGTTAGTGAAGTTACTGGAGGATTGACTGGTTTCTTTGTGTCAGTCATGATTAGGAAACGGTAATGGTGAAGTTACCACCTGAGATAACAGTAGTGAAAGTAGTTACACCATTCAAATCAAATTCCTTTGCTGGACCAGTCAGTTCGTTCCCCTGATAAAACATGAGAACGGACCTTCGCACATCGACTGAATACGATGTGATACCGCTAAGGACTGTAGCGGTAGACTGGACAGCAGGACCAGATTTAGCCGTAACTGTTGCTGTCGCTGTGGGCATAGAACTATCCCCTTGTGAATACTTTCAATATTAACTGAAAGTTCAGCCGGTCTTATCCATCCCCAGTCTAGCACGAAGCCGACTGAATGTCAAGTTTCTTTTTTCTATATACTATTAGGTTCTTCCACAAAATAGGGGACCCATTTATATTATTATACAAAAACAAATGATTATGATACCACGCAATTTTCATGCCAGCTTTGAGGCTCATCACGAGGACTATATCCCCTTACCTAGCAACAGTTTACGAGGAAGTCTCGCGAAACAACGGAAAAGTAAACTAAAGGTCTGAGATTGGTAGACTAATCGTATAGGCACCATGCGAAAGCCCAATGTTCACAGGGCTTGACACTGGCACGGCACCTGCTATAGTATGGTCATACGCTCGCATGACGCGGGCGACTAACAGAGGTGAGTATGAAAACACTGGTCGGCAAGTTCACGTTCAAGGTTCCCGAGGACTCGCCCG
>JACCDR011176206.1_pt1 | contig 17407 bp, 18 predicted proteins | sample 7446431 | NCBI WGS metagenome assembly JACCDR01 (sample SAMN15323443, study PRJNA562643) | freshwater metagenome | isolation source: river surface water | place: USA:Blue River Watershed | collected 2017-08-17
GCCTGATTCGCTGTTTCCCAAAGCGGTGATTGAGTACTTCATCAAAAACCGCTTGAACAGCAGTTTTGAAGCCATGGCCAAGGCTGGGGCTGAGCGCCTCAAGCAGCCTTGCTGAGCGTCGCGTTACGGCAAGCGTGGGGCTGTTTGCAGCAAAGCACCCACATCGTTTTTCCACCATTTCGCTTGTCCTGTGGTGCCATGCCCCGCCGTTTGATCGCTGGCAGGGATGAGCAGCAAGCGTGCGTTAGGGATTTTTGCTAAGGCGTTGCCCATGACATTGAGTTCCGGTGGGTTGCGCTCGTCATCGGCCGAGTTGATGGCCAGCATCGTGGCTTTGATCTTGTGGATTTGGCTGAGAGGGTTGTAGTCGCGCGAGGCATCCCACTGATAAAGGTGATCATTGGCATCCCCTGAGAAGGGGGCATTGAGCCGTTGATTCAACAGCTGATCTGCTTTGTCTCGGGTGGGGGCTTGGCGTTGCAAGCTTTGGTTGCCGCCGTTGGTGCCAATGGCATAGAACACGGATGCGAACTGAAGGCTTTTGGGCTGCTTGGTGTAGTTGCCATTCATCCATTCAGGGTCGTTGCGGATGCTGTCAATGATGAGGCGACGCATCATCCAATTGCGGCCTGACATTTCGGAGGGCAGGGCAGCCATAGGCACCAAGATGTCTGAGAAGCCTGGGTACTGAATGCCCCACAACCAAGTTTGCATCCCGCCCATCGAGTTGCCCAGCACCATGCGAACGTGCTTGAGGTTCAAGCCCTCGGTGAGCAAACGGTATTGCGCCAGCACCATGTCGTCATAGTTGTAGCGCGGGAATTTGGCGCGCATGCCGTCAGAGGGTTTGCTGGATTTGCCTGTGCCAATTGAGTCTGGCAAGACGATGAAGTATTTGGCTGCATCCAGGGGTTGACCGGGGCCGAAGAGTTCTGCACCGAAAGCGTTGTTGAGCATCCCTACGCCTGTGCCTGTGGTGCCATGAAGAATCACCACCGGTTCACCCGCAGGGTTGCCTAGCGTGGTGTAGCCGATGTTCAAAGAGGGAATCACCTCGCCCGTATGAAAACGGAAATCTTTGGCAACCCATACATCTGTTTTTTGATTGGGAAAGGTTTGCGCAGACAGCATGGAACTGAACAAGGCAAAAGACATTGAAAGAAATACCGTTAAAAATTTATTCATACATCTCTCTTTGGGTGGGTTCAATCGTGATTTTGAAGTGACTAACGGCTGTGTTTTGTCAATGTGGCAACGAGTTCAGGCATGAGGCGGGTGCCATGGCCCTCATCACAAGCCGTTTGCAATGTGGCTTGGATGGCTGACGCGACGGTATGGTCTGCATGCATGTGCTCGGCCATCTCGTTGTAGTAGCTCAAATCTTTGAGCGCGTTTGAGACGGTGAAGCGCAGGCCGGTGTTGTCTTGGTTCAAGATGAAGGGCTTCATGCGTTCTAGCGCAGCGCCCCATCCACCGCCCATGGCAAGCACGTCGACAAAGGTCTGGGCATTGACCCCGCCTACTTGTGCGCAGGCGGCAGCTTCGGCCAACAAGGCCACGGAGCCCAGCGACACGTAGTTGTGCAGCAACTTCATGCGGTGTCCTGCACCCACAGGTCCCACATGCACGATGTTTTCGGCAAAGCACGCCAAGATGGGTTGGCAGATTTCAAATAAGGCGGCGTCTGCCCCTACCAATAAATTCAGCCGACCTTCGGCTGCTTCTTTGGGGGTACGCGTCATCGGCGCATCGACAAACAAACCACCTTGCGCCATGACTGCTTGTGCAATTTTTTCGGTTGAAGCGGGCATGGCGGTGGAGCAGTCGATCACGAGGGTGTTGGGGCGCAGGCCTTTGAGCACACCGTCCTCTCCCATCAGCACGGCTTCGACTTGCGGTGTGCCTGTGACGCACAAGATCACCACATCCGAATGCGCGGCTAGGTCTTTGGGGGTGGTGAAGGTTTTGACGCCTTGTTGCACCAAGTCGTCGATGGGTTGGTTACCCGCATGCGCCAACACTGAGAGCGCATGCCCGTGCTTGACCAAGTTGCTGGCAATGCCATGACCCATCATGCCAATGCCGATCATGCCAATGGTTTTCATGTCTTATCCCTGTTGATGCAACCAAGCCAAACCATCGTGCGTGCCGTTGGCTACGGCACCACGGGCAGGGCGGTATTCGCAACCAATCCAGCCGTCCCAACCGCAGGCGGCAGAGACTTCGTCAATCACGTCAAAGAGGTAAGGGTGGTTGAGTTCGCCCAAGTCGGGTTCGTGGCGCATGGGTACGCCCGCAATTTGAAAGTGGCCCACGCGGCCTGTGGGCAGGTACTGGCGAATCTTGGTGGCCAAGTCGCCTTCCATGATTTGGCAGTGGTAGAGATCCATCTGCACTTTCACGTTGGAAGCACCGATCTGCTGAACGATGTCGTGTGCTTGGTTCTGGTAGTTCAAGAAGAAGCCGGGAATGTCGCGGGTGTTGATGGGTTCAATCAACACATCGCGGCCAGACTTTTTCGCTTCAGCGGCGGCCCATGCAATGTTTTGGATGTAAGTTTTTTCCAGCTTGGCCACATCCGCACCTTGGGGTTTTAAACCTGCCATGACGTGGATGCGTGGGCAACTCAAGGTGTCTGCATATTCCAAAGCTTTGAGAAAACCGGATTGAAATTCGCCCTCACGACCGGGCAAGCAAGCCAAGCCGCGTTCGCCGCCATCCCAGTCACCGGGCGGTGCGTTGAACAGCACTTGCTGCAAGCCGTTGTCGTTCAAGCGCTGTTTGAGTTCTTGTGCGTCAAACGCGTAGGGAAACAAGTATTCGACGGCTTTGAAGCCATCTTTGGCAGCAGCGGCAAAGCGGTCTAAAAATTCATGCTCGTTGTAGAGCATGCTGAGGTTGGCGGCAAAACGTGGCATAGGTGTGTCTTGAAATAAAGGGTTTACCAAAGAGCCCCAAAGGTCTCTCGCAGTTCTTGAATTTGGGTGTCACTCAGTGCGGTCGCTTGACGGTCGGACATGAGCCAAAGCTTCGCCGTCTCTTCGAGTTCTTCCAGTACCGCACTGGCCTCTGCGGGGCTTTGGTGCCACACCACAGGTCCCAAGCGGTCGAGCATCACGCCACGAATGGGAGTTGCTTGCGCAGTGCTGCCGTGGATGAGGCGGGCCACTTCGGCGGCCACGCTGGGCGCGCCGGGGCGTTGGTAGGCTACCAAAGGAATGTGTCCTACTTTCATCACGTAATACGGTGTGATGGGGGGCACGATGTCTGAGTTGCGCCACACACCTTGTAGGGAGAGGCTGACCAAGTGCGTGGCATGGGTGTGAATCACGCATCTCGCTTGCGGTGATGCTTCGTAAATGCTGCGATGTAAGACCAGTGTTTTAGAAGCGCGTGCACCGCTGAGTTGCACGCCATCTGCACTGACATGGGCCAGTTCACTTGCCACCAAATTGCCCAGACAGGCATCGGTGGGGGTGATTAAAAAACTACCGTCATCCAGTTTGACGCTGATGTTGCCAGCGCTGGCGTGCACATAGCCACGTGCATACAGCGATGCGCCGACGCGGCAAATTTCTTCACGAACTTCTTGGTGTTGCATGTGTGTTATTTCAGCAGGGCAAACGCTTTTTCAAAGAAGTCGTTGGTGCCAAAGTTGCCTGATTTCAATGTGACATGGACTGTATCGCCGTGGCACACCTTGGAGGTCACGCAGGTCCATGGCACGCCAGGGTCGATTTGCGGGCCAATGACCATGCGTTCGACATCCAGGGCTTGCACCACGGCACCCGACGTCTCACCGCCTGCGACCACGAGTTGGCGCACACCGGCTTGCACCAAGCCTTTGGCGATGTTGGAGAGGGTGTGTTCTACCAACTCGCCCGCTTGTGCAACACCAAGTTTGTGTTGGATGGCTTTGACAGCCTCGGGCTCTGCCGTGGCGTAAATCAGCACGGGGCCCTGTTTGAGAAGCGGTGTGGCCCAGCTCAGGGCTTGTGCCACGACATCGGTGCCAGAGGCCACAGCCAAGGGATCAATCGCGAAGGCGGGCTTCCCCGCTTGGCGCCAGTGCAGCACTTGTGCATTGGTGGCGACCGAGCAACTGCCCGACACCACAGCTTGGTAGCCGGTGGCCGCAGGCAGGGTATCGGCTTTGGCGTTGGCTGCCAACACGCCACGGGCTTTCCAGTTTTGCGGCAAGCCAATGGCCACACCTGAGCCTGCGGTGACGAGTGGCAGATCCGCCAAGGCTTGGCCCATGTGCATGAGGTCTTGGTTGCTGATGGCGTCGATCACCGCAACGCCAACGCCTTCGGTCTGCAACGCTTTGAAGCGCGCGCGAATGGCATCAGGTCCGGCGGCGACGCACGATTGTTCGACCAAGCCTACCTTGCGTTGGGTTTGTGATTGCATGACGCGCACCAAGTTGGCATCGGTCATGGGGGTGAGTGGGTGGTTGCGCATGCCGCTGTCGGACAGCAACACATCGCCCACAAACAAGTGGCCTTTGAAGATGGTTCGGTTGTTTTCAGGGAAAGCGGGGCAGACGATGGTGAAGCCTTGGTCTTTGCCATGGATGGCATCCATCAGTGCTTCGGTCACCGGGCCAATGTTGCCTTCGTGCGTAGAGTCAAACGTGGAGCAGTATTTGAAATAAATCTGCTCCACACCTTGCGCCTTGAGCCAAGCATAGGCTTGCAAGGATTGCGCAATGGCTTCTTTCGCGGGAATGGTGCGTGACTTGAGCGCGACCACGATGGCATCGGCATCCATCATTTGGTCGTCAGTCGGCACACCAATCGTTTGCACGGTGCGCATGCCTGCTCGCACCAAGTTGTTGGCGAGGTCGGTGGCACCGGTGAAGTCGTCGGCGATGCAGCCCAACAAGGGCTTGGTGGAGGTGTGAGTCATGTGTGTGGTTAGAACGTCAACGTGCAGCTGATGGCGCTGGGGTGTCGCGTTGCATAGGATTGAATGAGGCTTTTGACCGAGGTGTCAGCCACAAGCCCGAGGCTCTTGGCGCGGTCGTTGTCAAACTGGCTGGGCCAGCCGCTGACGATGGCTTGTACTTTGGCATCGACTTGCCAGTCCAGCAAAGCCGCCGTTGCGTCTCCTGCGACTTCTTTCAAAGCTTGCGCCATCTCACCCACGGTGGTGGTGAGGGCGGGGAGGTTGACCGCAGTGGGTGCACCCCATTGCGATGTCGGTGTGGTGAGGGCACACAACAAACCTTGCATGGTCTTGTCGGTGGAGGCGAGTGCCACACGTGTGTCCGCAGGCACGGGGATGGTGCAACGTTGACCTGCTAAAGGTTCGCGAAACATGCCGCTCAAAAAGCTAGAGGCCGCGCCGTTGGGTTTGCCAGGGCGAACCGAGACGGTCATCAAACGCACATTGCGGCCGTGGATCAACCCCTTGCGCGAAAAGTCGGCCACCAGTTGCTCGACCATGAATTTTTGGATGCCGTAGCTGCTTTGCGGTGTGGGCTGATACGTGTCTGAAATGCTGCTGGGCAATTGTTGGCCCGCAGGCGCGCCGAACACGGCCACTGAGCTGGCAAACACAAACACGGGTTGCTTGGCTTGGTGACGCGCGGCTTGCAGCAAGTTCAACGAGGTTTGCAAATTGCTTTGCAAACCCAAATCCAAATTGGCTTCGCATTCACCACTCACGGCGGCGGCCAAATGCACCACGGCATCGACACCGTCCAACGTGAGGGCGTGTGTGCTGAGCAAGTGGCTCAAGTCACCTACAACGGCACGCACGCGTGGGTTGGCTTGCAAGTCAGCAGGTGGTGCCACAAGGTCGGTCAACACCAGTTCGGTGACAGGGCCTGAGCCTTTGCCTTCGAGGTGAAGGCTTGGCAATTGCAACAACTCGCGTGCGAGGCTTGCCCCCAAAAAACCGCCACCACCTGTGATGAGGATACGCATACCTTGCCCTTTGATGTTCAGTTTGAATTAGTTGGCGTGTGGCAACTCAATGCCGGGGAAGATTTTGATCACGGCTGAATCGTCTTCTCGGCCGTGTCCTGCGGTAGAGGCCTGCATGAACATTTGATGTGCCGTAGCCGACAGGGGCAGTGGGAATTTGGTGGCACGTGCTGTGTCGAGCACCAGTCCCAAATCTTTCACAAAAATATCGACGGCTGACAGGGGCGTGTAGTCACCCTTCAACACATGTGCCATGCGGTTTTCAAACATCCAGCTGTTGCCCGCGCTGTTGGTGATGACCTCATATAAAGCATCTGCTGCCACGCCTTCACGCAGACCTAGCGCCATCGCTTCTGCTGCTGCGGCAATGTGCACACCCGCCAGTAACTGGTTGATGATTTTGACTTTGCTGCCGTAGCCTGCGCAGTCGCCGAGTTTGTACACATTGGCGGCCATGCTTTCCAGTGCATTGCCCGCTTTGGCGTAGGCCGCAGCTTGACCAGACGTCATCATGGTCATTTGACCGGAGGCTGCTTTGGCGGCACCGCCCGAAATGGGGGCGTCCAAATACAACAGGCCCATGTCGTTCAAACGCTTTTCCAAAGCCACGGACCAGTTGGGGTCAACGGTAGAGCACATGATGAACAGGCTGCCTGCTTTCATGTGTGCCGCCGCACCGTGTTCACCGAACAAGACTTGTTCGGTTTGATCGGCATTGACCACGACGCTGACGATGATGTCCACCTGCTTGGCCAAGTCAGCAGGCGTTTTGTGGGCTGTGCCGCCTTCTTTGGCAAAGGTTTCGGCGGCATCAAAGCGCACGTCGCAAACGCCAACATGGTGGCCAGCACGGCGCAGCGAGCTGGCCATGCCTTTGCCCATGGCACCTAGGCCGATCACGCCAATGGAGAGGGCGGTGGAATTGTGGGTTGTCATAAAACGTTCAGTGTTTATTGAAAGCCAAAGGCGTGTGGCGCCCAAGTGCTCAAAGCAGGGATGAAGGTCAGCATCGCCAAGATGATGGCGTGTGCGATCAAGAAGGGTTTGAGTTCTCGCGTGAGTGCATCCAGCGGAACCTTGGCCACGTTCGAGGTCACAAACAGCAGGCCACCGACAGGCGGCGTGACCATGCCCAATGTCAAGTTGAAGATGACGACCATCGCAAAGTGAATCGGGTCAATGCCCAGCTTGGCTGCAACAGGAGCCAAGATGGGGACTAACACCATCACACCCGGCAAGGGCTCGATGAAGATGCCGAAGATCAACAAGAAGATGTTGACGGCAATCAAGAAGGTGAAGGCAGACATCTCTTGTGCGCTCATCCACTCAGCCAGTTTGATGGGCAAGCCGTCGATGGTCAAGATCCAAGCAAAGGCATTCGATGTACCAATGATGATGAGCACCGAAGCCGTCATCAGTGCGGAGCGCGACAAGATGTCGGGCACCGCTTTCCACTCGAGGGTGCGGTAAATCCATTTGCCACACACCAAGGCGTAGAACACGGCGACCACAGACGCTTCGGTGGGCGTGAACCAGCCCGCACGCATGCCACCCAAAATAATCACGGGCAACAAGAGCGCAGGAATGGCTTTCCAAGTCACCAGCATTTTTTCGGCAAAGGTTTCGTTGCCGGGAATGCCTTTGTAGTTGCGCTCTTTAGACACATACCAATTCACCGCAGCCATACCCGCTGCAATCAAGATGCCAGGAATAAAACCCGCTATGAAGAGGGCGCCTACAGAGACGCGATCATCTTGCAGTGCATAGATGATCATGATGATGGACGGCGGAATGATGGGGCCCACAATCGCCGTGGCAGCCGTCAAGGCCGCAGCGTACGAGCGGTCGTAGCCTGCTTTGTCCATCATGCGAATCATCATCGAGCCAGGACCTGCGGCATCTGCCAACGCCGAGCCTGAAATGCCAGAGAAGAAGGTGAGCGACACGACGTTGGTGTAACCCAAACCGCCACGTTTGTGGCCGACAAACTGCGCTGCAAACTTGAGCAGCACTTCGGTGAGCGAGCCGCCACTCATCAACTCAGCGGCCAAGATGAAAAACGGCACAGCCATCAGAGGGAAGCTGTCTACCCCCTCGTAGGTTTGCTTGAGCAACACGAAGAGCGGGAAGTCGGCGCCAAAAATCAAGGCAGTGAGGGTTGAGAAGCCGAGTGCAAATGCCACGGGAAAACCGATGGCCAAATAAAAGCAGCAGCTCAGAAGGAGGATGACACTCAGACTCATAGGGATGCGCTCGCAGTGGCGTCGAAATGTGAATCGGATGCGAAGGTGCGGGTCAGCACATAGTCGCGAACAATGAGCAGCCAATGCAAGAGCAGCAACACGCCGCCTGCTGGCATGGCGCCGTAGACCCATGACATGGAGACTTGCGTGGTGGGTGTCATTTGGTATTGAACGCGGTCTACATAGATCAAGCCATACCAAATGATGAAGATGAAAAAGCCCGTGAGCATCACGGCAATGAAGACGCGAATGGCGCGTGCCCAAGCAATGGGCAAACTGTCTTGTAGGTTCTCAACGGCGATATGGCCGCCGTAGCGCAGCACAGGACCTGCGCCTAAAAAGGTGAGCCAGACCATCATGTAGCGAGCCACTTCTTCGGCCCACTCAATCGATTGGCTGGTGGAGTAACGCAAAACCACGTTAGAGAAAATGATGATGGCCATCGCTGCAAGCAAGGCAATCAGCACGCCTCGGTTGGCAATCATTAAATATTTTTCGAAAGATTTCATGGTGTGTTCCATGCTCAGCAAGCCAGCGCCGCTGGCTTGCTGAAGGGTGAAGAAATACCGATTACTTCACAGCTTGGATGGCTGCAATCTTGTCTGCGCCAAACTCTTTGGCGTAGTTGGCGTAAGGGCCTTTGAGTGCGTCGTTGAAGCTGGCGCTGTTGACCTTCTTCACCACTTGCATGCCTTCGCGCTCGAGTTGAGCGATGCCGTTGGCTTCGTCGTCATTCACTTTCTTACGCGTCGCGGCCACGCTCTTGGCGGCTGCGTCATAGAAGGCTTTTTTGTCAGCATCGCTGAGCTTGTTCATGATGCGTGGTGACGTGATGATGAGACCGGGCGAATAAACGTGGCCAGTGAGTGACAAGTGTTTTTGCACTTGCGAGAACTTGGAAGCCAAGATCACAGGGATGGGGTTTTCTTGACCATCCACAACGCCTTGTTGCAAAGCGCCAAACACTTCTGGGAATGCCATGGGTGTAGGTTGAATGCCGAAGGCGCGGTAGCCTTCCATGTGCACTTTGTTTTCCATGGTACGCATCTTCAAACCGCTGGCGTCTGTCGCGCTGACGATGGCGCGTTTGTTGTTGGTCATGTGACGGAAGCCGTTTTCGCTCCAAGCCAAAGCCACCAAGCCGTGGTTGGGGAACTTGGCCAACATGTCTTGACCAATCTTGCCGTCCAACACTTTGCGGGCGTGGTCATAGTCACGGAACAAGAAAGGAATGTCCACGATCTTCATTTCAGGCACAAAGTTGCCCACAGGACCGGTGGAGGTGATGACCAAGTCTTGGGTGCCAATTTGCACAGCTTCGACTTGTTCGCGTTCACCGCCCAAGGCGCTGGCAGGGTAGACCTGGCACTTGTAGCGACCCTGTGTGTTTTTATCTAAGGTCTCACAAAATACATTGGCGCCAATGTCGTAATGTGAACCTTTGGCCAGCACGTGGCCAATTTTCAGAACGGTTTGAGCTTGGGTGGGGAAGGAAACAAATGCGGCAGATGCAGCGAGTGCCGCTACCCATTTTTTTCTGAGAAAAGTCTTTGACATCGTGTCTCCTGATTGTTAAGAGCAACAACCCGACGCGTTGTCATGCTGTCAGGTTGTATGACAAATTATCTTGAACGAATCAGGCAGTCGATCTAGGGGGTAACCCGCAATGTCAGTTTAGATTTTGGGTTTCTGTGGGCCGCCACTGACTTGCTTGCCTGTCAGCTCTGTGCGTAGGCGGTTGGCCAGTGCGCGACCTTGTGAGGTCCAAAACACAGGGTCCGCATGACGAATGCGTCTAGCTGCGTTGAGCATGTGCTTTGTGCCCGCCTGGCGAGCGGCTTTGATGTCGCCATTTTCAATGGCTTGCACGATGGCGTGGTGTTCGTCGCGCACTTCATCTTCCAATTCGGCGCGGGTGGCTTCGTTGGCGCGTGTGACGCGTGTGGCGTTTTCTAAAAACTGATTGAGGTAGGACAGGGTGTCCAAGAGAAACGGGTTGTTGGCCGCTTGGGCAATGGCCGCGTGAAAGGCGACATCTTCGCTCACACCATCGCCGCCGCTGGCTACAGCCTTGTCAAGCGCACGCATGGCTTGTTTGATTTTTTGCAATGATTTAGCGGTTCTTCGCTCTGCGGCCAGGGCTGCTGATTCAGCTTCCAGCGCGCGTCGAACTTCGACAACTTTCAAGACGGCATCGACGGACCCATCGGGAATGAGTTTGAGTTTGCCTGCATCAGGCTGCGGCAGGGCTTTGACAAAAGCGCCGGAGCCTTGTCGTGTTTCAATCAGCCCTAAGGTTTTTAAACGAGAGAAAGCCTCACGCACCACAGTTCGACTGACGCCATGTTTTTCTACCAAAGCGTTCTCAGTGGGGAGCTTGTCACCCGTGACGAGTTTTCCTTCTCGAATGCTTGTTTCTAGTGTTTGCGCTAGTTTTTCAGATAGCGATGCACCTAATTGAATGCGAGGCATGGTGAAAGTGTGGCTTGTTGAATCAAGTGGATTTTTGTGTTTTTAAATCATATGCGACAAATGAATCGCTCATGTTGTGTGATCTATCGCATAGACATGCCGCAAACAACTCAGTAAATTAAAAGCTCTTCTATGTTTGAAAATGGCAGCCACAGCTGACAACCTTGAATACCACTGACACATCTTCTCTCACAGGCCTCACGTTTGATCAGGCAGCGCAGCAACGCGCGCACGATGGCCCCAACGCACTAGATGCCGCTCAGCGCCGTAGCGTGTGGGCTCGGCTATGGACGATGTTGATGGAGCCCATGTTTGCGTTGCTGGTGCTGGCCGCTTCGCTGTATTTGGTGTTGGGCGATTTGACCGAAGGCGTCACGCTGTTTGTCTTTGTGTTGGCGGTGCTGGGGTTGACGTTTTACCAAGAGGGCAAGTCAGAAGCCGCCATTGATGCCTTGCGGCAACTGAGCCAGCCTTTTGCGCAAGTTATGCGTGATGGCCAACGCATCAGCGTGCCTTCGCGTGACGTGGTGGTGGGGGATGTGTTGTTCATTGCCGAGGGGGATCGCATTGCGGCGGATGCCTGGGTGTTGCAAGCGGACCAACTGCAAGTGGATGAGTCGTTGTTGACGGGCGAGTCCTTGGCCGTGACCAAAGTGGGCGCTGCTTTTGATGAGGCGTTGGCGCGCCACCTACAGCCGGGTGGCGATGAGCTGGCTGCTGTCTTTGGCGGCACCTTTGTGGTCCGTGGGCAAGGGGTGGTGCGCGTCACGGCCACAGGCATGCACAGCCAGATGGGGCGCATTGGTGCGTCGTTGAATGACATTGAAACCGTGCTGACGCCACTGCAAAAGCAAACCACTCAGTTGGTGAAGGTGTTGGCGTGGATCACGTTTGGTTTGTGCGTGCTGATGATCCTCACCTTGGGCTTGCGCAATGGGGCGTGGTTGCCAGCGTTGTTGTCGGGCATTGCCTTGGCGATGGCCATCTTGCCCGAAGAGTATCCCGTGGTGATGGCCATTTTTCCGGCCTTGGGTGCGCATCGCTTGGCGCAACAAGGTGTGTTGACGCGACACATCAACGCGATTGAAACCTTGGGCGCGACCACCGTGTTGTGCACCGACAAAACAGGTACCTTGACGGAAAACCGCATGACGGTGGCGGCCTTGGCGGTGGGGGAGGCTTCTGCGCCACGTTTGTTCAAGATCAATGGCGAGTCGCTGCCAGATGAATTTCACGGTTTGGTCGAACACGCCATCTTGGCCAGCGCACCTGAACCCTTTGACCCAATGGAAGTCGCCTTTCATGCCTTGGGTCAAACGTGGCTGAGCGACTCGGAGCATTTGCATCCTGATTGGGATTTGGTGCAGACCTATGCGTTGAGCCCCGAATTGCGTGCCATGTCGCATGTGTGGCGTGCCAGTGAAGATGCGGCGCACATCGTGTCTGCCAAGGGGGCACCAGAGGCGGTGATGGCGTTGTGTCATCTCTCGCTCGTGTTGCAAGCGCAGTGGGGCGAGGTGGTGAATGCCATGGCGTCCGATGGCTTGCGCGTGTTGGCCGTGGCGCAGGGACGTTTTGTGGGCGACGCATGGCCCAGCTCCGCGCATGGTTTTGATTTTGAGTGGCTGGGTTTGATTGGCTTGAGTGACCCCTTGCGCGCTGAGATTCCACAAGCCATTGCCGATTGCCATTCGGCCAGCATCAAAGTCATCATGATCACCGGTGACTACCCGCACACGGCACGCGTCATTGCCAACCAAGCCGGCTTGCAAGGCGGTGACACCTTGACGGGGGATGTGATTGACGCCATGTCGGACGAAGCGCTGAGCGCACATCTCAAAACCGTCAGTGTGTGTGCCCGCATTTCGCCGCATCAAAAACTGCGCATCGTGCAAGCCCTCAAGCGCAATGGCGAGGTGGTGGCGATGACGGGCGATGGTGTGAACGATGCGCCCGCATTGCGCGCCGCCCATGTGGGCATCGCCATGGGCGCACGCGGCACCGATGTGGCGCGCGAGGCCTCGTCGCTGGTCTTGGTGGACGACAACTTTGCATCCATCGTCAAAGGCATACGTTTGGGGCGCCGCATTTTTGGCAACTTGCAAAAGTCCATGGCGTACATCTTTGCGATTCACATTCCGATTGCAGGCTTGGCGCTGGTGCCCATGGTGTTTGCGTTGCCACCTTTGTTGATGCCTTTGCACATTGCGTTGTTGGAGTTGGTGATTGACCCCTCTTGCTCCATCGCGTTTGAGAATGAGCCCGCAGAGCCCCATGTGATGCAACGCCCACCGCGTGACACCTTGGCGCCTATTTTTGGTCTCCAGCAAATGTTGGCCTCCTTCTTTCAGGGGGCTTGCGTGTTGGCGGCAACGGGGGCGGCGTACTGGCACGCCATGGTTTTCTCTACAGACGTGCAGCGCGCCATGGTGCTCATGACCTTGGTGGCCGCCAATGCCATGTTGATCTTTGTGAATGGCGCGCGCAACGCCGTTGCCCTGTGGGTCATGGCTGGTGCGATGGGCTTGGTGGTGCTGGGGATGTATGTGCCATGGTTGGCTGCACCGCTTTATTTGGCGCCTCTGGATGTCGCGCAGGTGATGGCTGCATTGGGTTTGGGGGTTGTCAGCATCGTGACCGCTTGGATTTGCTTGCGTTTGCTTAGGTATGATGGGCCATTCAAAGGAGCTCAGCATGGCAGATATCAACCCAACCAACAATAACCTCGTCATCGGTGAAGGCGTCACATTCAAAGGCTCTATCGCAGCGCCTGGCAAAGCTGTCATCAATGGCAATGTCACCGGCGAATTGACGGCTGACGATTTGTTGATTGGCACCAAAGGTCAAGTGACCGGTACTGTGCGTGCGCGCGAAATCGATGTGCACGGCGAATTGAACGAAGACATCGTGTGCAAAGAGCACTTGTTGATTCACAGCACAGGCAAAGTGTCTGGCACCTTGGAATACCACGAGTTGGAAATCCAACGCGGCGGTAAGTTCAAAGGCAATATGAACCAGAAATGAATCGGTTCGCCAATCGGCGCGAAGCCTTTTGGCAGGGCATCCGCGATGCCCTAGGCGCTCCCGTTTTAGTTTTGTTTGCAGGCATGGTCGGTTTCGGCGCCATGGGGCATACCCATGGTTTCGATGCATGGATGACCGGCCTGACCAGCTTGCTGATGTTTGCGCTGCCCGGTCAGGTGGTGATGCTGGAGATGTTCATCTCTGGCTCATCCTTGTTGGCCATTGGCTTTGCCGTGACGCTGACCTCGACCCGTTTTGTCACCATGGTGGTGACACTCTTTCCCCAACTCCACCGACGCGACCGCAACCCACTGCTGTATCTGTGGGTCCACATGTTGGCCATGACCGCATGGGCGGTGTCGATGCGCGAGTTCCCCCGCATGTCTCCTCAGCACCGATTGAATTACTTCATCGGTTTGGCTTTGCCATGCTGGCTGATTTCCCCGATGGGTACGGTGCTGGGCTATTTCGTGGCGGGCTGGGTGCCCGCTGCGGTCACCTTGGGCTTGGTGTTCATCAACCCCTTGTTTTTCTTGCTCACCTTCACCGATGTGAAGCCTTGGGCCAATCGCATCGCCATTGGCTTAGGTTGCATCTTGGGGCCTGTTTTTTATGTGTTCGATGCCGACAGCAGTTTGTTGTTGACGGGTTTGGTGGCAGGCACGTTGGCCTACGTTGTTGACCGCCGCTGGCTGCGCCCAAAGCCTGTGGAGGTGCAAACATGAACGCCGAGATGCAAGGGTGGGGCGTGTGGTTGGCGCTCAGTGCTGCGTGTATTGGCACCTATGTTTGCCGTGCCGCTGGCGTGAAGTTGTCGGGCCATATTCACCAAGACAGCGAGGTGTTTCGTTGGCTCTCCGCCGTGACCTACGCGATGGTGGCGGCTTTGACCGTGCGCATGATTTTGATGCCGCTGGGTTTGCTGGCCACCGTGCCTGTGTTGTTGCGTGTGGTGATTTGCGCACTCAGCTTGGCCGTGATGGTGTCTAGCCCGCAACGCCGCTTGGTGCCCGCTTTGCTGACCGGCACCTTGTTGATGCTGGCTTATGGCGTGTTTCGTGCAAACCCATAGCCGCTGAGGCCTGCCGCTGTCCGAACCTACAATTTGCGTGCAACCTGAAGGCATCATGAATATTTTGATTTCCAATGACGACGGCTTTCAAGCCCCGGGCATCGTGGCCCTGTACGAAGCGCTCAAAGACTTGGGCCGCGTCGAAGTGGTCGCGCCTGAGCACAACAACAGCGCCAAGTCCAACGCACTCACCTTGCACTCGCCGCTGTATGTGAGCCAAGCCAGCAATGGCTTTCGCTACGTCAACGGCACGCCGGCGGACTGCGTGCACATCGCACTCACGGGTTTGCTCGACTACAAACCCGACCTCGTGGTGTCTGGCATCAACAACGGCGCCAACATGGGCGATGACACGATTTACTCCGGCACTGTGGGTGCCGCCATGGAAGGCTATTTATTTGGCATTCCGGCCATCGCCTTTTCACAAGTTGAGAAAGGCTGGGGCCATATCGATGCCGCCGCTGCCAAAGCGCGTGAATTGGTGCAACAGATGCTGGCGCAGCCCCCTGCGGTGGACGCGCCTTGGTTGCTGAATGTGAACATTCCCAATCAACCGGTTGCGCAAATCAAACCCTTGCGTGTGACGCGCTTGGGGCGTCGCCATTCGGCAGAGCGTGTCATCACGCAAACCAGCCCGCGTGGCGAAACCATGTATTGGATTGGCAGCGCAGGCGCAGCCAAAGACGACAGCGATGGCACCGACTTTCACGCCACGTTTGAAGGCCACATGTCAGTCACGCCGCTGCATGTGGACTTGACCGAACACGCCAGCTTGCCTGCGTGGACGCAACGCTTGCGCGGAGCGCACGCATGAAGCAGCGCCCCAGCTTTCCTGCACGCTTAGACACGGGCAAGCCGCAAGCCGCACCTAAAACTTTGATGGGCGCGACCCGTGTGGTCACGCCGCAATCACCCGTGCGTGCGAAGCCTGCGGGCGTGGTCAGTCCCACAGGGGTTGGGCTAGATTCATCGGCGATTCGTGCGCGCATGGTGCAAAAACTCGCCGGGCAGGGCATCGATGATGCGGTGGTGCTTGAAGCGATGGGGCGCGTGGAACGCCATCGCTTTGTGGACAGTGCGTTGGTCAACCAAGCCTACGAAGACACGAGTTTGCCGATTGGCCTGGGCCAAACCATTTCCAAACCTAACGTGGTAGCCCGCATGATTGCGTTGTTGCGCGAAGCGCCAGGCCTGCAAGGTGCACCGCTGATGGGGCGTGTGTTGGAGATCGGTACAGGCTGTGGCTATCAAGCAGCGGTGTTGGCTTGCGTGGCGCGTGAGGTGTACAGCATTGAACGCTTGCGTGGCTTGCATGACAAAGCGCGCGATAACTTGCGCCCCATGCGTTTGCCAAACGTGCATCTGATTTTTGGCGATGGCATGTTGGGCTATGCACAAGGGGCGCCCTACAGCGCCATCATCTCGGCTGCAGGTGGCGAGAACGTGCCGCAAGCTTGGATTGACCAGCTGGCCATGGGCGGCCGTTTGGTGGCGCCTACGCATACCAGCACCGGCCAACAAGCCTTGGTGGTGATTGATAAAACGCCGCAAGGCTTGCAACAAACGCTCCTCGAAGCCGTGAACTTTGTACCTCTAAAATCAGGCATTGCTTGAACACAGGGAAATCAGAATGTTTCGTGCCGGAATGTGGGGACTTGCCGCCCTCGTGGCAGCCTTAGCGCTGTCGGGTTGCTCTAACAAAGGCCGCCTCGCCCCCATGGATGATCACTCGATAGGTGGTGCGCGTGGCACCACGCGTGTGTTGCCTGGTGCTGAAAACGCAGGCAAGCCCGGTTACTACACCGTCAAGCCTGGTGACACCTTGATTCGCATTGGCATGGACAACGGCCAAAGTTGGCGCGACATCATCCGTTGGAACAAGTTAGACAACCCCAACCTGATTGAAACAGGCCAAGTGTTGCGTGTGGCGCCGCCCGCGCCTGAAGTGGCAGTGGCGCGACCTGCCACATCGACCACTGCAACAGCGCCTATGCCTGTGGCTTCTGCAACTTCATCGCCTGCCACGACGCCTGCCGTGGCCCCTGCTGCACCGTCTGCCGCCGAGGATGCCATCAGCTTCCAATGGCCCGCACGCGGGAATTTGATTTCTGGTTTTGACGAGTCCAAAAACAAAGGCTTGGACATTGGCGGCAAAGTGGGCGACCCCGTGTTGGCCGCTGCCGATGGCCGTGTGGTTTACGCCGGTGCAGGTTTGCGCGGCTATGGCAACCTCATCATCTTGAAGCACAACAACACGTATTTGACGGCTTACGCGCACAACCAAACCTTGTTGGTGAAGGAAGACCAAGTCATCAAGCGCGGTCAAAAGATTGCCGAGATGGGCAACAGCGATGCGGACCAAGTGAAACTGCATTTTGAAATTCGCCGTCAAGGCAAGCCGGTTGATCCTGCTAAATACCTATCGGCGAACTGATGACCCAAGTGACGAAAGAGGCGACCAAAGACGCGGCGCCAGAAAAGCAATGGCCGGATAACGCGCTGACCATCGAATCGATGGACCTAGAAGCGCAAGGCGTGGGCCACCGCGCCGATGGCAAGGTGGTGTTTGTCGATGGGGCTTTGCCATTTGAAGTGGTGCGCGCCAATGTGCACCGCAAAAAAGACAACTGGGAAAAAGCCTCGCTGCTGGAAGTGCTGCACGA
>JACCDR010403929.1_pt1 | contig 17404 bp, 17 predicted proteins | sample 7446431 | NCBI WGS metagenome assembly JACCDR01 (sample SAMN15323443, study PRJNA562643) | freshwater metagenome | isolation source: river surface water | place: USA:Blue River Watershed | collected 2017-08-17
CCAGTGAAGCCAAACTTCTCCATTAGATCTTGGTGTCTACGTTCGAAGCCAGCCTGTGTTTCAGGACTGATCTTAGGAGGAGTAAACTTACCGGGACGTGACTCTGGATTTACGTCTGCTACGTCTTCTGCTGCCTGTGCTGCGGCCTGCGCCGGAACAGGAGCTTCTGTTTTAGGAGCCTGCTGCACGATAGGAGCAGCACCCTGAGGCTGTGAAGCCTTCTTATTAGGGTTAACTCTGTACTTACCGTTTCCTGCTGGCTCGATGAAGGCGTCTGACTGTAGAGAAGCTGGGAGTCCCTGCTTCTTAGCTGCACCTACGGCATGTGCCTTCGTTCTATAAACAGTGTTGTCTACAGGAAGGTCAGAAGAGGATGGGGCTGATTGAATAGCTGCTTCAACTTCCTTACCAGCGGCAGTGAAAAATCTACCGTTAGGAGTTAGGAATACTGGAGTGCCATCTGCAAGAGGTGTAGCAGGTATGCTGCCCTCTGGCATGGTAAACGCTGGGGCCTCTGGTGTAGATGATGCTGCTGGAGTTTCTACAGGAGGTGCGGCTGCGGAACCTCTAGCATTCGGTTCGAACGGAACAATTTCAAAGGTTCCATCTGGATGTCCAAGAACCTGCAAGTTATTGTTCTTAGCGACGAGCATAGCTGCCTGCTGTGAACCATAGAATCTCTTAACACCCTTAGGTAGGGGAGCATTTCCTGCTGGAGGAGCACCCTGAGCGCGAGGAGCACGAGGAGCACCACCTTCTCCACCGAATAGGTCAAGATCCTCCATATCCATACTCTTTGCATCGTCTGGATTCTTGGGAACCTCAAGCTTACGGGTAGATGTCGAAGTAGTTCCGCCCTGCTTAGCAGAAGTCTTAACTGTGACTGATGGATCTGACCACTCAGCACCAGCAGCCTCTGCCTTATTCTTATCAGCAGCAATCTGCTCTGCTGACTCTAGCTCATCTGTTAATCTATTGAATGCCTTCTCAGCGTCAACCTTACCCTTAGCCTGCTTAGCGATATTTGGAGACTCTGCTGGAATGTCTGTTGGTGTGTTTGCAGATAGCTCCGCCTTCAGCCTGTTCATCTCAGAAATCTGCTGAGCGGCTGTAGGTTCCTTACCTCTGTAGATACGTGTGTTTGGGTCCTCAGGTAGACCAAATTCCTGTTCTAGAGCCCTCTTGATCTGTGGCTTGATTACTGGAATAGTGCCCTGTGAGATACCATGACGATTCTTAGGAGGCTGGATAGGATACTTCTTCTCAATAGCTGCGGCAGTTTCCGGCGTTAGATCCATAGGACCTGATGCTGGACTGTGTGGAGATGCGATATCTCCGGGCTTAGGAACCTGTGGACCACGAGGTTTTGCCAAGTGGACAGCACCGAAGGCTGCACCAAGACCGCCTGTTAGAGCGTCCAATCCTCCCATAATTCTACTAGGACCCTGAAAAGGGTTCTGTATCAATGGGAGATTCTCATCCATAGCCTCCCCTGCACCATGGGCTGCGATGGCTGCGTTAGCAGGCGCTGCGATGGCTGCGAAGGGAGTGAAAGCGGCAATATTCGCCGCAGTAGATGGACGAGATAGAGATTCAGCAGCACCCGCCATAAAGCCCTGACGCTTAGGGGCTGTTAGTGGGAGAAACGATGTAACTGTCTCGCCTAAGACATTCTTAGACAAGTCCTCTAGGAAGTTAGAAGTCTCCTGAGGACCCTGACGCTGCATCTTATTGATAGTTTCTGGGTTGGCTGTAGGGGTTGTAAACCAATCCATGAAGCGGTCGAACTTTGTTGGTTCTGGAGCCGCTGCCGTTGGAGGAGTAAATACGAAACCGCCTGCTTGGTTTTGTGCCATTTAGAATCTGCCTAATACTGTTGAAAGAACGTCGTTTAGAGCCTCAGTTTCTGCTGGACTCATTGGACGATTACCCTTAATCATGCCGATAAGGTCTGCGGTAGAATACTTATCTCTATCTGGGAACGCTAGAATTGATCTAGCTGCCTGCTTCAACTCGTCAGATGGAAGATACTTACTGATAATCTGGTTCTGAGTAGTGAATAGAGCACCCTGAGTAGATGCGTTATTCTGCTTCTGCATCGCTGCTAGGGCTGAACGTAATCCGCCTGCTTCTGAGGCTGAAATCTTAGATGGGCCACGGGTTGCTGAGACAGGAACATTACCTCTATATACTGGAGCACCACTTGTTGATCCAGAAGCTGCTGGTATAGCTCCCTGTTGAACGGAAGGTCCCTGACGATCTGCGCCTGCTGGAGAGATATTAGCAGCAGGAGGAGGAGATGGAGGGGCAGGATTCATGAACTTATTTAATGCTTCCTCGTCTCCCGGCTTGACCCAACCACTAAAGTATTTACCGGGATTATTTGGGTCTTCTCTCTGGACTAGGACCGGAGTTGGACCCTGAGGACCCGGAGGAATTCTATCAACTTGGGTCATCTGAGCATTAAACGGAACGTCTCCTACCTTCTCGATGGTTCCATCTAATCTAGTGCGGTAGACAGGCTTAGTCTGTGGCTTGAAGATTCCACTAAGTTCTGTGCCTGTGATGTTATCGTCTAGTTCAGCTAGGGCCATTAGCTGATTAACCATCTGTGGGTCACCAAGCTGTGAGGCTAGAGACTGAATAGCTGTTTTTCTCTTAGCTCTCTCCCGCTCCTTAGGAGAACCTGCTGAGAAGACGCCCTCTGCGAAGTCCTCTTCATTACCCTTTCCTGCGTTGGGATTGGTAGGAGAGAGTCTACCATACTTCATCAAGGTAGCCTGCATCTCAGGATCGAAGCGTCCAGACAGATCTGTGCCGATACCGAACTGACCTTCATCGAAGGCACCAACAGTGCGCTCGTCTGCGTGAGCACGCATCTGCTGGGCGTAAGCCTTACGCTGTTCGCCAAGGGCTTCGGCATTGATTCTAGCTGTTTCTAGATTAGACTCTATCTGTCTTTTCTGTAGAGCATCTAGCATGGCCTGACGCTGAAGTTCTCGGTCTCTCTCAAGTGAACCTTGGAGGACCTGAGACATCGCGCTGCCGGGTGTAAGAGGAATATTCTGTGCCATAATTTAATCTTTAAGCCTTAGAACCAGTCGAAGATTGACTTCACGCCTCTGCCAATATCGTCTAGGCCAATTCCAGACTTACTTAGATATCCTAGACCAGAACCTACCATGCCACCGACGTTGCCAATCTGTTCCATAGTGCCACGGTTAGTTAGACTATCTACTGAAGGAGGTGTGTAAGAACCTGAACCGTCTGCCTTCAATCTAGCCAACATCTGTGTCTCTAGGTCTCCCGCACCCTGCTTCATTGCGTCTGAGATTGGAGCACGGGGGAAGTTGAAGCTTGGTAGTTCTCTGCCGCCTGCTAGTTTAACCTGAGAAGCGTCGAATGGTGCGCCACCTGACTTAATGTAGCTGGCCTGAGATAGCTTCTTTAGGGCGTCTGATTCCTGAGTTCGTCTATCTCCCTGTGCGTCTAGTGAGAGTCTACCCTGAGCGAGAGAGGTATTCGCATTATTCATGCGATTAGCTGCCTCTGAGTCACCCATCGCACCGAACATAGAGCTTATGTCTGCTAGATTCTGGGGGTTAGTGAATCTGTCTAGGATACTTGATCCAAGTCCCTTCGCTGCTTGTCCTGCTCCGCTTGCTACGGTTCCGCCAATTGTGCTTGCTCCTGCGAGAGATGGGGTTGAACCCAATCCTGTCCCGATGGCTGTTGAGCCTAGAGTTGGGAGGCCTGCACTTAGGGCTGCTGTAGTTGGGAAGGCCCCTGCACCCATCATCAGGCCTCCGCCTGCTGCGTGTGCTCCGGCACCTGTAGTGGCTGCGCTTAGACCTGAGCCTAATCCGCCTGCTCCTACGCCCCCACCACCGCCTCCAAGCATTCCGGCCATGGGACCCACGCCTGCCATGCCAAGTCCTGCTGTAGCGGCTACTGGGGCCGCTGCGAGGGCAACCTTGGCCCACGTCGGCATACCAGCATAGCCGCCCATCTGGTTAATGTTTCCGGCCTGATCGAACTTCATGCGGTCACCTAGGCCGAATCCATTCTGAGCAGCTACCTGAGTCAACTCTTTACGCTGACTGTCATTTAGCTTGACTTGGTTAGGATTCAAACCTCTGGCACGAAACCAGTCCTGATACCATGGCTGTGAGCGCATGGTAAGATTAGCCTGATTAAGATCATGTTCTGAGGATTTTTGTGTATATTCAGCCATTATTCTCTACCTTAATTCTCTAAACCATGCCTCCGCACAACGTCTCTCGACATCATTCCAGTGGGTTGAAAAGACGCCTGAAGCGGTGTGATAGAAGATTCCACAAGCTGTTCCTCTCGCACTGCCTGCCATCATTCTAGCGTTGACTGGGTTTGAGAGAGTTGAACCACCCTTTCGAGGGTCATTAGGGTCTGCGAACTTCTGAGGTTCCCCAGACATAACTGGCTTACCTCTGTACTTATACTCTGGATGGGCATTGACCGCTTGGTCAGCCGCCCACTTGAATCCACTCTCAGCAAGGTTATCCTTACCGTCGCGTGGGGTGTGGTAATCGTGAGCGTCTTCGGGTGGAACCGGACGAAGCTCGTTACCTAACTGGTCATTGTATGAACCGCCGAAGAAGATGATCCCTGCTGGCTTCGGGAATGCGAACGGGTCGTCTGTAGCGTTTGAATGGGCGTAAGGCTCATTCACGAGTTCGATTAGGATGTTAGGAACTTCCTGAAGCTTAGCTACAACACGGTTGAAATGGTTAATCTGGTCATTCTTAGCAGGCATTACAATCTGGGTGTCTGCGAAGATTGTGAAGTAGCAGTATAGTGCATACTCTTCCAGCATGGTTAGGAAGGCCGGAAGACTGTCGTAATATCTGTCGCCGTATTCCTGTGGGAACCAGTGGCTGAAGCTTGAAACCATGCCGATTACTCGGACACAGTTAGCTCCGAATGCTGCACGTTCGGCTAGGAGAGGTCTGATATCCTCACCATCTAGATACTTCTTATATAACAAGAAGTCTGTAGCACCCTTAATAAAGACTCTCTCACCACGACCATTGAAGAAGTCGTGTCCTTGGACATGTAGACGAGTTAGGGGAGTTCTTGCTAGGATGACCTGAACACTGTCGCTCATATCCGCAGGATGCACATAATAACTCTGTGGGACATAGAGCGGATTAACGTCTGCGAAGTTCAGGTGGAGAGCATAGGGAGAAGATGGAGCGAATGGCATGGGCCAATCTGTATTACCCATGTTATCTGTGTAGATTGAGCCCCACACAGCCTCATCTGACGGCTGGGTTCCAAACGCGATACGAATGTTGATGTCTGGAACACCTAAACCTGTGATGTCTCTTACTTGGATTTGTGGCATTTATTTTCTACCTAGTCCCTTGAGTCCTGCGTTACGAAGATTTTCGGCTGCTCCACCCTGTCCTGCCGCGATGTCATTTAGCGTGCGGAAGGACTTGAGCAACTGGCCTCCAACATTAGGGAGCTTTGGATCTACTATTCCAGATTCATTAGGAAGTTCGATATTTGCGTTGTTACTTGTCAACCATCTCATAAACATAGAGAATGGGTTGTTACTCATCTCGACTGGAGGCTCACTTGGAGGTAACTCCTTCGCCATTAATACTTCTTCTAGTCCGGGCATTATAGTAATCCTCTATTGATAGCGTCCCAGTAGTTTGAACGGTCGCCGTAATCAAATCCGAGTCTGTCACGGAACTGATTATCAGCCTGATTTAGTCCAGCGTATCTAAAGCCTAGATCTCTATCAAACTGTGAGCCCTGCTGCTTTAGGTTACGACCGAACTGTGATTCCTGTTGAGCAAGCTGTAGACGAGTTAGCTCGTTCTGGAGAGACATGCGCTGCTGGTTTGTCATGAACTCACCGGCCTGATCTAGCGCGTGTTCGATCTGCTGACGACGTGCGCCTAGTTCCTGCTGCATAGCACCAGCTTGGAAGCCACCTACTGACTTACCGAGTTGCTCCGCTGATCTACGCTCCTCAGAACGCATGTTTCCGTAAGGACCACCGGCTTCCGCCTGATCCGCTAGGAAGTTCCGACGGGCTGCGGTGCCCTCTGAACGGTATGCGTCTGTCTGTGCCTTGATGATTGGGTCGTTAGGGTCAACGTTCTCGCCACGGCGAGCACGCTCCATTAACATGTTGTAGAGTTCCTGCGCCTGAGCACCAAGGGCTCCACCAACCATTCCACCGCCACCAGTGCCTCCGCCACCTCCTGCACCACCACCGCCAGCGGGTGGTTTATTACCCGGTCCCGGAGGAGTTACTACCTTAGGCTTAGAAGACTTTCCGCCATACAGCTTATCTGTTGTGGCATGGCCCTGAGAACCACGTAGGAACTGCAAGGTATTACGGCCACCTACGTCACCAATCATGTCCCCGATGTAGGAACCGTCTGGAGCGAAGGCGTGCTGACCCTTGTCGATTCGGATGCCATACTTACTAGCAACCTGCTGTAGCTTGTCAGAAGATGTCTGGCTACCGAAACCCTGTCCAAGCCAGTCGTTACGGAAGGCCTCATACTGGTCCTTACCCCATGCAGGGGCAGCAGACTGCGATTGAGTCTGTGACTGCTGTGCGGGATTCAACCAAGAATTAGACTGTGAGTAGACCTTGTTCAGATCTCCACCGCTCTGGTTCCACACGTTCTGTGCGGCTTCCCAGTTGATGTTACGCCCCTGTGGATTGTTACTGCTCGTCCACTTGTTAATTTCGTTGGAAGCGTTGTTCCATGCAGCATTAGGGTCCTGCTGTGGCTGCTGGTCCTCGGAGTAATTTCCGTTTTCGTCGTAAGCCATTTATGTCCTTCTATCGAGAGAGTGAATCATTACTATACAACTACCTGCTCGCCCTCAACTGTGATAACAAGAGAGGTTGCAGCAGATGCTATGCCTGAAAGGAAGTCTGTAGAAAGCATCTTCATAGAACAGTAGTAATCAAAGGCGCTGTTGGCAGGAATTGACTGACTTCCAAAAAGCTGTGTGCCGCCTGCTGAACCGCCCGTTGCGCCGACATATAGTGAGAATGTTACGGCGCTGGATGAGACGTTAGCAATATGAATATGTCGAATAATGGTGTAGATTGTAGATGCTGGCGGTGTGTAGATGTTCGCCGCCGAATTCGACATGTAGGCGGGTGGCGCAATCAGTTTGAGAGTTCCAATCATAGATTAGTCCTTTTTCTTCAGGAGTTCAATTTCTGCCTTCAGTTTAGCAATTTCCTGCTGAAGAGCCGCGTTTACACACGTCAATTCACCCAAGATTGCTAAAATATCCTTGATTTCCATTAATAATCCTCTTATGCGTTTAGTTTACGTAAGATGAGAGAGCTATTTTCCTGCACGACAGTCGCGTTACCCGCGTCGGTAGTGTTCTGTGCCCACTCTAGACGTAGGGTCCCTGCGGTTGAGACTTCGATAACACCTTCGATGGTTACGTAGTGGTCACCAGTGAAATCGACTCCTGTCGCAGAGTTGAATGCTGTATGCCTTACTGCTGCCACAACCGCACCCGCAGAGGTAAGGATTGTGGTATTCAGCTTCAAGCTGCTTACTCCTGCCGTTCCATCTAACTGCACCGCGATACCTGCTGTAGCAGGGCTGGTAACAAATAGATAGAAGCTGAACTTGTAAGCTGTCGAAGCGGGCAGATTGACAGTAAGATGATCGTCGTTCTGTTGAGTGTTGTTAGCGACTGACTCATCAGCAGTCTTACGAATGTCTAGGCCTGTTAGCTGGCTGACAATATCGGCTTCATTAATGGCGAAGAGGTTAGAGTCCCCTGCTGCCGTATCTGCTGTGTAGATAGCAGAGTTATCAGCCGGAGTGCCTGTAACTGCTGTTCCATTGGCGAACATAATATAGTTCGAACCAGTAGATGGGGCAGTTGTGCCTCCGAAAAAGATAGGTCCTGCGATGTGGTTATTTCTGGTAGAAGCGTTATAGATAGACCATGTGCCTGATGGGGCAAAGGGTACAGAAGTCGTATTGCTGATGTTGATGACTGCGGTATTAGATGCGGCTGTCTGGCTTCCTGCGATAGACATTGCAGCACTGTTGGAAACTGTTAGGCCGTTTGAGCCGTTTCCGCTTCCAATGTCACCAATCGTTAGTCCGCGTGCCTGAGAGATTGTTACGACAGGTGTGCCGCTGGCGAAGTTGCCGATGGCAGTTAGAGCAAGGCCAGTAGCGGTAGTGATTGTTCCCTGAGGGCTAGCAACGTCATCTAAACAGATGAAGCACTGCATACCCTGAAGACTGCTTGCTAGGGCTGTGCCGGTTCCAGCGTATCGGGCTGAGTTAATCAACCCAATCGTGTTGTTCATCGTGCCGGATGAGTGTGAACATGTCGCGTCGTAGCGACCACCATAGACTGTTCCTGCTGTAGCGGTGTTATGGAAGATGTCCGCATACATACCGACAGCTTGGTCGGTGCTGAAGGTCTTGATGATATGAAGACCGGCGCTAGGACCAGTTGTGCCAATTCCTAAACGACTGTTCGTATTGTCCCAGAAGAAGCTAGCATTGTTCTGAGCTAGGATGCCGCTGGGACCTGCGAAGATTACTGAACCGGGTGTGAAGCTGGTAGCAAAAGACTGGCCTGTGTTGATGCCGCCGCTAGAAGACCAAGGGTCATAGCTAGAATAAGAATCATCATAGATGGGAGTCCCTGATGGATTGACAGACAGAGCAGTACCCTGCATCATCAATCCATTACCTAGTGTAATTTCTTGGAAGTCGCCACCACCAGAAGATCCTCTACCTACTAGTAGAGCACCTGTTGTGGCTGCCACGAAGTTTGAGAAGGGTAGGCGATTCTTGACACCGTTTGATAGATTTACCTGATCCCAGAGAGGTGCGTGGTCCGTACCCTGATTGGATACGTAACGACTATCCTCACTGAAATCACCTGCGATAGTGTCAGATCTTAGGAGGTTGCTAGCCCCGAAAGTCACTGACCACCGCTGGTTCATGGCTGCTTCAATGGCCTCAAGATCAAGACGGAGATATCCTCTCGCCTGTTCCCACTTATCGGGAAAAATCTTGAGCAATGAAATCATTACGAAGTCTCCTCGTCCCTAGAACCTATCTGAATCTGTTGGACAACCCATGGTGTTGGGACATTAATTTCGACGCCCTGCCCGCCGATGCGGAATCCTAGGGTGCCTGTTGAGATTGTTAGATCATCTGTGCGGAGTGGACCACCCTCTACAGTCATGGCTGGAGTGACTGTGAAGTCATCACCTCCACCACCACCACTAGGTAGATCCTCTTCAATGATGTTGGGAGGACCTGTTAGAACTTCTAGGAACTCCTGTTCGCTGAATAGAGAGGTTCCGCCCGCTGTTATCTTCTTGATACCAAACTCTAGGACATCGAAGTCATCTGAGGACATCGCAGTCGCATTAGAGAATATCTGGTGTGCGACAGCGTATCGTGCGTTACCAGAATCAGTAGTGGTTACGTTGTAAGTTGTGGCACCAATTTGTAGCTGTTGTGGTGTCGTGCTGTCGAATAGGAAGCAGACAGCCTGAATGTGATATACAACGTCGTCGGGGTCTGCTAGGGCTGAGTGCTGGTATAAATCAATGTGTCCGGCTGTAGCAGAGGATACATATTCGGTGCTGCCACCAGATGTCTTGGGAATCTCACTGACCTGTGACCAGTTGGCACCTGTGTTCACTCCGCCGCGTGTAAAGTTGGTTGTCGCGCCGTCAGCGGTTGGCGGATAGACCTCTACGTTCGTTCCTAGCGGCCACTCCATCGTCGCAACGTCGGAGTCGGTTGCCATGTGGAACCAGCCGTCGTCATACCAGATTTCACGGGCTACTGCGGGACCGCCTGCGCCTGTGTCCTGACCAAAGAAGAATATGGCAGGCCAGACCGCTGGCATGTTGTTACCTACAGGCGTTGACTCTGAGAACGATGCTAGAAGGGTGCTACCGTCTTCGCTGTAGACGTTGACATCATGGGATGACTCTCGATTTCCGATACTTACTGTCCCACCGGCACTAGAACCCATACCGTAGAAGCGCATTCTGACTTGATACCACGTATCAGTAGAGAATGTTCCTTCGTAGGCAGTTGTAGTGTTACCGACAAATGATGGGACCGCTCGCAATTGGCGAGACGTGTCCATCTGTAGCTGGAATTCGAACGCATTCGTTCCTGAACCCACACGTGAGATGACAACGTTGTTACCAGCGGGGGTTGATGCGATACGAAAATAGTATCGAATACGCAGTTCCCATGGCACCCCGTTGGTACCGGGAAGCGCCGTATTTGAGAGTAAGAGACGGACGTTAGCAGAAAGATTCCCAGACGATGAGGCCTTGAAGCCATAGGCTCCGCTGCGCTTCGATCCGGTCGTGATATCGGTAGTGACGTAACCGTTAGGGAAGTCTAGATAACCTATATTAACGCCGCTCGGAGGGACGAATGGCCCAAGTTCGAAGCCGATAATCGTTTGCTGAATCTGTGCCATGTTATTGTCTTAATCTGTCAGCGTAATCTTGATACTTAGAACGTCTCCTGAAATTACGCTACGGGGAGCAGAGAATGCGGCTTCTCCATATAAGATACCGGTTGTTCCGCCCTTAGTTGAAACGGTTGTAAGGAATGCTCCGTGGATGTCTACGATGGCATTCATGCTGAATAAGGCTCGTGAGGCGTCATTTGACATGCTGCCTGAAGTAGCTGCGACTACGGTATATGCCGGACGTGCAGCCTCATCGTAATCTTCGTTTTCAATCCAGCCGCTGTGCGATGACATGGTGTCTGCTGCTGCGAACTGTGAGAAGCTGGCATCATCAACAAGACCCACATACCAAGTTGGGGTGACTAGACCAGAGAAGAACGTGCGGTCGAGTAAGGCATTCTTACCTACGGTAGTAATCAGGTTGTATACAGATTCCTCCCAAAGTAGGCTGCCACCGCGATAGCACTGGACCTCATACAATGATTTTAGGTTAATATCCCAACTCATAATTTATCCTTTTGCAGGTCCCTGTCTCGTAGTCTTGAAAGAAAACATATTTACCTTCCATGGGGTAGGTACATTAATAACGACTGGCACCGCCATAAAACTACCTCAATATATTAACCTGCGTCCTGAATTCGAACTTGGATAGAACGAGCTTCAGACATACGTAGGTTATCGATTAATTTAAAGACTTCTGTTTCAGAGCCTACCGGGGCTAAGCTGATATCCTCGACTTCGTTTGTTTCCTTACCGAAGTCACGGATAAAGGCGATGTCTAGCTCGTAGTCATCGTTGGCGTCGGCCAAGATTGATGCTACCATGGCTCCAAACTGGTTAAGCTGTCCTGCAAGAACATATGCTCTCGTTAGGATGGTAGCTACGTAGGCGTCTCCAGCGTCTGTATCTTCAGTGTCGCATCTCTGGATGAAATTGGGGTCAGCCAATCCTACCCATGGTCGCTGACTGATTGATGATACACCATCGATGGAAACAGTCTCAGTAATAATAGCTACACACGCTGCTTCAGTAATTGTGCCAGTGGCTGTGGACCAACCACGACCAACTGAGTCACTATCTTGGGCACGCAGTTCTGAAACCTGATTGATAATCTTGAAATTAGGGCGCTCAGACCCATCAACCGCAATCCACCAGTGGGCCTGCTGCTTGTATGGGTAGAAACATCCACGCGCTACGACTGCACTGGCTTGGAGATTAACTCGTCCCCATGTAGTGCGGAGGCCGGTCATAGCCTGAATACCGAATGAACCTGCGGTTGGAGGACCCATGAAAGGGTCAAGGAAGTAGATACATGAAGCACCGTTCTCGGTGTAGCCGGGGAAGATTGAACCTTCAATCGCCCCTCTTGTCTTTGACATGCAGACTACATCGTAGGCGTTTGAGGTATCGCCAGTTCTCATCATACGATAGATAGACTGGAACTTGAAGGCGTACCATGTTCCTAGGTCAGAAGAGCAGATACCTGTAATCGGACCACCAGACGTATTGTCTAGGTTCTTTGTGTTGTCTACGTCAAGAGGGAGACGCTCGTCGTTCGCACCACCGGGGTCGTTCGCTACTGGTGACCACGCAATTGTGGACATCAATGTTGTGTCGGTGAAGTGTCCAGCCATGAGAAGTCGATCCCCATCAACAGCTAGATACTTGAATGATGGGATTAGGTCGAAGTCACCAATCTCTGGAGATTCCTCACCTTGACTTGAATAGCCGTCTGCGTAGGCGGTAGTGTCTGTGTAGGTAGTCGTGGCAACGAGCAGGGTCTCGATATCGTAGAAGATAGCGTTATCCGTGCTGGCTTCGATAATCCAGTGAGTCTCGCCCTCTCCGGGCATAACGACCGGCTGGGTGATGACTGCTCCGTTGAATGCGCCGTTTGGAGTAAATGTTACAGTGGTAGATGGCTCGCTTCGGCTAATGATTGTTGTGCCTGATAGTCGAGCTACACAAATACGGAAGTAACGAACACCCGTATATGATCCAGCTACGGCTGTATCCGCCACGGTTGGAGGATTAGGCTCCGCTAAACCAACACGACGAAGATTTGTTCCGTCCCATACGTGTAGACGGTCAACCGCTGAACGATAAGCTACGAATAGCTTACTGTTTAGGGCTTCCGTGTCGATATTATAGATGGCAGGGACTGTGGTATTGAGAGCGTCTGTCGGAGTGATCTCTGACCAGACACCGCTAGTGCGGACGGCTACAGTTGCTGATGAGTTCGGAGTCGCTGAGACAGCGAAAATCTGCTGGTCGAGAACGTCGTTGTCATCAGGCCACTGGGTCAGATAGACCATCAGTTCTTCGTCGTCTAGGTGGCTATTTGTGATGGTAACAGGGCCACAACCTAGTCTGCGCTCACCACATGCAGAAGCGAAGAATTCCACATTCTCTGCGAGTACGCACTCGTCTTTAGCCAATTCGGTAGGAGAGTCTGTGTCGTTCTGTCCACCCGCCAGACTAAGTATAAGAATATCCTGTGCCATTAATTAATTTCTCGAAATGCCGTTGAACCCAAATCGTGTGTTCAGGTCCTGAATACGGCCTTGGTAAATTTCTAAACTGTTTGTCTTTAAGATGAACTGACGTAAGTCACTCATACGCTTTTCGAACTTTTGTTCCTGTACTCGTGATAAATCGTACTTTTCCATCTTGTAGAGTTCGTCAGCCATGGCTCCCCGAACTAGGATATCATGGAAATCCTGTGGGAAATTGGGGACGCCAGAGCCAGATAGGTCCGTAATATTCATCTCAACGTCTGCGCTCAAGAGATAAGCTACTGAGGGCACGGAGTCAAGCATGACAATTACTTCATCTGCGCCGATGGTAAGTGGTGCCCAGTTTCTTGGGCTGTCACCGTTTATTACCGTCATCATCCGTAGTTCGTCTACGGTAATCTGAGTGAGAAGGACTTGGGGCTGCTGAAGCTCAGTAATAATCGTCGTAGTAGTAGTGGCTGGTGTAGCTGGAGATCCTGATACTGTGTAGGTGAAGGTCGTGTCACCAGTTACAGTGATTGTGAATACTCCGTTGTATTCGGTTTGTGTTGCACCAGAGATGATAACTGAGTTTCCAGTTGAGTAATTGTGGTCGATAGAAGTTGTGACTGTGGCTGTAGTTGAAGATCTAGTGATAGATGAGACTGTGCGGCCAAAGTTATTAAAGATTGAGAAAATCTTCTCACAGTCAAAGGTTACCTGACGGTTACCCGGAGTCACTGCCTGTGAAACTGTTGTGCGGACAGAGGTCTGTAGGCCGATGCTTGACATCAGTTCACGATAGCGATCATTGACGTATGTGCCAACGCGCGTTTGGGCGGCAGATGATGTCAGGTTAAGACGGTCCATAACCTGCGCTACAATGGCTGTAAATGTCACTTATTGTTCCTTAGCAATAGATCTTGAGTGAGACTTAATCTTCTTCTCTACTCTCTTCTTTTCGTTCTTACGGGCTCGTCCGGCCTTTTTCATCGCAATGGCTACGGCCTGCTTTTCTGGATACCCAGAATGGACGAGTTCGCTGATGTTGGCACTGACGATATCGTCAGAATGACCACGAAGAAGTGGCATAATCTTGTCCTTAAATGAGAAAAGGGGCCTAGAATTGACTCTAAGCCCCTTCACGTCGGGGAGACGTATTAAATTAACAGAGAACTAGTCGAGATCGGGGATCTTGTATAGAGTTGGATTATCCGCTTCGTGGATAAGCCTCTCTAGGAGTTCCTTAAAGTTACGGATACCAAAGTCATTGATTAGCTTTAGACGCTGTGAAGCAGTTCTAACCTTGTAATCAATGTTTAGACCCTTATCCTTACGTCTAATTACCTCAATCCAACCACCACAGTAGGTTCCGGGACGAATCTGATTGAGAAGCTCAATCTCTTCGTTGGAGATCCTATTCTCAAGGGGAGTGCCGTGATGATACATCTTACGACGTAGCTTTAGCTTAGGCGATCCATCCTTTGGTGACCAAGGGGTTCTGGGTGTTCGGGTGCGTGCTGTAGGCTTCTCTTTAGGCTTAATGGCCTCAAGAGCGTCTGCTAGAGCGTTTGCGAGGTCTGCTGCACCAACCTTGATGTCGTCGTTCTGTTCTGTCTTTTCTGTCTTTTTGTTAGCCATTGTATCCTTGTAGGCCAGTAACATGATGGCTCATGCTGGCATTCAGCCTCCAGTTTATAAATACCTGCCTGCAACGGGGAGGCTCCCGGCAGGAAGGTTAGAAATCATGCGAAGGTAACGCCTGAGGCGTTAGCGTTTAGCAACTCTACAACGACCTTGGCCGTGTGGTTGGCTGATACGCCTGACCCTGAGTTGATGGTTACGTCGAGTGTGAATGTCTGAGTTGCGCCTACCGCGCCTGAGATGGCTGACGCTGCGGCTGTAACTGTGATAGTAGCAGCACCGGCAACGTTTGCCATGGCTGAACCATAGGCAGAGGAGAAGGTAACGACAGTTGCTACACCAGCAGTGCGGGTAATAGCGAGGTCATAACTTACACAGCCTGATGCTTCGTTCGCACCAATCGCACCACCGGCACCTAGGGAGCCTAGGATGTGGACGCGGGCCATCGCGGAATGGGCAGCGTTAGGAACCGTGAATGTTCCACAAGCGGTTGCGGTGTTATCCGCAATGCTGCTCGTGAGCTTAAGTACGGTCTGCTGAACGTTTGCTGAGCCAGATGGGGTTCCACCAGCTATAAGATTATAGCGGTTACCACCGATAACTCCGGTTGCTGATAAGTTTCGTAGGCCTGCCGTGATGTCTGCGTTTGCGTCTAGAACGAGTGCTTTTGCAGCAGCGCCTGTGCCGTTCGTGATGCCGTCAATCTTGGCTAGGTCTGTTTCAGTAAGGGTAGTGCCACCAACAATAACGTTGCCAGCTACTGTAAGATCTTGATCTACGGTAACGTTGTCTGCGATCTCAACAGAGATCGGGTCCATAACAATTTGGCCGTTCTTTTCAATCCAATTAGCCATTGTTAATACCTGACATATGAGTTGTTACCGTGCCGTTAGCTACGGCTGTAGAGATTCTGTGTCTAAAGAATTGGAAGATTGCGGCGCTGAAGACGTATTCGCTCTTAGGAGCACCTGAAGTGTAGGTTACTGTGGCAATGGGTGCCCATGTGCCTGAGTAAGTGGCACTGACGTTATTGCCCTCAATCTGAACGACTCCAGCAGTAACAGTAGCGTCCCACTCAACTGTGTGAGTGAAGCCTGCGTCTGGAACCTTTTCTCCTACCTCAAGGGACTCAACTACAGCAGTCTCGTCTGTATCAGCAGCGTCAAGTAGGGTATGATTAAATAAAACTGACATTTATTATCCTAAAAAGATAAAGGCCTCCACCCCGATGTGGAGCAGAGGCCTTTTAGGTTAGTCCGTAGTAAGGATTAGTCTAATCAGAGATTAGAGAACCTTCTTACCCCATACGCTCATGTGACGAAGTAGTATTGTCTTCGTTGCGGCGCTTGTTGACTCAATGATGACTGATGGGATGAACTCTTCATCAACGTCAGCGGCTGCGGCTGCTGATGTTCCAACTAGGGCCTTGTCGATGAATGTTCTGACAACACCAGTTGAATCAACCTCAACACGGAATCTCTGGTAGGTTCCTGCTGCTGCCATGTCAACCCCTGTGTCTACGGCTGTCGTAGTTAGGGTTGCACCGCCTGCGGCGTCGAAGTTTACATTGAAGATTGAGTCTGCGTCTGTTAGTTCGGCTGAGTAAGCTAGACCTGCGATGTCAGTTCCTACGCTAGTGATGACAGTTGTAGCATAAGTCATGATAGGATCGAGCGCACCTGTACCGTCACCATGCCAGCCTACGAAGATGTTTCTTAGTGTGCGGGCTGATGAGTTGGTAAGCTTGCAGTCGATTACCATTGTGCCGTGCTGATCAGGCTGCCATGTCGCAGTTGTGCCGTTACCTACTGATAGCTGGGTAAGGTGAGCATCCTCATCTGTTGCGATAAGTGATGCTACTGGACCGCCACCATCGGTAGCTGTATTAGCAATTGTTAGACCTGAGTCTGTCTGCTCAATACCCTGACCGTTTACACGGAAGCCGTTAGTTAGAACCTGACCACCGGCTGTGGTATTGGCAATAGCGTAACCTAGGGTTACGACACCTGTCTGCTCGGGACCAGCACCTGACGTAAAGTCTGTGTGGTAACCTAGTAGACCATTCTGACTGAATGAGACTGGTGTCCAGTAAGGTGAGACCGCTGTGCCCTCATTTACGAACCAAACGTCATTCGTTGTGTCGCAGTAGAATGATCCGGGATAAGCACCAGTGCCATTCTTTACAGTTGACCCTGCTGTTCCTGACTTAGGAAATGTTGTTCCGTAGTAGAGACCGGGACCAAACGTTCCATCTAGACCGCGAGTCTGGAAACCAGCGGCTAGAGCAATACGTGGTCCTAGGTTGTTAAACTGAGGCCCCTGAGCCATATTTATAATCCTTTGTCCAAATTGTCATGGACCCACAAGCTTACATTTATGATTCGGTTGTAAGCGACCAGAAACACAAAAAGGGGAGGTAGAGCCTCCCCTCTTGTGAAGTTAAATTAGTCCGCAGCTACACCAACCATGTGTGGGTAGTTAAATGCGAATGAAGCTAGGAGTGTTGTTTCGTTTACCGCGCTAGTTGAAACCGCACCTAGGATAGTGATTTCTAGACCACCACCACCATCGTCAACAGATCCGGCTGTTGATACAGCGTTAGGGCACTTAGTATCTGTGAAGCCTGTTAGGGCTAGAGCAGATCCGTGACCGTAAATCTGATACCAACCATACTCAGTTGTCGCGTCTACAGCAGCCTGAGCAATTGCGAGTCTGCCGAAAGTTGTTGCCGCTACGTCTGAATCTAG
>JACCDR012177659.1_pt1 | contig 17403 bp, 12 predicted proteins | sample 7446431 | NCBI WGS metagenome assembly JACCDR01 (sample SAMN15323443, study PRJNA562643) | freshwater metagenome | isolation source: river surface water | place: USA:Blue River Watershed | collected 2017-08-17
CTTCAACGTTGTCTTCGGGAGTCGTCACCTGAATGGAAGACCTCCCGCGATCCTTCTTTGGATCCGGACGAGCCTCCATTGCGATGCGATCAGGATCATTGGCGATGAGACGGTTAGCTGCCTCGACGATCTCCGGTTGGCAACGGTAGTTCGTCCGAATGAGCTTCGTGGTCCAGCCCTCTTTGCTGTACAGGTTCTTGAAGAGCTCGGGCTGGGCTCCACGGAATTGATAGATGCTCTGCTTGTCGTCGCCGATCATGAAGATCGAGCGACCGTTCGAACCGTCGGGAGCGACGTGTTCGCTCATCATCTCGAAGATCTGGTGCTGCACCAGGTTCAAGTCCTGGCACTCATCCACCAAGATGTGATCAAACATCCGCTGGACCTGCTGCTTCTTCGCGGGGTCTCGCTTCAGGATGTCCCGCATGACCTTGAGCATGTCGTCAAGGTCACCGAGGCGTTCGCCACCCTTCCGGTAACGACCCATGAAGTTGTCGAAGGCCTTCGACGGGCAAGGGGGGCGCCATCCTGGGGTGTCCCCCTTGATGCCGAGGTACATGTCGTACCAAATGTACGCCTGAGCCTCGGCTATCGAATTGACGAGCCCTTTGGCATCTTCGATCGAGATATCGTTCCCTCGCCACTTGTTGAGGATGAGGTTCGCTTTCTTGGCTTTCGGAGGGGTCTCGATCCACTCCTTCTTGTAGCCATAGCGAGCCGCGAGCTGATCGAGGTCGCAAGCTTCCCACATGCCGCGAATCGCCGTTGAAAGCGATGCGGGCGGCACACTACGTTCCCCTTTACGAGCCGGAGCGATAAGCCTCGGAGGACGGAGCATCGCCTGCTCTTCCGCAGTACCAAAGCCCGGCGTGTCACGGGTGCCCACGATGAGCTTTGCGAAAAGTGCATGCATCGTGTCGGCTTGGGCCCCCGAACCCTTACCCAGCTTCGCCGCGATCTTTTCCTTGAGCTCGTTGGCCGCCTTGCGATTGAAGGACACCGCCACAATGCGGACGGGGTTGACCTTTTTGTCCTTCACCAGGTAGACGATGCGAGCTACCAGGGTGGTGCTCTTGCCCGCTCCAGCACCGGCTCCAACGACTACGCGCCCTTCCGTAAGAGCCGCCGCTCGCTGCTCGTCATCCAAAGTCCGAAGGGGCTCCGGAACGTTCTGAAGACGAGCAGGATCGCTCAATGCCGCAACGGCTGCGGCCGTCGCCATACCCGCAACTTCCGAACGACGCGGGGGCTCGTCCGGTTGCTGATTGGCCTCTAGAGACCTCGCCGCCGCTTCCGTTGCGTCTCGTTCGACCTGATCGAGAATCGCGGATCGAGCCTGCTGGGCTACCTGTGACTCCTCAGCCCCAGAAGCTCCAATCTGCTGGATGGTCTGGACAACAATCTCGTTCGCCTCATCCGAGCCTTCCTTCGAGGCAGCATCCACAGGAGCCGGGGCCCCCGTACCGGAACCAGCTTGTTTGGCCGAGAAGTCGATCCAGTTCCGCATGCGAAGGTTTCGCATCGGAATAGCCGCAAATACATCCAAAGCCCGATCGGCATCGTCGAGCATCGAAGCGCTGATCGCCTCACGAACTTGACGAACGTACTTGGTGCTCTGGAAGACACCCTTCATTGTGGAGGGTCCACCACGAGACAGTAGCGTCCGAAGTTGGAGAGCTCTCCGAGCCGCTCCGTTCGCCGTAAGAGCCGGGATCCGGAACGCCCTCTGAAGCATCGTTTTGTGGGTCGGCTTCGAGAGATGTGTCTCCATGTAGACTTGAAGACGTTCCAACTCCCCGTCGGCCATACGAAGGATCCGGATCCCCTTCCGGATGATCTCGTCCTCGATGTCGTCCTGCCCCGTCGTCTCCTCGGCGTACCTCATGTACGTGTCGAGAGCGAGCAGGAAAATGATGTACTCGGCGACCTGGAATTCACCAAGGGCCTCATCGTCATCCTCGGCGGCCGCAATCGTGATGAGGGCGTTCACTTTTGGTCCTCCAGCTTCAGCAAAATCTCTTCAGCAATAGTAGCTGCACTTCTATGGGGCTTCAGCTTGTCCGTCAACATCCGGAGGAAAGCGTTCCGATCGAACAGGTCACTATACACCGCCCCCAGGAAAGAACCGTCGCCCGCCCTATCCTGGCGAAGAAGGTCGGAGACCACCCTCTTTGCCAAGGTATCCGCATCGATCCCAGGCTCAATCTTCGACCGAACGATCTTCGCGAGCTGGACCGTCAGCTCTTCAAGCTGTCTTCGGAACGCATTTGCCTTGAAAAGGCGTGCGACTCGTTGAGCCGAGGCAAACATCCGGCACCTACTTGCTGGCCGCAACAGCGGATTTCAGAGCGTCGATGACCCCAGCGTCCAAGGAGAGGTTCTCGGCCATCCACGTCATGATGGCCTTGCCATCACGGTTGCGGCTGAGACTCTTCGTCTCGCCACCGTAGAAGTAGTCGCCGAAGACACGGGCCATGAAGCGCTTGCCCCCTACCTTGAAGGCTCCGAGCTTCTTCATGTCCGATTCAGAGAGCGGGTGCTCACGACCGTTGACAACTAGCGTGAGCTTCTCCCAATCCGAACCATAACGGCTGAGAGTGTTCTGGTAGTGGCCAGGCTTCTGGTCGAACGACTTTGCGTAGCTGACCTCGATGTTCATCTTGCGAGGAACCTTGAGATCCCCTTCCGCAACCTGACCGCTGTCCACGAGGAAATTCTTGATCGTGGTGCTGCGACCCATGGCCCAATTGGTGCGCTTGCTGAAGTCGTTGAAATCCCACCCCTCGGGCAGGATGTGGATCTTCGAATTGAACTTCTTCTCCAAGTGCGGAAACAAGCCCCACATCTTCACGACGCCACCGTACAGTAGTTGGGGCGTAGGCGGCCCACTCTTGGTGACCTCACGACTCAGGATGTTGTAGACGTCCGTCGGAGTGGTCTTGCTACCGATGATGTAGTCCTGTCGCGTGTAGTGCTCGACCATCACGAACACCCACTGCTGCTCCGTCTCACCCACGGCAACGTAACCAGAAGCTCGATTTTCGAACTCGTCCGAGCTGTAGCCGCTCGAATGGGATTCCGTGACGAAGAGCCACTTCACATTGGCCGGGATACTTGCCTTGGACTTCGCTTCCGCGAACGTAACTTCCACCGGTTTCGGCGGAGGCTCAACGGGACCCGCCCCTGGATAGTTGTAACGGCCGTCGTCAGCACTGTCGGGTGTGTAACCCTTCTCAAGTTGCTCGAGAAGGATGAGTGATGCCGCGTTTGCCTGCGTCACCTTCGCCACATCGCCGCCTGGTCGGTCGTGCCCGTACTCCATAGCCTTGATTCGCTGAGCTTTGCGGATCTCTTGCTCAGTAGGGTTGCCCGACAGCCCTAAGATCCGCAGAGCCTCGGAACGGGTCATCTTGTCGGCAAGACGCCGCTTGAAAGCTTGAACGACCCGCCTGGGCTGTGAGAAGCGACCGGCCAAACGCTGAGCAGGAGTTTGCATCCTATTGAGCCTGCGAGATAAATGGAATGCCGCGATCACCCCTCGAGCAGTCGCCAATTTGACCCCTGGAAGCGCCGGCCGAAGCAAGTCCTTGGCGTCATCCGAGATGTCCCGAATAGCCGCAAAGGAGAGCATTTCACAGAAGTTCTCCTCCGGGTCAGTCTTCGCATAGGGCGTGACCCAGAGGCTACGCTCCTTGACGGATTCGTACAGCGTTTTGGATCGAGAGCTCAGGTGCAGCTTGGTGTGAACCCGATGGCCGATCTCATGGCACACGGCCCGGACATCCTGCCCCCTCAAGTTCGGGCTCAGGTAGATCTCATCCGTGTTTTTGACGTAGAACGCGGCGCTATGGCTCTGGATCTTCGAGGAATTGACGAGGGTTACGTTGCCGTAGCAGTAGGACCCTAGACCAATCCCGTCCATCGCACGGGAGGCCTTCTTCAAGACATCGACCGCGGTCTCGACAAGTTTGGGGTCCCCAAAAGAATCGAAGAGCTTGAATTTGCCGACCGTTTGAGGCTCCACCCCCTGCTTCTCAGCATGGGCCGCGGCCCCTTGTACAAGCTCAAGTTGGTCCCGAAGCCCCTCCAAAACACTCAGGTACTTCTTCGAAACCTCCAACCAAGGGTTCGCCCCCTTTGGGGACCAGCGGAAAGGCTTCCCCCAGAACGGTAGAGCTTTCTCGAGCTTCGCCGCATTTAAGGGGGCGTGCTTGAGGAGCTCGAGGAGCAAAAAGGGGACGATCTTCTGAAGGTCGTAGAACCAGTCCCGAGACTGCCAGAAGCGAGACGACATGGTGGACACCTCTCGGTCATCCACCGCCGAGAGCGCCTTCAAGTCGCCCCGCTTCTCAACGTCTACAATGTGCCGAGCGAGGTCCTCATTTTGAGCGAACTCGTCAAGCCTTCGACGGAACTCTTCGAGCATCCGGGGCACGTCCACCTGAACGGTGGTGGACGTGCCATCTTGGAAGCTGTAGCCCATGGAGCGTCAGCCTTCGGCTGGCGCTCAGATACGAGCTCTGAGGTTGAACGTAAGGACCAAATAGAGGAGCGGGAAGATCGGCTGGTAGAACGCCTCGAACCGCAGGATGGTCGGGTCGTCCGGATCCACAGCGGCTGCGATGCCCGTGAAGGCCCCGACGATCTCCGCCTGGACGAGCTGCTTGAAGAGAGAGGTCATCGAGACCTCTACCTCGTTGGTGCGGCTCGCCAAGAACTTCGTACCGACGAAGCTATCGAGGGTCGAACGAGACTGCTGCTGTACGAAGTCCGCGATCTGAGTCACGGTGGGGAGCCGCGACAGGATCGTGGACATGTCGGTCGTGAGACCCTGACGGATCCGAACCAGAGGATCCAGATCCTCCAGAATCGTGACGCCAGCGACAGCCGTCTGGTTGGCCTCGACCGGATCGAGAACCCGAGGCAGGCGGGTGAACCCTTGAATGCGGCGCCTCGTGTAGGGGGTTGCCACGTCCACCGCCGGACTCACCGAGGCACCGGCCACAGCCGCCGCCAGGAAGGTCCCGTCCACCAAGCTCTCGAAGCTCTCACCAAGCTCGTTCGAGAGGGTGATGACCGCCGAGTCCGGGTAAAACGCCATGATACGGTTCGAAAGCAAGCTCTTCGCGACCGCTTGAGCCGTCGTCGGAGACGTTCCAGACGCGAACCCAATGAAGCCCATCCTCTCCGCCTGATTGCGGATGTTTGACTGCACTTCACAGTGTTGCATGAGGGCCCCGTAGACCACCGTGCTAGTCGAAAGAGGCACGAGCACATCCGGTTTGACGTTGCCAGGCAAAGGCGTGGCGAGGTCGTTGATCGCCGTGATGAACGCCTGGTCGTTCGCCTGGTTCGTGTTCGGGATCTTGAGGACCTGCTTGACGCCGACGAGCACCGCACCATTCAAGATCATGAGGTAGGCGCCCAGCGTGACTCGGTTCTCAGGAGTGAGACGGCCGAAGTTGGCTTCGATCGTCTTGAACTGCTGGAAGAGCCGCGTCGAGAAGTCCTGCTTCATGAAGCGGTACGAGACGTAGTAGAAGTCGCCGATCGCCGGTTCCAAACCAGACGGGTTGAAGGTCTGGAGAGTCGCCGTGTCGTTGACCCCTACGCCCACCGTGTCGGTAACCACGGTCTCGAGGCCAGGGATCGAGAGGTACGGGATCCCAGGATTGACCTTCCACGTCGGGCTGACCTCGAGCGTGAAAGACCCACCAGAGCTGTAGCCGCTCGTCTGCGCCGGGAGAATCGTGAAGCGAAGGCCTGTTCGAACATCCGTGTACGTCTGGCCCGGGACACCCGTACCAGCCGAGCCGTTCGCGTTGTTCGAGCTGACCGTGAAGCGATCGTGAGCGCTTTCGCCGTTGTCCCCACTGACGCCAGGAGTGATCCCAACCCCAGTCGTGGTGTTGAAGGCGCTCGCAGATCCTGTCGTGAAGACGATGCTCGAGGTCGTGGCACCCGTCGCGATCGATTCAATCGTGACGTAGTCCTGACCCTCGATCGTGCTGACGTAGGCGACGCCGTCCGTGTTGAAGCTCGCCGTTGCGTTGAGACGGTTGATGACCTCCGAAGCGGACACCAACGTCTGGTTCGCGACATCGCCCTCACTGAAACCGAGGACCTCGTTGCCAGTACCCGAAAGGATTTGGATGCTCGAACTAGGCGAGGTGGTGGCACTCGTCAGACGGACCTTGTTTAGGTTCGCCAGCGTGCCAACCGAAGCCACACCGGTGAGACCCGGCACAGCCACGATTGCGGCAACGACGGCGGAAGCGGCAACCGAACTACCGGCAGGCAGCGTGACCGCGTAGTCAATCCCATCCACGCGAATGTTCAGCTCATCGTTCACGTCGGCCGTGATGATGAACGGACCAACCTCGGTTCCGAGGATGGTCGCCGGCTTGGCCGTCGCTCGGGGTGTGCCCGCGATCGTCTGGAACGTGTCGAACCCAAGGACCTGCTCGACCGTACCCTGACGAACGGAGACCTGTGCGTTGTGGTCGAAACCACCCGGCAGAGCTGCCGGAGTCGTATACGACTGAATGATGAAGAATACGTCGCCGCTGGATCCGCCAACCTGAACGAAGCTCGCCAAAGCATTCGGGGCCGTGCCTGAGAACGAGGCCTCGGCATCGATGGCAGCGTTGATCTCGGTTACGATCTGAGCCGGTGTACGAGCACCGGCCGTGAGGGTCACGGTCACTTCCTCGCTGTCGATCGTCAACTGAAGGACGTTGTCCGGAGAAGCCGGGATCGTGAGCGTGGTGGACCCGTTCATGGCCACACGACTTGAGACCAAGTGAGCCTTCGTCGCCGTGTTCAGGTTCGTGACGTAAGCGTCGCCGTTCAGCGTCGTACGCCACTGATCCGAGAACGAGTTGTAGAAGGCGTAAGGTGCCGCCCCTTCGTTCGTGAAGACAGCGTTCTTGGCCGTGCTCTGGCTGAACGTCACCGTCACTGTCTCGGCCACCGGAACGCCGCCGCCCGTGTGGAAGGCGTCCGGAACCTGCTCCACGCCACGAGGCCACTGGACCGTCTCGGGCAAGCTAGTCTTCGTGCCGAAACGCATCTGGCAGACGTTCTGACCAGTGAGCGTGCTCAACACCTCGAACTGCCCGGTACCGATCGGACCCGGTACTTTGCAGGTGAGGATGTACGTGTCGTCACGCAGCCGGTTGTAGTAGAACGAGCAGAACGCGACATGATCCGGAGGAACCGGATCCTTGAGCGTGATGAGGCGGTTCTCACCATCGACCTGCGTCACAACCGCAGCCGGACGCCCAAGGGCGTCGAGCAGGTCACGACCCGTGTAGACGGTCACCAAGTCCGGACGATTCGTGTCCACACCCGTCCGGCCATTGCTCACGGAGTTGTACAGGCTCGTCCCGAGAATCGTGTCACGACCGTTGCCCGTCGTAGGGACCTCGGGCAGGCGGAACTGACGATCCGAAACCAGTGCCGGAACCACCGTAGTGTCGACCACACGCTCGGACGAAGCCAGGTACAACTTGTCGTCCACCAGGGTCGGGACAACCTGAACCTCATTGAAGAGAGCTGCCCCCGAGCTGCGAAGTGCCGAAGCCACGACATAGCTCGAACCCCAGTGCAGGATGGACACATCCGGGCTCGGGTTCGAGACCACGAAGTCCTGCCCCTGGATGTAGTCGTTGCGATTTGCCGCGAAACCGCAGCGGATGACACTCGTCACCAGCGTGTTCGGCAGATAGTCGAACGTGTCCTGCCAGGTGTTCGCGAAGTACTGAACCGTGACCGTCGAACCAGCCGCCGGTGCGTAGGGCAACGTCACGAGACCGTTCGTACCGTCCACCGCAGTCGCTACAACCTGGACACTGTTGACCTTGACCACCACCTTGGAAGGGTCCGTCGTGGTGATGCCGCCATCGGTACCGTCCACGATTGGACGCTGGAAAACCCGGAAGGTCTTGTTGCGGTCCGTCGTGGTGTTCGCCGCAAACCCCAGAGCTCCGTTGGCGTTACCCGACCCGATGGAGAGACTCTTGGCCGCAATGAACTTGAGGTGGGACTGGCCCTGGTTGTCCGTGAAGATTTGCGTCACGAGCCCTGTGATCAGGTTCGAGTCGATGATGCTCTTCAAACCCGAGGCCGTGTAGCTACCAGCCGCGAACGTGATCGTGCGCTCAGTACCGTCCACGCTGAAGATGAACTTGTCCGTGACGCCGGTCGAAACCACGAAGGGCGAGAAACCCGGCGAAACGAGCTCAGCCTGTGTCTCGGACACCTGGTCCGAGACATCGTCCGTGAAGCTCGTGTCCGACCGGTGGAAGAAGTAGGTGCAACGGATGTTGTCGCCCGGCTGAGGCGGGATCTGAAGGGCAACATAGCCGTTCTGACCCTGAACCGCCCCGACCGCGACCGGCGTGCCGTTGATGGTCACGCTCACAGATCGGACGTTGTTGGTCACTCGGCCGAAACCCTGGCCGTCCACGATGGGCGAGTTGCGGACGCGGAACTTCGTTGCCGTTCCGTTCGGCAGTCCCAACACGGGGTTGTTCGGGTTCGTCTCGTCGACCACGAGCCGTGTCGTCACGTCCTCGTTGACGATCTGCTGGTCGAGGTTGGCACTCGAACCGCGTACCAGCTCGAGATCGAGCTGCTCTAGTTCCTCCTGCCCCACGCCGATTTCGACGGGAATACGAAGGCCAGCCACCAAATTCGCGGCATTGGCCTCGCTGAGGGTGCGCGTGTAGACGCCAGGCGGAACGTACGTCGTGAAGGGACCCATACTCATGATGAACCTCGGCTAGGGTTTTTAGGTGCTCATCTCATCTTAGGGTTTCTTCATCTGGGATCTGGATCTGGGTCTGGTTCTGCCTCTGTGCGCTTCACAAGAGGAAAAGCGTTCCTTCTAGGACGAAGGTCGTTTCAGGACTTCCGTCAGCTCTTGGCTGACTTTTTTCCTCGTCTCGATCGTCTCCTGGCCGCCTGCCCGATATTCAATGTAGTTCTGGCCGTTCTCCCGTACTAAAGCTCGACCTCCGCCCACCCGTCGAACCTCTTCCTTGACCTTCTCCCGGTCTCGATACTCCTCCCACCTCTTGTCCGCGCTCGCCCCGACAGCTTGGTCCGCCGTCGGATAGTCATGCTTGGTGACCCCCGAGTTCCCCGGCGTGACTCCCTGAGCGAAGTTGAAGCCAAAACCCTCAAACAGACGCGAGGCCTCCCCTCCACAGTTGGGGCATGCGTGATTCTTGTACTCCCCCATCTTTAGGGTGCGCGTAAACTGAAGCCCACACGTGCACTCAAAACTATACTTCGGCATCAGCCGATCCTCTCGTAGGAGTCGTTGCGCCCCGCAAGAACGGATCGGGTAGCGAAGAACAATTCGTTCGATACCGCTTGGATGCCAGAAGGAGCCCTAGGATCCGTGTCCCCCTGACGTGTGGTCGGCGTGACCTTGCTGATCGTGAGAGGCAACGGCACGTGAAGTTCCCAGTCTGCCCGAAGTTGAATCGAGAGCGATGCTTGGTAGAAGAAGTTCTCCCCAGTCTCGTCGGCAATCTCTTCTGCCTCGCCCCCCATGGAGATGTCCACGATCTCGATGCCCTCGAATTCGAGCTTGGACTTTTTCTGTGCCCACATATACATGATGGTGAGGTCTGCGATCTCCTCCATCTGGATAGGGTCCCGAGCGATCACATCAAAGTCGAAGGAAACCTCGAATTTGCCGCCAAAGGCCTGCGCTGCGTCCACTCGATCTTGGTAGACCACCACGGCGACCTTGTGCCCGGTCTCAGCCCGCTTTCCAAAAGCCAGCACAACGCCAGGCAGTGTTGTGAAGTCCGCCGTGTTCCAATAGAATTCCACGGGCCCGATAGACGTGCCTGCGTAACGATAATCGGCCGTGATCGTGGAACCTTTGCCAAAGCCTGTGAGAAGCTCGATCGCCCCCGTCTGATAGTCCACCCTGTAATCGGTACCTTCACGAAGCAGGTACCGATGGTTCTCGTAGAGCCTCACAGTGTTTTGCAGAGGGATCTGCTGAAGTTGAGCTTCTCTCTCGACGCCCGTCTGAAAAATGAGCACCGGCTCATCCGACACCGTAAGCAATGGGTCGATGGCAAAGTAGCCCTTGTCCCCCGTATCCGTCGGTGCTTTGAGGATCTCGAGGTAGTAGACTCCGGGGGCTGTCTGCATCCCGAACTGCTGGACTGCCTTGAGATCCTCACGTACCCATTCCAGCGGAAATACCGCCTGGCCAACGTAGGCAAGCATCACGTGGCTCTGGATGGTACCCACGAAGTTGTCCGAGGAGAGCGCTACCTTGTTCGCACTCGATCCCTTGACCACGATTCCATACTGCGGACGCTCGTTGAACGAATACCGGTTCTGAATGAATGGCGTGATCTTCCGGTAGACCGGATGTGACGAGAAGCTGTCCTTCAGCTCAAGGATCACTCGCCGCTTCAGGGACTGGACCAGGTAGTAGTACAACCTCAGGCCCCCGCATGCTCTTCATGAGCGAGGACAAGCATACCCTCCGCCACTGCCGTCAATGGATCCTTGGCGTGACGGATGTCCGTGATCTGAATCGGGAACTTCTTCCGGACTAGTTCGAACTCTTCCTTGAACAAGTCCAAGAACCCGATCGCCTTCGACGTGCCCCCAGAAACCACGAAGGGAATGGGCTCGGGCAGTGCGACGTCGTTCTGTACCTTCTTGAACTGGGCCGCGATGTTCTGAAGGGCGTAGTTGATGAGCGACCGCACGTAGAGAACGATAGCCTGCTCCTCACGACCCGACGGAGCGATGAGGTTCACACCCTTCTCCTTGATGGCGCACATCTGGCTCGAGGTCTTCCCAATCGCACGAGCCGATTGGGCATCGATCCAATCCCCGCCTCGAGCCAGCGAGAACTCCATACCTTTGTTCGCCTGGTAGGAGAGCGCGATGTTCGCCATACCAGCACCGAAGCTTACAGCGAGCCCGGAGAAGTTCTCCTCGAGGCAATTGCTATAGATGATGGCCATCGCCTCGTTCATGGGATGCGCCGTGTAGCCCTTGTCACGGATGATCTTGCGGAAAACCTCCGTGTGGAAGATCACATCCTGCGCGGGGTCGTCGATCGGTGCTGCGGGCACGCTGTAGAAGCAGTGCTCGCCCGCCTCTAGCGGGTCCTCAAGCACGTGGTGCACCAAGATGCCTAGGATAGCCTGGGCGTCCATCTCCCCAGCCGAGATCACACCCTTGCTCAACGGGCGTCGAGCCTCCCGCTTGAAGAGGTTTGCCATGGTGAGGGCAGAATCACCAATCACGATCAAGGTGTCGTCCTGCTCGATGAAGTCCACCTTGGACATCTTGAGGGAGCGCTTGGCCTCCATCTCAAGGTCCAAAAAGGCATCTCGGACCCTCTCGGTGATGACTTTCCCGCCTTTGGCCTGTCGAGCCATCACAATGTTCATGGTCCCGATGTCGAGGCCAACACCTAGGTCGAACTCTTCCGGCTTACGCTTGTCTGATCTGGGCATCTGGGTCTCCTCTGATTTGGGTCTGGTCTGTCTCAACGACGGTCGTAGGTATACCCAACGACTCCGTGAGACCTTTGGCGAAGCAAGTAGACGAAGCTTTCGTGCTTGTCCGCTAGCCCCTCGAGTAGATTTGAAGTACCGGGGCTGACTTCGGAGCTTTCCAGCACAATTTTCACAGCATTCAAGCAGAAGAGTTCCGCTGCAAGACTGACTTCCACCATGCCCTGAGCGTCGTCTGCCGAGCCCAATGCTTGAAGGCATGCCTGCATCTTCGACACTTGAGTGATCGCCGAAATCTTAGGCGTGCCCTGACCCACCGCCCTCTCAGCAACCTGATCGATGAATTCGAGAGACTCGTTATAGAGGCGCTCAAAGAGCAAATGGTCCGCGTAGTAAACCGGACCTCGCGTGCTCCAGTGATGTGTCTGATGAAGAAGTGCCACCGCCTGGAGCACTCCCAGAAGAGAGACTAGGGGGGCCCCTGTAACTTCACTCATGAAGGGGCGGCTCGCCTGCTTCACGAACGAACGCACCTCAGACCTCTGATTAGAGCTGAGTTTCACCGGTTCGTAGGTGACTCCAGGAAGGTAGGGAGGCCCATGCTTCAAAGAGTCGTACTCCGTTGGGGTATGCCAGACCACCCGCCGGACCTCTTCGCGATCGGTCATCAAACCTCTAAAATCATCAAAAGATCAGTCTTGCCGACCTTTCCGAAGCTGCCGAAGCCGATTGGCGGCTTCGGAGACCGAGGCCCCCTCGCTGACCTCTTCCTGAACCCTGACCTGGATGTCCACCCCGGCCTTCGGCACAATCTCCTCGGGGATGAACATCGGGGTCTCGCCCCCAACGGCCTCGCTCACAGGGGCTACCGAAGCCGCCCCCTGGCCAACAACCTGAACGACCGGAGGAGGCGCAGAGGCTAGTTTTTCGACCGCCCCAACAAGGTTTGCGACCTGTCTCTCGAGCGCCTGGGTACTCGAAGTAGACTTCGCCAAGGCCTCCCGAAGAAGGCGGTTTTCGTTCTCCAAAACTTCCAGTTTTCCTTGGTCGGGCTGAGGTTTCGCATGCAGAGGCAGCGTGCTCATGAGCTGTATGAGCTCCTTCGTCCCAAGCGCCCGATGAAGGTCCACGGACGAGACGGCCTTGTGCCCAGGGATGTAGACAGGCTCCTTGTGCGGTACAAGAACCTGGATGTCCTCAATGTAGAAAGACCCGGTGGTGGTCTTGCTGACCGTGATGCCGCCGTCGTTCATCCAGTCCTCATCGCCGCTCGAAGCTGACGTTGCAGCTCCTTGCTCAAACGGCCCTTCAGGACCTTCCTGGCCGCCTTCCTGGCTCTTTCGATCACGGTTGTGCCGCGACGCCCAGGGTGATACCAGCTGCCCATAGACATCGAACGAGGGGTGGCGTTCCGGAAGATCAGCTCCCCGTTGTCGAGCTCGATCGGGATGGGCCGCGTTGCCTTGGTGAGCCACGTCATCTGCTCGCGCTTCTGTCCCTCAACGAGCGGGAAGAACGCCGGATGCTTGGCAATAATCGTGATGCTGTTCGGCCCCAGCTTGGTGCCGACACCGTTCTTCAACGCGCGTTTGGCCCGGGGCGAAAAAGCTTCCCCCTGGATCTCTGTTCGAAGAGCCTTGAGGATCTCTCGCTGGGCCGACTTCAACACCTTCTTCGCGTCGATGTCGACTGCACCTTGCGGGATCAACGGCCGCAGATTGATACGGAAGCGAGGTATGAGGATCATCAGTAGACGATGTTCTCCCAGGCAATAGTCCGTCCCTGGATCTCCCGTTCGTCAGGGATGCCCGGCTTGTCGGTGATCTGGGCAGGAGAGTTCAAAGGCGGCACCGGAAGATGCACACTGTTCACTTGGAACCGCCGCGGATTGTCGATCGGGACCCTATAGCGTATGTCCTTCTCATCCAAGTGCCCGATGTTGAAGTGCTGTTGCAACACCATCCCTCGGTTCGTCGGCATCCTCACGGGGCCCACGCTGTAGCGATCCCCGTTGATCTTCACGATGAAGTCACGCTGCGAAAGAAGAGGGCTTGGACCGGTCCACACTTCGTACATGTGCTCGACCGTACGTCCCGTGTCTCTTTGGGAAATCTTCCGCTCGGCATCATCCGGAGCGATGACAATGTCGTAAGGACCTTCATAACCTCCCAAGAAGCCCGTCCCGTAGCAGCTCAAGCAATCACTGAGGGGCTGCTGGTACGTCGCCTGGAACGTGCACCTGCACACGACACCGGTGTTCTTCTTGATGAACGCCTTCACACGTTCACCACCTTGGTCGAGGATCCAACGATTGCGCCGAACACCTTCACGCCAGATCCAGTCGATCTTCTCGATCTCCATGCTCGACGTGAAAGCCGCCTGCTCGAGAGGCGTTTCAATCAAAGTCGTCGGGTCAGGAGGGCCACAATCGGGCGTGATAAGGGTCCCCACCGACGTGACCCGGTAGAAAACCCGTTGAGCCAAGTCCGTACGAAGGAGCGACCGATTGTAGCGGTATGAGACCGTGACTCGAGTCCCAGGAGAAGGAACTATGCCGGGCAGCTTCGTCTGGTGAGCCACATCCGGATAGGGGTTCGGGTCGATCTCGATCTCCCCCGCTTCCCCAAAGACACTCGCGATCCTTGCGACCACCCCATCAATACGGACCTCAACATCAGAGACACTGGTCGTTGGCAGCGCCTGTGAACCTTCCTTGACGATCGGGAAGCGATCGGTTCGAAAGACATAGCGCGGGGCCGACAGCTCGGAAGCCGAGTTGACGCCCCGCATGATCCAATGATCGTCAAGAACCTCTTCTTCTAGAACGAGGACGTTGTCCGTCTGGTCCCGCCAAAACTTCGCCCCAATGGGGTACTCGTTCACGCGATCGTACGGTCCGAACTCACTGTCGAAGCTCCGGTAGATGTTGACGCCACAAATCTGGAAGCGCCCGTTCAGAACCAAGTCGACTGGGTCCCTCCACACGAGGTCATAGACCCCTGGCATGTAACCGCTCGTCAAGAACAGATTGAGCGGCGGAGCAGGCCAAGGAGTCTTCTCTAGTTCTAGAAGACTCGGGGCACGATCTCGATTTGTGGCGTAGGACATCGGACCTCAGCTTGGTTGATCCGGAACCCGTAGCGGCTCCGGAGACTCGTCGTCCTCCACAGAGAGCATTCCGCTTCGGGCATCGATCGAAATCCGCGCCTCTGGAGAGACTCCGCGCTCGAGAGCACACGTCTCGAAGAGACGATTCCTCTGGTCGTCGATCCTCTTGACCGCCGCGAGAATACGGATCTTCTCTTGTTCGAGGGAGAGGTAGCTGTCGGCGAACCGTTGCCGGGCCTCTTGTAGCCGTAGAAACTGCTCTAGGGTTTCAGGGTCTACAGGGTCACTCAGCGTGAGGGACTTCTTCTCTTGGGTGCTCATCTAGCTCTCCATTTCATCTGCCCCGAAGGGCTCTCAGAAGAGCGAGATGATAGAAAGAAGAGCTACCGAAGTCGAACGCGATTCAGCCCTCGATAGCGCTTGGCCATCACTTTCAGAAAGAGCCCGAATTCCTTGAGGTCCACGCCGTGCTTCTGAATGAGGCGTAGCCGCTGGTCATCCTCCCCTGTGTTCGTGCAACCCTTCTTGTGGCGGTAGTTCCCACGTTTGCAAACGGAGCACCTACCTAGTTGGGCTTGCCATTTGCCACACGTTCGCCGGTGTTCGCGAAGGGCAACACTTGAGATCGCGGTCAGGCCGCAAGCACAGAGCAGGGTCTTGTAGGGGATACCAGCACGTACACCGGAAACGGTGATCGCCTTGCCCCAAATGCCGATTTTTCCGACTTCAAAAACCGACGAACTTACGAGGACTTAGCACTCCAGCTCCAACGTACGGCCCAAAAGAGCTCCGGATCCCGATCCCGAAGCGGGGCTGCTGCAAGCCCTTGATGATCTTGACCGTTTGTTTGGCCCGTTCGAGCTGGGTATCGAACTGATCTTTGATGGCGTTGTAGGCGGACTCGTACTTGCTCGACTTCTCGATGGAGAGGGAGACGCCACCGATCGAGTAGTCGAACTCATCGGCGATCCAGTTCACCATCAGGGCGAAGAGCGCATACATCATGGCCCCGTTCAAAACGAGCGTTCTCCACTCCGGGTAGTTACGGACCAACACGTCACAGGAAGGGATCGGGGTCCGTGGGGGTGCCGCCGCAACCATGTCGAGGCCCCGCAGCAAGAACTCCTGGAGCTCGTAATCCTCCCAGATGTAGCCGAAGACCCGGTTGAACTGACGAACGGTTTCCTCGTGGGCCGGTGGGCGGAAATGGTAGTTCCTGTCCGGGTTGTTGTCCCGTAGGAGGATCCTCAGCCGTCGAATGAGATCCGACTCACAAGGCGTGGCGCAAGGGATCAAGCACGAGGCGTCCGTGGCCTTGTCGATGACGTTGAACTCTTGAACCGCCTGGTTGATCGGTCCGCCAACGGTCTCACGCATCGTCCATCGGATGCGATAGCACCCGATGTTGGCATCGAGCGGGATGATGACGCTCGCGTAGTAGTGCCCAACAGAATCCAGTGCCGGCTCTCGACGAGGAATGCCTAGAAGGACCTCCTGACCTGTCGTGACGTCGTAGAGCGCGTACGTGATCTCCGCCGCGTTGATGGGGTTGCCCGCAGAGTTCTCGAGGCAGATGTTGAGGTCCGATGCCCCAAGCTGCTGTCCACGGAAAAAGGCTACTGACACGTGGTCGCTCCTGTGAAGGCTGGGGGACTAAATGAAAAACGCCTCAGCTCCAACCGTACTTGACGGCCTGGCTGGTGAGAATCGCAGGAACCGGCGTTGGCAGAACCTCGAAAAATTGCTCAGCGATCTTGGCAGAAGATGACGTCAAGGTCTCCCACACCTCCCATCGAACGATCCACTTACCAGGTTGACGGATCTCACCATTGGTATTGGTCACGTAGTACTCACCATACGGACCAACGGCAGGACGGTGACGTCCCCCAATCGGAACCGGGGCCCCTCGATCCATTAGGTACAAAGTGTAGAAAATAAGAGCCGGGACGATCTTGCTATCGAAGCGAAGATACAGGCCATCTCTCCCTAAGGTCTGTAGATCGAAAACTCTTCGCTGCCCCAATCCTGGGGGCACCTTGAATTTGAGAATCTCTCCGACAGTCCAATCGGCGACCGAGAAAAAATCGTTGGAAAATCGAGCGTAGGTCTCTTCCGTGCGAGCCACCTCAGTTACCGTGACTTCGTCCTCCGCCTTTCGGCTCTTCTCGAGATCGACATGCAAACTGTCGGAGAGGGCATAAACATCAGTGACGGTCTTCTGGTAGGTGACCCCACAGACGCACGAATCCTCAAACCCTAAGGTGTCCCCTGTGATCCGATGACTGTCCGTGGATCGAACCACGGCGTCGTCGAGATCTAAGGGCATCTCAAGGATCACCAGCATATCGAGGGAGACTAACGTCTCATCCTCCGTTAGGACGGTATCCTCTATGAAGCGTCGATAGCTAACGTCCCGTGAGCTAACATCTTCAACAGCAGCGACGTCATTGACAGAGCGCCCGTAAGCCAGAGCCCTGATAGCTACATCATCAATGTTGATTTCATCTTTAGCCAGGCGTTCAAACGAAACTTCGAGACCCCTTGAATCTTCAACCCCCAACTCTTCCGAGACGTCTCGAGTGAAGGCGACCTCACGGGTAGCCCCATCGGAAAGACTGACGACATCCGAGAAAAGGGCCGTTTCGATTAGGAGGCTGGAGTCCTCAATCCCGAAGGCATCACTGAGGATACGATCGGAAATGAATCCCTTGGAAATCGTATCCACTACCCCGATGGGGGACTCATTGAGGGGGACCTCGTACTCGGCGCCTCGGAGGACCTCATC
>JACCDR011952365.1_pt1 | contig 17401 bp, 2 predicted proteins | sample 7446431 | NCBI WGS metagenome assembly JACCDR01 (sample SAMN15323443, study PRJNA562643) | freshwater metagenome | isolation source: river surface water | place: USA:Blue River Watershed | collected 2017-08-17
AGTATACACACGAACATCATCTATCTGACCGTTAAATATTTGAGACTCTGATGCATAGTGTCTACCGATATAAAATTCATTATCTGTATTTAGCGTCCAGCTTAGAGTTCCCGTCGAAGTATTTGGAATTCCGTCTTCATAGGCGGTCACTGTAATAGTCGATCCCTCCTTTTTTATTATTCCAAATATCCACTTATTATAATGATCTGCCCCAAGATCAACATAGACACCTGTCTCTGAAACTCCTACACGGTTAATACCAAATTGCGTAGTCGTATTTCGCATCGTCATAAGAAATGTGTCAGTTGTCCCTACGCTGTTTGAAAATATAGCACCCCATGCACTCATAGCTCGATGATTAAACCAGGCAGTCACGGTCCAATCACCAGAAAAAGTTGAAGCTGGAATAGTGCCGTACACATGATCGTTACTTCCATCAAAATCAAGTGCTTTCCCCCTCTTTCCCGCAACCCAATCTGTTGTTGAGTCCATGTTCGTGAGAGTTCCGTTATTTCCATTCCCCGAAAAATCATGAGCCACAGTAGATGTTCCCTCATCAAACGACCAATATCCAACCAATCCCAAATTGGACACGGGCTTTGAAATAGATGCGGCATTTACATCCCCAGAAAATCCGAGAGTCGCCACAAAAATTAGTACTCCTGTAAAAAGATATTTCATCATCGTCCCATATTATAAAGCTGTTTCACTTCCGCCGCAGAGAGAGCTCGGTTATAAGCGCGAAACTCATCACTTGTTCCCTGAAACCAGTAACTATTGCCCGAAGTAAGATTACCCATCGTGGTCACACCCGATACAAAGTTAGAGGAGGCAAACGGCGCAGTACCTTGCGAAACTCCATTTACATAAAAGGTATGTGTGGCACCATCATATGTAGACGCGACATGGTACCAAACACCATTCTCTGATGTGAGTCCAAGTATTTCGGCGTTAGAGCTTCCCCATCCTGCCCCGAGAACCCTCGAGTTTGGTTTTCTGTATCCAAACCCAAACCCTCCGGTAGTAGAATCGACCCCATTCCATATCGGTACCTCATACGTCGACGACGTTCGCTCATATTTTACCCAACCTGATAACGTGAAGGGTCCTGAACCGCTTATCGCTCGAGAAGCGGTGGGAACATAATCATTTACCCCATCAAAACGAAGCGCTTGCCCCACTTTACCTACCACTTTCGCAGTAGATGTTGCTCCGCCAAAAAAGTATCCATGATTACTCTGACCACTTACATCAGAGACTGTTGTTAATGTATCTTGACCATTAAATGTCCAATATCCAACAAGTCCATTTGTGAGTTTATTATTTTGAGACTGATTTATAATCGTCTCTTTGTATCCATACAGAGAAGTGATTTCTGTAGCCGACAGCGCCTTGTTATAAATACGAAAATCATCAATAATTGCATTAATTTGTCTCGATTGAGAAGTAATGTGTGAGATGTAAGCTGGAACTGAAGGCCACGGTATAGCATTTGTAGTAGATACTGATGCCTCGAACACTCCATCAATGTATCTAGACTTTACCTTGGTTGAATCATCATAGACCATTGTGACGTGATACCACCTATTAAGAGAGACATCGCTTGAACTATCAAATATATTATTCGAACTCGATACCCCTCCCGTATAAAATCTAAACTTATTTGTATCTGAAACAGAAACTCCGATTTCATTTGATGAGCTCACAAACGCACTAAAAAATTGTCTCTCGTTTGCTTGATCGGATAACACCTTTGCCCAAAAGGAAATGGTAAAACTTCCGGTAATTTGGCTGGCTAGATTTGGAATATCAATTCTGTCATCTGTACCATCAAAGGAAAGAGCAGCACCTTGTTTACCTGAAACCCAACTCGGCCCGTTTTGTATTGTGCCGAGGTTTGCGCGACCAGATTGATCATGTGCTACCGTACCAGAACCTCCATTAAGTGAATAATGAGCGACGAGACCTGTTTTGGTCGCAGAAGAGTGTGATGACTGAACTGAAGAATAAAGAGAAGCTATTTCTGCCGGAGAAAGGGCTCGTGAATAAAAACGCACATCATCTATTTTTCCGTTAAAGTCATACCCGTTACCCTCATTTTCTTGACCTATCCAAATAGCTCCAGTGCCCCCACTAAATGCCCCACTCCCAACACTTACACCATCAAGATACACCGCACCTGTACCACCTGAAAATGTGTACGCAATATGATGCCAAGCACCATCCCAAGCATTTGTCCCTACTGCTATCCCAGAATTATATGACCCATCTTGAACACCAATGTTTGAGTTTCCGGTATTTTTTCCTATAAAAAAATCTGCCGATTGGCCCGATATAATAGCTCTGTAGCTATCCCCAATACTTCCCTCGAATCGAAACCATGCCGACACAGTGATTGCGGAATGGCTTCCACGGTTTGCAGTGGTAGTAACATAATCATCAACACCGTCAAAATCGAGCGCTTTTCCTTTTTTTCCGGGCACCCATTCAGGCGCCCCCAGAAAAGAACCGTGCCGCTCGTTTCCAGATACATCATGCGCAATAGTCGAAGTCCCTTCATCAAAAGACCAATGCCCCACAAGCCCCAGATTAGAAACTGGTCTTCCTATAGTCGCAGCATCGATTACAAGTGGTAAAGAGAAAAAGCAGAAAACTACACACATTTGAAATGTCGCTTTTGCAAGGAATCTGCCAAATATATGTGAAAACTGTTTTTTCATTAGTCGATGGTAAACGTAGTCACAACATGCTCTGCTGGTTCGGCTTCAGATAGGGGCGCAGTCACTTGATAAAGACTCTCGCCTACTACAAACCAAATCTCTCGTCCTGAATCTGAATCAAACATAACACCTCGACCATCTGCAATTTCAAATTCTTTAACTTCTTTCATAACAAGATCCGGAAGGTCTTTTCTTATGCGAGCAGCAGTAAATTCAAGGGCAGGTTCGTCATAATATGAAATAAATATTTGAAACCCGCTCCCCGTAACTCCTTCCTTTTCAAAGAGAAGTGTTTTACCCATATCATCTGCAATTGTTCTGATCTCATATCCTGGAAGCTTTTCAAAAGAAAAACCTGAAGGGTCTCTATATCGATTTTTTGTTACCCCAACATCTAGCCTTTCGACATCCTGAGAAATAGTACTTATCGATTCCTGTGAACCTTTAGAAAGCAGAAAAACTATTCCCACCACGAAACCCAATACGAGAAATATAATTATAGTTTTTTTCATGAATGTTTTAATTAAGGATTTTCAGGAGCTGGCGCTGATTCAGGTGCAGGTTCTGGTGTAGGTTCAGGAGAAGGTTCTGGAGTCGGCTCGGCTTCAGGTGTGGTTTCTCCACCCTCTTCTGGTGAAGTTTCGACTGGAGCCTCTGCTGGTGTCTCTCCTCCAGTATTCTCTGAACCTTCTTGAGAACCCTCTGTCACTGTACCTCCTGTTGACTCACTTCCGCCCACAGAAGTATCACCTTCTGTTGGCGTCACCTCTGGAGTTCCACCATCAGTCACTTCAGTACCAGAACCTTCACTATTATTCTCATCTGAAGGAGTGCTTTCAGGAATTGGATCTGTTGCTCCACACTCTCCCGCCTGAGTATGCATCACACCGTTTTGGACATAGAAGCAGAATGGTGCACCTGTTGTTCGGTCGAGAATGGTGATTCCTGCAGCAGTTGGATTAGATGATGTTCCCACACGAAGCTCGCTTGCGACGACTGAAGCCGCATTTACATTCTGCACAGTGAGGTCGTTAATGACCGCAAAGTTTGCACTGAACGTGTCTGCGATGAGGTTTGTAAACTTCATGACAGCGTTTTCAATAGTCACACCAACAGTTGAGAGCCAATCTGTCATTACTGCGACAGTTGTTGAAGCGGTTGTTGATGCACTTGATGAAGCAAAGCCACTATTCATCTCGACAAACATTTCGAGAGCTGCAAGTCTTCCATCAATTGAATCAAGTCGACCATTAATAGTATCGATTGAAAGCTTAAGCTCCTCAATCATCGCTTGCTGCTCCTGAACTCCGGCGAGGATGAATGTCGAAAGTTTGTAAACATCAACACCTTTTCCACCAACAGCAAGAACTTCAGTAGGAGCTTCTTCTGCGATAAGTCCGAGGCGAAGAGGCGCTAGAGCATCTTCAGTGTTATATCGATACTGTGCGACACCAATGTTCTTTATTTTTGCGAGAATTGATTCCTTTGCTGACTGATCAAGGTATGAGATGTCATGCTTTGCATCGCGTGTAGAAATATTCACAAATGACGTCGCAGCCACATCTCCCATGACATGAAGTCGATATCCTGGAGTTGTCGTACCCACACCGAGATTTCCGTTTTCATCGATAGAGAACTTGTCTTCATCAAAGTGCTGCTTTGTAGAGACAAAGATGGTGATAGTCCCTGTGTCAGTCGGACCACCAGACCAGCCTTCAAGCGCAGTACCGACAACTTCTTCTGAGCCCTTTGCCTTACGTCCGACTCCAGCGGTTCCCGAGAGGGCAATCTTGTCTCCAATCATGATATTGCCGTTTTCTCCGTTTATTTTCACCGGCACTCGTCCAGAAAGTGCCACAGGTTTTGAATCTGCGATTTCCTTTCCAAGAAGAAGTCCAGGGGCGGTTGAAATGACTCCAATCACTTTCTCACCCTTTACTGCTCGCTTGATGGTTGTTGATGCCGTTGTATCAAGGGAAACGATTTCACCCGCAGAAAGCGTTGCGTCGAGCGTTGGATAATTTTCTGCGAGGTCAATGTCGGTGATTGCTGCGGTTGTTGCGTATATGGTGCCAGCTGTTGTTCCACAAGATCCAGTATCGCGTACGCAGAGAGAGCCTTGGACCGAAAGAGTTGATATAGGTGTTGTTGTTCCAATGCCTACATTACCAGCCTCTGTTATGCCCATAGCAAAGGTGCTACCGCCGTTAACCCTCCATCCAAATCCGCCGTCAGCCTGTACGGTGTCCCAAAGAAGATCACCTCCGTTTGTTCCGCTCATAATACCGCTGATGGATGCTCCAACTGAATTGTTACCCGGCCTACTTATTCTGAAACCGCTGGTACTCATAACTTCAAACGCAACTGCCGGCGACGACGTTCCGATTCCCACATTTCCTGTACTCGACACTATAAACTGCGTCGCCGTCGAAGATCCAATCGCAAAGAGAGGTCGACCTGAACCAATGCCATTTGGATTTACAGAAAGGTACGCCCACGGAGTGGTCGAACCAACTCCCACACCAAGATTCTGAACTCCTCCCGCACCATTGGACTCACCATAGACAGTGAGAAGTGAATTGCCGTTGATAGCCGCAGTGTAGCTCTGCTTTACACCCTGCGCCGAAGCCGCTGTCACCGGAAGATCGGTCCAGGTTAGAATTCCCGCATCAGACTCGAACGTCATATTGCCGAGTTCAAGGTTCTCGATAGACGTCGCGCCCGACGAGAAGTCGTACCGAATCGCTCCGTTTCCTACATCAAATCCTCCAGCAAAGGTTGAAGTTGCGGTGGTAGAAGTAGCAGTGAAGTTTCGAGCAACGACTTCACCAACAACAGAGAGTTTTGCGTATGGAGAGCTTGTACCGATTCCAAAGTTGCCTGATGTTGCAAATCGAGCAAGCTCGGTCGTGAAGTGATTAAAGACGATTGCTCGAGATCCAACAGCTCCGTTTCCAGTGTCTGCAGAGATTGAAAGTACTCCTCCAGATACACCAAACGTATGACTTATACCACCTGCAGTTATATCTTGAAGACGAATTGAAGGAGTGCCCGTTGCAATATGAAGAGCGTTCAATGGAACCGCCACTCCGATTCCTACCGGTCCAGTGAGGTATGTCGTTCCATTAACTTCAAGCTTTGCTGTAGGTGAAGTTGTACCAATACCTGTATTTCCTTGTACAAGAAGACCGTTTTGTGGACCGAGCATACCTGTATACCCAAGACCAATGTTTACTCCTTGAAGCGCGTGAAGCGACATTGTCGCCGCGCTATTTGCATAGAGCGTCGCACCTCCAGAGTTTGGTGTATAAGTTCCGATTCCAAAGCTTCGATCACCGCTTCCACTTCCGGTAAATCGAGCAATTTCACTGTTAGCAGATCCCCAAAGATCAAGCCCCTGCTGCGGACTTGTAGTGCCAATACCTATGTTCCCGCTGTTGTTGATAACAAAACTTGTTCTCGTACTTGAACCAACCACAAACTGATTCGCCGCATATCCTGCAACAGGGTTTACTGCGAGAGTTGCCCACGGGGATGTAGTACCAACTCCTACAAGACCTTGGGCGTATATAGAAAGGAGTGACTGTGAACTTGTTGCTGTTGTGGAAGCAATGGCCGCACTAATTGGACCACGAGAGAATATTCCGTTTATTCCTGTATTGATACCGCCTGAAGCAAAAATATCGTTAACATTCAAATTTTCACTTATATCAATATTGTTTGCAGCAATACTTCCAGTAATAATGCCTGGAGTATCGATTCCTCCGATATCGTAGATCCTGAGCTTGTTCGTGTCATCGGCTACATAGAGATACTTTCCCGAAACAGCGACTCCTCGACCGGTCGTAAGACCTGTTATAGTCGCTACAGTGGTTGGATTCTTTGGATTAAAGATATCGATTACAACGACGTTCGAACCTCCACCTGAGACATACGCATATCTACCCGAAACAGCCATGTAGCTTGGAGTTGTGCCCACATTACCAACACCACTATTTGCACCTACCAATACAGGTGAAGCAGGATTAGATATGTCGACCACCTGCAATGAGTTTGTGTCGATAACATACATATATGCTCCAGACACATACGGAACCTGCGGACTTGAACCAATAACAGAATACGAACCTGCTAGAGTCGGATACCCTGGATTGGAAACATCGATAATTCTAACTGCGTTCGGAGTTGAAGTTCTATCAGCAACATAAGCGTATTTTCCAGCAACATAAAGAGGTGCTCTTGAATCACTTATAGGACCATACGATCCTACTCTTACCGGAGCTGTCGGATTAGAGACATCAATTATGATAAGACTATCGCCTGCAGATTGCGCATAGAGATACTTACCAGAAAGAAATACAGATCGGATAGCACCCGAAGTTGACAACGTAAGTGATGAAACAAGTGTAGGCGACGAAGGATTCGAAACATCATAAATTGAAATAGCATTTGTACCATTTGTCGTATATGCGTATTTTCCAGAAATAGAGAAATTTCCCCAAATAGATCCCGGCGAGAACACTCCTGCAGGCGAGGTGCTTGCAACATTTGATATATTGATTATATCGACACTGCTATCGCCCTTGCTCAAATATGCGTATTTACCCTGCACAACGACCTGACGCAAACTTGTAGCATTAGTACTTTCGTATGTTCCTACAAGGACAGGTGCTGTCGAGATCGTCTGAACGACACCTCCCCCTGTTATCGATAGCTTCGTCGTGGTCGCGAAGGTAGTCGTACCTATGCCGACTCCTCCTCCGTTATTGACAACAAAATGAGTTGCAGTCGATGAACCGATAGCGAATGCTGGTCCCGTAATACCATTTGAATTAACTGAAAGCTGTGCCCACGGAGTGGTTGTTCCAATACCGACATTCCCCGCATTAAGCACCATCGTATTTGCTACCGCTCCTGCTGAATTAACCGTAACAACATTTGCTGAGTTTCCTCGAATAATAAGAGCGTCATCCGTTGCTTGGTTATAAATCTGCCACTTAAGAGCGCTCGCCTCGCGGAAGTTAAGAACCGAGCTGCTACCAGAAACAGCGTCGATACCCAACACTCCCTGACCTGCAGCGTTATAAATCTGGAAGGTATCGCTCGGAGAAGTAGTACCAACACCAACATTACCCGATCCGTCTATTCGCATCCTCTCGTAAATTCCACTATCTGAACCTTGAGTAAAGAACGAAAGGTATCCAGTGTTTCCACCAACTGTTTCGGGCGCACCTTTAATACCACCAAAGGTGTAGTTTCGTCCGAGGTTTGTCTGATATCCACCAAAATCAATTCGACCTCCCCTGTCCGCCGCTTGAGAACCAGAATTGTCTCCCACGTAAAGCTGAGCTGGCGTGTTAACACCTCGATTCACAGCACTGCTTGGGAAGCGAATATCGAAGTGACCTCCGTTTGTGCCAGGTGTAGTTGTACCGACTCCTACGTTTCCTCCGTTAGTTATAGTCATGCGAGCCGTGCCACCATTTGTACCCAAAACAAGACCCCCTGAACCATACGAGCTCACCGCAAAGTCGTTTGCTGAACCACCAGAGATGACAGTGCCTCCACTTCCGATAAGTCCGCTGTTATTTCCAGAACTCCTCCAAGCGACATATCCTCCGGTTGCATTTGTTGAGTCAAAGATTGCCTGAATTGCTGTTGAATTTGTAACAGTAAGTCGCGCAGAAGTAGTTGTAGTTCCAAGACTCAAGTTTCCTGCGTTCGACAAGAGCAATTGAGTTGCCGTGGAAGATCCAACAGCAAAGAGGGGTCGGTTGGAACCTATACCATTTGGATTTACAGAAAGGTAAGCCCACGGAGTACTTGTACCCACACCAACACCGGTATTCTGAATTCCTCCCGCACCGTCAGATTCAGAATAAACAGTGAGGAATGGACTTCCATTAATTGCCGCGGTGTAGCTCTCCGCCGTGCCCAAAGGTGCAGCTGAAGTAACGAGCATGTCTGCCCAATTGACGATACCTGCGTTTGTTTCGAAATTAAGTGATCCGATTGTTGCGTTATCGATAGAAGTAACACCTGACGAGAAGTCGTACCGAATCGCTCCGTTTCCTACATCAAATCCTCCAGCAAAGGTTGAAGTTGCGGTTGTTGAGGTAGCAGTGAAGTTTCGAGCAACGACTTCACCAACAATAGAGAGTTTTGCGTATGGAGATGTGGTGCCGATTCCGACATTGCCACCACTCAATATACGCATCTTTTCATCAGTAACATTAGTACGGAAAATTATTCCATCACTAGAACCTGAAGAAATATAAAGATTTGATGTATCTACTAAAAACGAACCGCCCACAGTACCATTGTTAGCTATAGTGAATTGTGTGTCACCAGTTGGAGCATCCAACCTAAGACCCGCAGCAGCTGCTCTGTAAAGATATACATCCGCGACGCTTGTGCCAAATTTTATACCATCAGCCGAAGCCCCAGAATCTCCCCCTAAATGTAATTTGCTTTGAGGAGTCGTTGTTCCAATTCCGACATTACCACTAGAAAGGAGCGTCATCACATTTGTTGGAGCTCCACCTGATGCATCAGCAAGGCCAATATCGAGCCTAGATTTTGCAGCTGTAGATGAGCGATCCCAGGTACCGACACTAAACGTTGCAGCTTGGATATGGGAAATTCCGCTATTCACGGCTCGAGAAATCGTAAATATCTGCTCAGTTCCTACGGTAGCCTGAGCAAGACTCCCAGCCACATCAAACTTGCTTAATGGCGACGTAGTGTTGATACCTACATTTCCACTTGTTTGCTGAACCACAAACTGCGAGGTGCCGACTGTAAGACCTCCTGTTGAGAAAGTTGAAGTGGCTGTTGTTGTACCAACTGAAATCGGGAGTGCAAAAGCATACGAAGAGCCTGGCGTCCACGTATAGTCGGTATTGAAAGTTGTCCCACCATTGTTGCTGTAACGGCCGTACAAAGGTCGAACATTTGGAGTACCCACAATATCAAACAAGAGCGAGTTATTTAGTCCTCCAAAGAGCGACCCGCCACCTGCACCTCCTAATCTGAGATACTCGGCTCCGTTTGAATCACGATCAAGTACGATTTGTTTATCACCAATACCATGCACAAGGATCTGTCCAGGATTAGTAACACCAGTCTGTCCAACCTGAAGTCGAGACATGCTACCTCCGGCCAATGTTAGTGATCCTGCCACATCTCTAAACAAAGTTGTCTCTGATCCAAATTTTATGCCACCAGCAGCAGAAGTACTGTCCGCAAGACTTAATATTGCTTGAGGGGTGGAAGTTCCGATTCCAAAGTTTCCTGCAGAAGTAAGTCGCATTCTTTCAGACGAACCAATAGTTCTGAATATAATCGCTCCGGTGACTGGGTTATCCAAGTACACATTGTCATCAGTAAAGAACTGGAGAACCGGACCGGCAATACCGCCTGCGGCATTGGTAAAGCTAATAGTTCTACCTCGATCTAAGAGGAGTGAGCCGCCTGATACAGCAAGTTTTGCCTGAGGAGAAGTAGTACCGATACCCACACTTCCTTGATATGCGTTAAGAACAAGATTTCCGTTGTCTCCGTTAACCAAACCTTGGATTACGTTGCCGTTGTTATCTGGTGCATATCCGATTGCCACACCCTTTCCACCCACTCCGTCATACGAACTAAATGCCCAGGTTGTATTGTTATAGAACGTAGTGCCGGTAGAGAGAGCGAGACTTCCCTGAACTGAAAGTTTTGCAGGAGGAGTTGTGGTGCCTATACCGAGGTTCCCACTTGGTGATAACCTCATCCTCTCAGCGTATGTACCTGCGGAATTGGTATAAAATGCAAGCGCACCGCTGTTATCTGCTCCGCTTCGTAGACCCAAAATAGTAGCCATACGATTCTCTCCCGAAACACTGGTATTGATAAACGCAATGTTGCCGAGGGTTCCGTCAGATCCAGCAACACTTTTACCTATTTCCAAAGCTGGATCTGATGCCACTGTACTTCCAATACTTAGAACAGGTCCTCCAAATCCACGGAAGTTAGGAGAAGATGTGCCGATTCCGACATTTCCACTTGCTGCTACAGTAAGCCTATCCGATCCGTTTGTTCTGAGCGCAAACGGCGCACTGTTGCTTGTGCCGATGAAACTTGTGCCCATATTGTTACCTAAGTAAGTAGTAACATTGCTCGATCGGATAGTTCCGTACACACTTGCATTTGTGGTATCAGCGAATTGAAATAATTCGTTTGAATCAAGTCGAGCTGCACTGTTAGTACCTACAGTAAGAAGAGCTGTAGGTGTTGTTGTGCCGATACCAATATTTCCAGTGTTATTTATGATGAAACTTGTTCGAGTCGACGATCCAACAACAAACTGATTCGCCGCATAGCCCGCAACAGGGTTCACAGCGAGAGTTGCCCATGGAGTGGTGGTACCGATTCCGACAAGACCTTGAGCGTATATAGAGAGAAGGGACTGTGATGTCGTCGCTGTAGTTGAAGCGATAGCAGCACTGATTGGGCCACTTGAAAATATTCCGGAATCACCGACGTTTAGACCCCCTTTCAATGCAAGCGATCCTCCAAATATTCCTCCTTCTGTAACATTTAGAGAATTAGTCTCAATATTTCCGGCAAATAGAGAAGGTGTTTCTGTACCGTTAATTTTGAAAATAAATAATCCAGAACCACGAATAATTGCATAGAGATAATTTCCTGAAACAACTAATTGATTTTCATTACAGCCGCTACATGAAGTTGTAGCTATATAATCAGTTATTTTCCTAACGCTTGTTGGATTTGAAACATCTAAGACAACAATATTTCCAGCTGATGTAAGCGTATATGCGTACTTACCTGAAACCACAATATCACTCAGCGCTCCGTCCACTGTATATGTGCCAGCTATCACAGGACTTGCCGGATTCGAAATATTAATGATATTTAGACCAGAAGAATCAGTAGAATATGCATATTTACCTGAAACATATAAACCCATTCTTCGAGCGCCAGTAGCAACACTACCTACCATTGTCACGTAATCTGGATTAGAAACGTCTATAACACTAAAAAGGTTATCGCTGTTTACATATGCATAGCGACCAGAAACATATACGGCACTTACATTAGTAACACCATTATAACTAGTGATAAATCGAGGAGCTGTAGGATTTGACACGTCATAAATTTGCAAACCTCCTGATCCGGCATAACCATACTTACCTGAAACAAACATACCCCCTCTCATACAACATGGAGCACCGACTGCCGAAGCACTACCTGCAATAACTAGAGCAGAAGGATTGGACACATCTACGATCTGAACAGAATCTCCCTGGACCGCCACATACACATACTTCCCTGAAGAATAAAGCCTTCCTTTGTGTCCACCCATCGCCATAGACGAGACAAGTGCTGGTAGCTCGGGGTTAGAAACATCAATAGCGCTCAAAGCGGTACCGCTACTACCAGTTATGTAAAGATACTTATTATTAATAGATATGCTGTACGGAGTTCCTCCCCCAACTGATGCAATAGGCAATGAACTTAAAAGTGTTAACGGTCCCGAGGCCTCTTGGACTATGTTTCCTCCACTAATAGCAAGCTTTGTGCTCGACGTTGCTGTAGTTGTACCAATTCCCACAAATCCCGAAATTCTATCAATATAGAAATTTGGTGACGATGTACCAACAGTAAAGAGTCCGTTACCCCATGGAGTTGAGGTTCCGATAGCAATTCCGCCGAGAGCGAAGGTAGAAGTTGCGGTTGTTGAAGTTGCGGTAAAGTAGTCAGCAACAACAGCTCCCGCTACAGAGAGTTTTGCGTATGGAGAGGTTGTGCCGATACCAACATTACCAATAGAGCTTATCCTCATACGCTCTATTGAACCAGTTCCGCTAAGTGATGTGAGGAAAGATAAATATCCGTCAGAGTTATTATCCGAAGAGTTTTCTTTTGCACCGCGCAAAGATGCAAAACCTGTCGGAACCTGCGAACCAGTAGCGGTAAGACCGCCAAGGCTCAAAGTTCCTCCTTTATTTATCGCAAAGCTATCAGATGTACTAATTAATAGATTCGAACCCCCACTCGGGCTATAGAGAGTAAGGTCAGTTTTATTGCTATCCACAATATGGAGTTTGGTGCCCGGAGATGTCGTACCAATTCCGACGTTACCACTTCCTAAAATAGTCATAGCGTCCACACTGCCGTTCTTCATTTGAAACTTCATAGCCGCAGAATCGTTGTTATATATAGAACGGAGTATCGAGGTTGTATTGCCTGTTGATGTATACAGTAAATCGAATCCTTCACCGACCTGTGGCATTAACCGAATACCTTCATCACTTCCACCAACCGTGGTCTTTATCTCAAGTTTCTTTTGGGGAGTCGTCGTGCCAATACCCACATTTCCCCCACCCAAAATCGACATCTTCACAGAACCCGGAGCATTACTACCTGAAGTATAGAAATCCAATCCTCGAGTAGAGTTTCCCGGAGTTGTGGCTTGTATTCCCGCTTCTGCTGCTTGTCCAACAGAAGAAAACTTAATTTCTCCATAGTTACCAGCATTCCACAGGGAAGCAATCGTCAAAACAGAATTGCCTACAGAATTTGAAAGTGCCAAAAGACTTCCCGGACTTGAAGTTCCAATTCCCACATTCCCACTCGCATCTACAATAAACGGAGTTGAGTCTGGAGAAGTTGCATCTTCAACAATAAATGATGGTCCAGAGCCAGTATTTGTGACAGAGAGCTTGCCCCATGGAGTAGACGAACCGATACCGACATTTCCCCCATTCTTTATAGCCACCTGTGTCGAAGCACCACTGTCAGTTGAGAAGAGAAAATCGTTACCTTCAGACCTAAAGACGAAATCTCCTGTAGTAGCTTCAGGAACCCAGTTTATAGATTGAGCCTGTCCGAGATACGTCTGCGTCACGCCACTTCCATTCTGAAATGACACAGAGCTCGCCGAACCGCTTTGAATAGCTAGACCGTCACCAATAAGCGTCGCTCCACTGTTAGTAAGACGCAAACCTTTCGAACTCGAGCTCCACGGCGCTATAAAGAAATTTCCAGAATTTTGTGATCCGTCTGAATAGATGATTCCATGGTCTCCTGCCTGAACAATTGGGTTATATGCGGAAGCCGTCCACGATGAACTGATGCTTGTATAGCGACCATCAGTTTGCGACATCAAAAACTGAGGATTAGCAGACGATCCATACTGAGTAGCAATTGAAACTGAACCATTATCAAGGACAGTTACTGTTGGCACATTGCTTGAATTTGTAGTTTGGAATGTCGCTCCGGTTCCCGTTCCAGCACCTCGAACAGAAAGTTTTGCGTATGGAGAGGTGGAGCCTATTCCAAAGTTCCCTCCACTAAACCGAGCCCTTTCAGAACCTGCTGTATTGAAAATAAGCTCATCTGTAGATTGTACGATTCTTAAATTCGTATCAGTATTACTACCAAGATAGATCTGATTATTTGATCGAATCTCTAAATCCTCATTGGTGATAAAAGTCGTTCTGTTTCCTACACTGCTATCCCTAGGAGTAATCACGACTTGCTGCGTATGAATACCTGTTGAATCTATAACAAGTCTTCCGTCGCTTGTATTGTCGAGCCTGAACAAATCCTGACCACTTACAGCAACATTAAATAATGATGTAGGAGCATTTGTACCAATTCCCACATTTCTATTTGAATCAACTACAAGTCCGTCGCCTGCGATTGTAAGGAGTGATGAGAAAAGATTTGTCGAGCTCGCCGTTGTTGAGAAGAAGTTTGTTGTGGTAGCAGAAGTGCCCGTCGCATTAAGGAATGTGAAATTCTGGAGAGTAGAAGATCCGGTAGCAAGAAGATTTGCAAACGAGAGGGTTCCTGTAGCGGTGATATTAGCGGCTGAAATGTTTCCGGAGAAAAGGCCATCGCCCTGAACCGAGAGACGCTGTGATGGAGAGGTTGTTCCAATTCCCACATTTCCATTGCCGTAAAATCCGATAACCCTTGTGTTTCCTGTTCCTGGAGCCGAAGAACCTCCTGCAGAACCGCTATCATTCACGAAAAATTCTATACCGTTGCCAGTGTTTGCTCCGGTATTGTGCTTGCTAGTAATCCAATGCCTGTATCCACCACTGAAACCTCCCCATTGGAGAGCGATATCACCAGTGGAACCAATAGAAAGGTTTCCTGACGCATCCCGACCTGTAAAGAATTCGGCGGCAGCGATTGGAGTCTGAGGTGAATTCGAAGTCGTTCCTCTAACCAAAAGGCCTCCTGCAATATCAAGCTTTGTTGTTGGATTAGAAAGACCAATTCCCACATTTCCAGAACTATTAACAACCAGAGCGTTACTTCCTACCGAAAGGAGTGATGAGAAAAGATTTGTCGAGCTCGCCGTTGTTGAGAAGAAGTTTGTTGTGGTAGCAGAAGTGCCCGTCGCATTAAGGAATGTGAAATTCTGGAGAGTAGAAGATCCGGTAGCAAGAAGGTTTGCGAACGAGAGGGTTCCCGTTGCTGTAATATTTGCCGCTGAAATGTTTCCGGAGAAAAGAGCGTTACCTTGGACAGAAAGCAGTTGGGATGGAGATGTGGTACCAATACCAACGTTACCCACGTTATCAATACGCATTCTTTCTGTTACCGAACCCGCTCCACCCGCATCCGGCCTCGTCGCAAATACTAAATAACTTCCTCTATTATTAGCCGTTGATCCTGAAGTGGCCGCTCGGATAAGAGCAATCCTTGTGTTTCCACTACCCGTGTTCGACGCGGCTGCAAATACAATGTCTGCTTGAACGGTCGCATCTGCATCCGTAAGATTACCCGTAATCGACAAAGCAGATCTTTTTCCACTCGGGGCGAAGACATTCAAACGAGTCTCGTCACCGTTAGGATTAGGAACAGTCGTTCCCAAACCAACCTCTCCAGAATTTGTAACTATAAAGTCAGTTCTCGTTGACGAACCGATTACAAAAGATGGACCACTAATTCCATTCGGATTGACCGAGAGCTGCCCCCACGGAGTAGTAGTTGCGATTCCAACTTTATACGAACCACTCTGAGACAACACTATCGAATTCGCAGTTCCGTCTACAGCGAAAGGAATTCTACCTCCTGTCGCATTCCATATATAGAAATTATCTGCACCTGTCGCATTTATATCATTCCCAATCGCCCACTTTTCTGTATTTTGAGTTCGGAATGAAAGCTGATTTTTAAAGCTTGTGCCTCCAAGGTTATCTATTACAACTGTATTGTGATCATTAAAACCTCGAAACGCAGCAACAATCTGCGCACTATCAACTACATCAAACCTTGCAAGAGGACTCGATGTTCCAATTCCAGTCTTTCCGTTTGCATCAACAATAAGTGCAGTTGAAGTGGAGAATCCAGCGGTTGATGAGGAAATAGTAAAGAGCGGATTAGCCTGGCCTGAGAGCCCAGCAACAGAAAGTGATGCCCATGGAGTGGTCGTTGCTATACCGAGTTTTCCAGTCGTTGCCGAAAGGTTTCGAGAACCGATATAGAGATTTCCTTTAGTTCCACTGTCATTTACAGCTGTCTCAATCTGAAGCTCCTCGGAAACAGCTCCCGCCGATCGGATATACGAAATCAATCCAGACGTAGGTGAATACTGTTCACCTACCGAAAGACCTCGATTTGGATTTCCAGGGCGCTCAAAGAACATATAAGCGCCTGATCCATTTGGATTGGAATTTGAGAGACGAATAGCTTCTAAGTGAGTTGAATTTGCGGTTGAGGAAGCGATTGTGAAAAGCGCCACAGGTGAAGAGGTTCCAATTCCCACATTCCCCCCATTCGTCACAATAAAATTAGTTCTAGTAGAAGATCCAATAACAAATGAAGGACCGGTAACACCATTCGGATTCACGGAGAGTTGTGCCCATGGAGTCGATGAACCGACACCGATATTCCCATTCTGACTGATCCTCATTCTCTCATTTAGACCCGTACCATTGTCCTGAGTTGTGGTGAATATAAGATATGTACCTTGCGCTCCGGTATTCCAATTTTGAGAAGAAATTGCGCTTATCTCTGCGGTCGTAGTATACACAGACCCGTTGTAACCACCGAAATTGAAATAGCCCAAACGGTCATCAGACTGGACGGCAGTCGGAGCGACGATCGTGCCGCGCGATCGGAAGAGATTGACCTGCGGCCCACGGAAACCAGCATCAGCATGAGTGAATATATCCGCACCCATCGCAAAGCTATTGTGTATTTCGAGAGTCCTTGTAATCGTCGAATTACCCTCAAGCATAAGTCCTGGATTGCCTCCGCTCGAAGACGCGCCTGCACCGGTAAAGTAGATATTTGGAGATGAAGTTCCTAATCCGACCGCTCCTGAGTTGTTAACTATAAAATCTGTTTTCGTAGATGAACCTATTACAAAAGACGGGCCAGTGATGTCATTTGGATTTATTGAAAGTTGTCCCCACGGAGACGAAGTACCCACTCCGACATTTCCCGTAGCTCTCCAAGCGTGTGTTCCATCTGTCGTCCAGTTTCCAGTCGTTGAACCTCCAATCACATTTCCTGCCCAGTAGAGATCTGCGCCGTTTGCATAGAGTCGATTGACGGTATCAAGTGGACTTGAGCTGTCGATTTTTATATTTCCAGAAACAGAGACGAAACCTGATGCAAGATTAGTTGTGGTCGCATTGGTCATTACAGCAGAG
>JACCDR011549836.1_pt1 | contig 17400 bp, 20 predicted proteins | sample 7446431 | NCBI WGS metagenome assembly JACCDR01 (sample SAMN15323443, study PRJNA562643) | freshwater metagenome | isolation source: river surface water | place: USA:Blue River Watershed | collected 2017-08-17
CTGAACGTGCGAAGACGCAGCAAACCCTAGTTCAAAATGAACAGACACATGTCCAGAATATGCGCCAAAAAGAGGAGCAACAGAAATTAGCCAAACAGAACTCTTCCAAGACTGGAAAAAGCACCCCGTCACAAAAGCGGTAATGTCCGCATTAGATGAACGAGGGGTGCTGTTAACAGAACAGCTACAAGAAACAGCCGGAATTAACAGTCGAGACGACGCATTTAAAGCCGGATACATTGCAGCAGTAAAAGATTTTCTACAGGTTTCAACAGAAGATATTAAGGAGTCTTAATAGATGATTATTCCCGCAGGGCACCGAGTATTGGTGCGTCAAGAGAAGTATGACGAACACGATGAAGTATTTGCAAAAGCCAAATCAGTTGGCATTGAAATTGTAAAAGATCGTGAAGTGCGTTATCAAGCTAGTGTCGATAAAGGAACTATTGTTTCAGTAGGTCCTACAGCTTGGAAAGACTTTGGAGCAACTCCTTGGGCAAGCGTAGGTGATGTTGTAGTTTTTGCTAAGAATGCAGGAAAAACAATTGAAGACCCACAAGACAAAGACACTCCTTATGTTGTTTTAAACGACGAAGACATTGTAGCTGTAATTAAAGGATAATCATGGAACTTGAAAACACACCCAACCCAGAAGTAAAAGTAGAAAACACACAACAAGTAGAAGAGAAACAATATACTCCAGTAGAACTCGAAGCTATTGAGCAAGGATGGATTCCTAAAGAAGAGTTTGATGGAGACGAAGCTAAGTTTATTGATGCTCCTGAATTTTTACGCCGTGGTGAGCTTTTCTCTAAAATTGAAAAGCAAAGCAAAGAACTAAAAGCAGTGCGTAAAGCGCTAGAAGCTTTTAGCCAACACCACAGCAAAGTAAAAGAAATGGAATATGAAAGAGCCCTTAAGGCTCTTAAAGCAGAACGCCGACAAGCTACTATTGATGGCGACGCTGAACGAGCTTTAATTCTTGAAGACAAAATTGAAGAAATTCGAGACGAAAAGGATCGAATTGTTCGAGAAGGTCAAGTTCAAATTGAGGAACCAGAGACTTACACTGCTGAGTTTACCAATTGGGTTCAAAGAAATCCTTGGTATGAAACCAATCGCACAATGCGAGCAGCAGCAGATGCTCTTGGTAAACAATTTTATAATGAAGGCCATTCTCCAGCAGAAGTGCTAGAAATGGTTGAAGAAGAAATGAAGCGTGAGTTTTCCAATAAATTTGAGAAAGCTCCTGTGAGACGAACGGCTGTAGAAGCCAGTACCCGTGGTACTCCTAAAAAGGATGATTTTGTAATGACTGCGGAAGAAAAGAGAATGATGCGACAGATCGTAGAGGTCACCCCAGGTTTTACTGAGGCCGACTATATTCGTGAACTTAAAGCTCTGAAAAGTAAGGAGTAAGATATGACAACTCGTGCAAGTGCGCGTATTAAGAGAACCCCCGTAAACGGGCGTAATATTTTAACTGTTACAGGTAAAGAGCCTGGTTACGTATATCGGGTAGTAAACATGACGGGAGACCGTGTTCAACAATTCCTAGATGCTGGTTATGAAGTAGTTAATGCTAGCGATGTCCGTGTAGGAGATCGTCGAGTTGACTCTGCAACACCAGAAGGAAGTATGGCTCAGGTTGTTGTGAATAAAAACGAAGGTCAAAAAGCCGTCGTGATGCGTATTAAAGAGGAATGGTATAAAGAAGACCAAGCTCTCAAAGCCGCAGAAGTTTCACGCCTTGAGCAGTCAATTACAGAAACTCTCTCCGGCAAAAATAAAGACAGTCCTGTTGATTACGGAAAAATCCAAATCAGTCGAGACTAACTTAAAATGCCGGAAACTTTGGAGATAAATTATGGCTAGTGTTCTCGCAGGTTTTCGGCCTGTAAAACATATGACTGGGGCCGCCTGGAACGGTCAAGTCAACCGCTATATGATTAGTGCTTCTGATACTCAGGTCACTAACGTAGGCGATTTTGTTCAACTGTCAGATAACGACGCTCTTGTTGATACAGCAGGATTTGGCGTTTTTCCAGCAGTTGAACGTATTGGGTCCGGTACTGCCGTACCTATTGTTGGTGTTGTTGTAGGTTTTGAGGTTGATTACTCAAACCTAAATGCTGGTGCTGTTCGCACAGCTTCCACTCGTCGAGTTGCTCTTGTAGCTGACTCACCTGACCTGCTTTTTGCAGGCCCTCAAGACGCGGTTGGTGGTGTTGTTGCTGCAGCTTCAGTTGGTCTCAACGTAGCCATTAACCTTGGCACCGCAGGCAGCGCAGCTCCATTTGCATCAGGAATGTCAGTAGATAGCTCAACTGTAGCTACTACAGCTACTCTTCCTTTGCAAATTGTAGGTGTTACCGCAGCCCCTGATAATGATGTTACTTCAACTTCTCGTCCTGCGGAACTACTTGTACGTGTGAATACACATGCGTTCAAGGCTGCTGGTCTAGCTGGCGTATAAGGAGTAGAATATGTCTATTATCAATAGTGGTAGTTTTGCAAAAGCCCTATGGCCTGGTGTTAATGCTTGGTACGGAAAGGCTTATAATGAGTATTCAGTAGAATACACAAAGCTGTTTGACACTTATAAGTCAAGTAAAGCTTTTGAAGAAGATGTTGGTATTTCAAGCTTTGGTCTTGCGGCCGTTAAGCCTGAAGGTGCACCAATTCAATACGATAGTGAGCGTCAAGCCTACATTACTCGTTACAATCACATTGTATACGCACTAGGCTTTATTATCACTCGTGAAATGGTGGAAGATGATCAGTATGCTGTAGTTGGACAACGTAAGGCCCAAGGTCTTGCTTTCTCTATGCGACAGACTAAAGAAATCATTGCCGCTAACATCTACAACCGTGCTTTCAACTCCAGCTTTGTTGGTGGTGATGGTAAAGAACTACTTGCAACAGATCACCCTCTGTTTGCTGGTGGAACATGGGCTAACGAACTTACTACGGCTGCTGACCTATCAGAAGCTGCACTAGAACAAGCTCATATTGATATTGCTGGTTTTACAAACGACCGTGGTCTGCTCATTGCAGTGAAGCCTAAGAGCCTCATTATCCCACGTCAACTAATGTTTGAAGCCAAGCGTATTCTGTCGCCTGATGGCCGTCCTGGTACTGATACCAACGACGTAAACGCCATGAAGCAAATGGGTCTGGTTCCTGAAGTGGTTGTAAACCACTATCTAACTGACCAGGATGCTTGGTTCCTTCGTACTAATATTCCTCACGGAATGAAGCACTGGGAACGTCGTGCTGACGGGTTTGATATGGATAATGACTTTGACACTGAGAACGCCAAATATAAGGCAACAGCTCGTTACAGCTTTGGCTGGACCGATCCTCGCGCCCTATTTGGTAGCCCAGGCGCTTAATTAATGTTGGGGCTCTTCGGAGCCCCTTTAAAGGAGATTAAGCATGTCTTACGCAAATCCCAATCTTTCATATCCAAAACGTCGTGGTACAATGCAATTGGTTATTCCCGTTGCTCGTACTGATTCAGCGACACAAAAAGCATGGATTCCTAAAGATGCAGTAATTTCTGGAGTACATGTACTTCAAAACGTAAACGCTGCAACAGCAACAGCATCTTTTACTGTTGGTCTTGGCTCAGACGCAGATGGTATTCTAGAAGCATTTACAATGGCTACTTCAAAAGTAGGTTTGGTTAATGCAGGAGCCTCTGCTGGTGTTGAAGTTCTTACAAAACAGGCAACTGACAAACCAGTAACGGTAACTTACACTGTAGGTTCCTCAACTGGTGGTGGAACTGGTTTTGTAATTATCGACTTCTTCATTGCTGGTCCTGGTGAGGCAGTAGACGACTAAGTTTTAACGGAGGCTACTTGGGTAGCCTCCTTTTTTGGAGAATATATGGTTTCTTATCATTCAGCCGATGCTACTCGGCCTGCTGCTAAAGCAGTAGTTGTTACTCCTAGTGACTCTACTGAACTGGGAGTAACTCGCGGACTTTATATTGGAACTGGTGGCGATGTTGTTGTTACTATGGCTGAACAAGGCTCAAGTATTACATTTGTTGGAGTTCCTACTGGAACTTTTATGCCAATTCAAGCCCGTTTTGTAATGGCTTCAACTACAGCTTCTAACATTGTTGCTTTATACTAAGGAATATTTATGGCTACTTATGTAAAATTTGAACCTTTTACTGAAATTCAACTTACTACTCCAGTTGACTGGAATACTGATACAATTAAACTAGCTCTAACAAACACTGCCCCAACAGCATCTACAAACGATTTTTTCAATGACATTACTGAAATTAGTGCTGGTAATGGATATACTGCTGGAGGTAATACCCTAACAATTTCTGTAAGTCGCTCAGGTGGTGTTACTACAGTGACAGCTACTGACAGTGTATTTACGGCTTCTGGTGGTTCTATTGGCCCATTTAGATATGTTGTTATGTATAAAAGTACAGGAACTTCTTCAACTTCCCCACTAGTGGCTTACTGGGATTATGGCTCAAGTATTACCCTTGCAAACGGAGAAACTTTTACTGCTGACATCGGTGCTGGTGGTTTATTTACTTTAACTTAATATGGCTTCATACGCATTAAGAATTGGGCATGTTCCTGTACCTGCCTGGCGAGTAGGGCTTGCTGTTAATTCAATTAAAAATTTAGCATCCACAGCATGGCCTTATCAAGCATCAATTATTAATGCTTGGGGTGGATTTGCCTATGTGCCAGAAATTACCTCATTAATTAGTCCGGCTAATGGAGGACATAATGATTCAAGTGACAACCGAGTGGCTAGACTTAATTTTAACGCCACATCACCTGCATGGACTACAGTTAATGAGCCAACTCCAGACAATGGTAGTCGTACGCCTAACGTAGAATACTATACAGACGGAAAACCAATTTCTCGGCATGGTTACCGACATTGTCATTACATTCCACAAAGACGAAGAGTAATGCTTTTTGCTGGTTTTGGTACATTTGATTCTGGTGGCGCTAGTGAAGCTGTAGATGGAGTGTCTATTGATACTTGGGCTTGGGATGCTGCTGGTACTTGGCCAGATTTAACAAGTGGTAGGGGTTATGGTCAAATTGTAATCCCCTCTTCGGGAAATGTATGGACAAATGGTGGCTGGTTGTGGAACCAAGCAGCAAATACATGGAGCCAGCCAGGCACTCAACAAATGAGTGGAAATACTAGAGCGCCTTGGACATGGGACTCAACAGACAACGTTATTTTTAACTTACAGTGGTCTGATGATTGGGGATTTGGCCCAGATGCTATTACTTGTCAAAAGTTTGATCCAACAACTGGAGCAAGAACAACAATTACTATAAATTCTAGTTCTGCGTTAACTCAGCTTTTGGCAGACGAGCCTACTTACGCAGCACTCACGTACGATAATCATTTAAATTGCTATTATTTTTATAGTGGACACGAAAGTAATGGAGCTTCTGGAGTAACAGCACAAGTTCCTTCAAGAATTTATAAAATTACTAAAGGGTCTCCAAATTATGACATCTCCATTATGACTGTTACTGGAGACACTCCAGCAAATGTTTATGCTTCTGGTACAGGTCCAGTGTATTCGACAGGTCCTAATTCTAGATTTTTATATCTTCCCGAATATACTGGAATCTATTGCCAACCTAATGGTACTGATCCCGGCTGGTTTATGAGGACAAGTTAACATGGCGGTTTTATTAAACTATTCTACAAATGATGCTTATTTACGTCATAGTGCAGCTAGTGCGTTAACTTATCCACTTACTATAGCTTGTAAAGTCTTAAGCCAGTCTACTGGAACTGGTGGTGATTTCTTTGACATTTGTGCTCCTTCAGTAGGACAGACTGCAAACACTATTAGATGTGTTTTTGAAGGAAATGCTACTACACTTTCTTATGGAAGTCGCACTAGTTGGGGCTCAACTCCAGATACAATAGGTGGGGGACAGGCATTATACACAACAGGAGTAAGTGATCTAGTTACTTCTACTGGTGCCACATTTAAAAACTTTTTTCTGGTTGCTCCTTCAAACACATCTGTTTGGACATTGTATAGTGAGGATTATCCAACAGGAAGACAAGTTCTTACTCCTAATAATGCTTTGTCTGGGGAATTTGCAAACTGTACCGACATTATAATTGCGGCGTTGTTAAATAATGGTGCAATTCAAAACTGGACTCGCACCGCAATTTGTGAGCTTGCTGTATGGACAGATGCACGAACCCAAGCAAATTACACTAGTTATGCCGCAAATACACCAGCAGAAACAATTAACCCTGCTAGTTTATATGAAGTATGGTCTTTAGATGTTCCGGGAGCTGCTGGTAGTAGTGTTACTGGTACTTTAACTGGGCTTGTTAATAGCCGCTCTCTTTCTGTTAACGGCACGGTAGTTAAAGCATATCAAGCGCATCCAGTTTCTCGTGGATCAACTTTAGTATTAGATGCGGGCTCTTATTCTATTTCTGGACAAGCAGTAACAACAAGAGCTACTCGTTTAACAACTTTAGAGCCTAGTTCATATTCTTGGACTGGTCAAAATGTCAATTTAATTTACACACAACCAGGAGTGTACACGTTACCTCTTGATCCTGGAAGCTACTTATTTACAGGTAGTGATGCCCTTGTGGATTTATCTATAGTACTCAACAACGGTAATTATACTTTCACAGGACAATCTGTAGATTTTCCAATTGGAGTTCCAGCTATGTATTCAATTTCTTTAGAAAATGGGACCTACTTCTGGAACGGACGGCCAGTTCGTTTAGCTTGGTCAGGTGAACCAGTTGGAACAGTGAAACAAACTAGCTTAAGTATTAGTATGAGATTGGGGTTTTAATGTATGCAAGAGTATGTCGATTTTTTATTAGCCGCAGTCTCAACGTTGGCTGGAGTTGCTATGTGGTTTATGAAACGAACCATTGATTCTCAAGAGCAGCGAATCTCTTCCCTTGAAAAAATACAAGTAGAGATTAAAACAGACTATCTACACAAAAACGAGTTTAAGGATTTTAAACTTGAACTTCGTGAAATGTTTAATGAAATTAAACAGGATATTAAAGACCTGAAAAAATGACTACATACAAAGCTGGTAATTGGAACGCTATTTGTGATGTATGTGGTTTTAAATTTAAAGCTACAGAAATGAAAAAGCGTTGGGATGGTTTAATGGTCTGTGAAAAAGATTATGAACTTGACCATCCTCAAAAATACTTAAGAGTGCGGGAAGATAAAACTTCTGTGCCCTGGGTTCGTAACCGACCGCCAGATGTGTTTGTAGATATATGTACACCTTGGGGAAGAAGCGCTTATGCTGATTTATTGGTGGCAGATTGTGCTAGAGCAGACACAATAGAGTTTTCATATACTTTTTTATTTGATCTTAAAAACGCAGGAACCACAACATGACAACTTCTGGAAATACTTCGTGGGAACTGACTAGGGACCAGATTATTGAACGAGCTTACGCTAAACTCGGTATTCCTGGAGAAGGCAATACCTTGTCTTCTACACAATACACTGATGGCGCAGTTGCTTTAAATTCAGTAGTAAATCTTGCAGTTACTGATGGTATGCCTCTTTGGAAGAGAGTTGTAGAATCCCTTACCCCATCAACCACATCACAAGTGTATACACTAACCAATGCTACAAAAGTATTTGCTGTGTATGTTCGAGATAGTGATGGTGTTCAGTATGAAATTAAACCTAAAAGTCTGTATGATTTTTATAACCTCCCAAGAAGTAATAATGGTGTTCCGGTGCATTGGATGTACCAGCCATCCATTCAAGGAGGCACTCTTTCTATTTGGCCCCTGACTAGTGATTCAACTACCGTTAGTAATGTTACGCTACAAGTAGTTTACCAAAAAGAATTTGATTCTTACACAGCATCAGGAGAAACTCCAGATTTTCCTGCATACTGGATTCCAGCTTTAATTTATAAAACTGCTGTAATGTTGGCTCCTGAGGTTGGACTTCCTTTAAATGATAGGGTAGCCTTAAAAGGAGAAGCTAAGGAGTATTGGGACATGGCTTCTACTTATGGTGATGAAGAAGGCAGTTTTTCTATTCAACCTGAAACGGGATTTTAATGGCTTTTTCTAATACCCCAGAAAATGACACTTATCGCACAGTTCCTATCAAAATTGATAGCAATGCGATGTATCGTTATGGTGATTTAGATGTACAAAAAGATGCCCAAATCATCAACATGTTTTATGATCGAATTTCACAAGAAAATAAAGAACGTGAAGTTCGACTACAAAAACGTAGTGGTTTAGGGGATACAACTTATTCCCTCACTAAAGCTTCTGCCAATGATGTGCTACGTGGTTCATTTAATGATGTAGACACTAACACTTTTTATTGGGCTGTAAATAACAAAGTATACTCTGTTTCACCAGACGTAGGAACATCTATTAGAACAGTAACTACATTAGCCACCTCAAGTGGCTATGTTGGTTTTTGTACATATTTAAAAGCAGACGGCACTCGGTATGTAGTATTTACAGATGGTACTGAACTTTGGGTTGATAATTACGTTGCTGTAAGCTGCAACAAAGTAACTGATGTAGACTTACCAACACCACATCAACCCTATCCAATTTATTTAAATGGATACTTGTTTTTAATTAAAAGCAACACTGGGGACATATACAATAGTGTAAATGATGATCCTACAAGCTGGGAACCAGACGAGTTTATTTCTGCTGAAATTAATAGTGATTATGCGGAACGCCTGTTTAAAATTAAAAACTACATTATTTGTTTAGGAAATGCCTCTATTGAGTATTTCTGGGATGCTGGAAATGACACAGGAAGTCCTTTAAGTCGTAATGATTCTCCTACAAGAAATTTAGGATATATTACAGGTGGTGCACAAGCCGGGGATTTAATTTTTTTTGTAGGACAGGATGAAAAACAAAACCTAGCAGTTTATGTTATTGAGGGATTCAAAGCGGCAAGAGTATCAAATTCTATCGTAGATAGAACTCTCCAAGCCATCAGTTCTTCACAAAATACTAAAGGTTCTGTTTTCTTAAATAAAGATGGTTTCATTGTGTCAAATCATGGACATACTTTTTATGTTCTTGTCGCTGGACAAACTACTTGGGCATTTGATATTGAAGAAAAACTTTGGTATGAATGGCAAGGAAGCGATAATACAGGTTTAAAAATAGAAGCATCTTGGGGAATGTATAATGGCGGCTCTTATCTTGCCATTCAAGGACGGACAACTATTTCGGTAATGGCTCAGAGTCTTTACCAAGACTTTGGTACAAATTTTAGATGTCGTTACACTACAGAAGGAAATACTTTTGGTAGTATGAATTGGAAAGTGTGTAACAAACTTACACTTGTTTGTAGTCAACACAATTCATCTGGAACTAGCAATGTATCTATAAGTTGGTCTGATAGGGATTGGTCTGATGCAGGCAGCATAGTGAGATTGATAAATATCTTTAGCATAAGCCCGTTTGTCTCTAAACTTGGTCGCTTCAGACGAAGAAGTTTTAGAATTGATTATTCAGACAACTATCCTTGGTTCATAACAGAACTAATACTTGAAATTAATATAATGGGAAATTAAATGGATACTACTTTTGCTTCAGGAACAGTTGTTACTTCCGCCTGGTTAAATCAAGTAAATACAAAAACATATACCACAGAAGTCAATCCTTCAGCTTATGGCGCAGTTGCTGATGGCGTGACAGACGATAGAGCGGCAATTTTAGCAGCTCTTACAGCCCTTTTAGCTAAAGGTGGTGGTTTGGTTCGTTTACAAAGTAACAAAACTTATCGACTTTCAGCAGCAATTCCATTAGGAGATTACCCTAATTGTGGGATTATTGGTGACGGTACTCCAATTTTATATGCCCCTGCTGCTAGTTTTACAAATACTTCTTTATCTACTAAATATACAAGCACTAGTGCAGTAATTAACATTACTGGTCAAACAGTATCTCCTTTTACACCAGCAAGAAATAATACAGTTGCCGGTATTAAAATTAGGTCAGAAGTCAGTGATGGTCGAATGGTTGACCCCATCACAGCACAAAACGTAGAGAATTTAATTGTCTGTAGTAATGAAATGTATGGTTTTCCTGTAGCAGTTGGAGTCAGAGCATCTACTGTTAGGGGAAGAAGTTTAATTGCTTTTAATTATATTCATGATTTTACCACAGCCACTGCTTGGGCAACTCAACCACAAATTTCAGGAATTGAACTTGATGGAGATAGAGTAAATTCAACAGCTTCTCTTGGAGTATGGGTTACCCACAACAGAGTTATTGACCTCACTTTAACAGGAGCAGCCTTTACAACCTACGGCATGCAAAGTGATGGTATTAATCTACAAGGAACTCACCCAAACCCAACCAGTCAATGTATTATTGGTTGGAACATTATTAACAACGTTGGTGAAGGAATTGATACTTTTGGTCATCGCTGTGAATTCCCTGGAAACATTATTCGTGGGTGCTATGATTATGGAATGAAATTTATTCATGGTGCAAGTTTTAATAATGTAACTGGCGGAGAAATTACTGAATCAGGAAGAAGTGCTATTGGAGTCTTTGGGAGCAGTATTTCTGGTGTTGGGGATACTGACAGAAACTCATTTTCTAATATAGTTATTTCTGGAATTAATCCAAATAACGTGGCGTTTAGTAATCCTGCATGTTTTACAATTGATGATATTGGGGCTACTTTTAAAGTAACACAAACAAGGGTAAATGGTGGGTCTTGGTCTATGGGAACATACGGACAATACGGTTTGTGCGATGTTTCTCAAGCGTCAGGAGGTGGTAATATTTTCAGTGATGTAGCTATGTTTAGTGGAGCTGCTACTGTAGACTTTATCCGTAGTGATAATGGAACCTCTGTAGTTCGTTTAGCAGGCTCCGATGTATATAGAACTGCTGACGATCCAACCACATTGGCAAGTGGGGGCTCGATTACCCCTATTGCTGATGTTCACTTTGTTTCTGGAACTTCTGTAATTTCTACTATTGATGTTCCTGTGCGTTTAAGACAAGGGGGAACAATTACTTTTATTCCAACTGCAATATGGACTACAAATACTTCTGGCAACATTGCACTAGGTTCTACTGCTGTTGTTGGAAGAGCTTTGAGATTTACTTATTCTCCATCCACTTCTAAATGGTATCCAAGTTATTAACTTATGGCTGAAATTCTTCCACCGCCTCCAATAGGGGAGCCTTTTGCGTCTTACCAATGGGATGATTGGTATAGAAAAGTCCGTAAGGTTATTAATGACGGACAATCCGTTGCGTGGGCGTCAATTACAGGTAAACCCAGTTTAGTAGAAACCACAAGAACTATTACCACAACTCCACCACTAACAGGTGGTGGAGATTTAACAGCAAATAGAACTCTTGATATTGATGTCTTCACTAGTAGTGTAAAAGGGGCTGCCCCTGCTAGTGGTGGTGGAACTACTAATTTTCTTCGGGCAGACGGTACATGGGCAGCGCCCGGCGGCGGGGGTGGTTTAACAGCCCCACAAATATTTTCTTTAATATCCATTAGGTTTTAAATGCTAACACTTACAGCCACTACCCATATTATTGAGCTTACTACTGCTTCAGCTACAAATATTGATGTTTTTATTTCTTACGCAGATCATACAACTTCTGGGGCAGTTTTAGGAGACCAGCAGACGTTAATTACTACAGCTACAACAACTACTGTGTTGTCTGCTCCTGGGTCTTCTACACAAAGACAGATTAAATATATAAGCATTAATAACACTTCAGGAAGTACTAACACAGTAACCGTTAAAAAGGATATTAGTGGGACAGAATATGATATTTTTGGTCCGGTTGTTTTAGGTCCAAATGAACGACTTGAGTTTTTAGATGGAAGAGGTTGGCAAGTTTTTACCAACTCTGGGGCAATTAAACAATCAATTAACCAGGGCACCGCGGCAATCTCATCGTCAATGTCGGCTGCAGTTTTAGCCTCTGATGTCACTAACAACAACGCAACTGCCAACACTATTGCAGATGTGACGGGACTTTCGTTTCCTGTGACAAGCGGGCAAACTTACTGGTTTCGTTTTGTCATTTGGCACACGGCAGCAGCAACGACAACAGGATCACGGTGGGCGATCAACGGTCCCACCACCAGTCTGCTGGCATATCGCACGTCACAGACTTTGGGCGTGGCTGGCACGGCTGGTACGGACGTTTTCACCGACGTTTCGCAAGTGGCTTATGACACTCCTGCGGCCTCTAACGCATCAAGCGCAACGGCCACGGCTGGACAGGCAAACATCGTCATAATGGAGGGGCTAATCACTCCCAGCTCAAGTGGTACGGTGATTGCAAGGTTTGCGTCAGAGGTTTCTAGCTCTGCTATTGTTGCTAAAGCTGGTAGTGTGGTTTTTTATCAGCAAGTAGTTTAATTTAAAGGGTATTTATGGACTTAAATTATAATTCATTAGGTAATACCGGCTGGTACACTGAAAGTAGTCCTTGGAATTTTACTCCACCTACATACGGAGATACTGAAACTCCGGGTGGATATACAGAGTTTGATTGGGGGAAATACGCAATAGACCCCAATTTTTTAAAACGTATTGGTTTTAGCGGTGATGCTTATACATCTGATGGGTATGGGGATTCTGGGGGTAATTTTAGTTTAAATCCAGCATACCTTGATGCAATTAAAAACTCTGGATATGAGATGCGTCAGATGACTGGACAAGACTGGAATGGCACTCTTAGTTCTTTATTTAAAAATGGTAGAGAAGTTCCAGGTTTTCGTCAAGTAAGCTCGTACGATGAAGGTCCTGAGTGGAATTTAGGAACTTCTTTAGCAACCGCAGCTTTAGCTCCTGGAGGCTTCATTGGAGGTGCTTCTACGGGTATTGGTGCTGGTTTGGGGTTTAGTGGTGCCGCCGCCCAAGGTCTTACAGGGGCGTTTAACTCTGGTATGATTGGTGCTGGTAGTGGTGCAAAAGATCGAGATGTTGTTACAAACATGGCTCTTTCTGGTGGTGCTCCGTTTCTTCCTAATTTAGGAGAAATGGTTGGTATTGAAAATCCCTACTTAGCACAGGCTTTTGATGGTGGTATTAAGGGAGCCGGTATTGCTGACTTAACAAACGGTGATGTTAAAACCGGGGCAACTGTTGGAGCTATTCCAGGACTTGCTTCTTATGCTGGTGCTAGATTTTCAGACACTTCATTAGTTCCTACAACATCAGGAAGAAATTTAATTAATGAAACAAGACAGGCTTCAACAATCCCTTCTCAATCTTCTTTTCCATTTACAGAAAGTGCTCCTATGACTAATGCTCCTAATTATGTTGCTCAGGGAAGTCCTTTAGCATTTGATGCTCCTCAAAAGAGTGGTGGTTTTGAACTTCCAGAACTTAATGATTTTTTTGGCAAGCTTATGCCAAGTTCTCCACAAGGGTGGGGTAATTTTGCACAAGGACTTGCTGGGATGTTCCTTGGTGGTATGCAATATAATAAGGCACGTAAGCTTGAAAAAGAGATGACTGGTAGACGTGGTGCCTATGAAAGCAACCTACGTAATCAGCTTTCAAGACGAGATGCTGCTTCTGGACGTAGGAGTAATTATGCTGGCCGTGAGACACAACTACAGGCTGCATTAGCAGAACTAGACAGCCGTAACATGCCCGCTCGTGCATCGTTACAGAATAGTCAATTTCAGGGTCTTGGAAATATGTTTACTAGCGGCTTACGCTATGCTGGTAAGCAAGGAGTTTTTGGTGATCTTAATGCACAAACAAATGTAAACCCAAATTCTTATTTAATGTCTACGATGCCTCAACCACAAAGTAATGATGTCTACAACACATCTTGGTTGGATAGCGCAAGGCTTGGTGATAGTTATTTAGCTCGTAGAAACAAACTTGGAGGTATGTAATGAATACTATTGCTGAACTTGGAAGACTTCCACAAGTTCCAGTAGACATGACCTTAGAGGGTTTGGCTGCTTTAAATAGAACACAGCGTAGCGATCAAATTGGTTTAGAGGAACTTGCTAGACAACAACAATTCAATCGTAGTGCTGATCCTATGCGGCTTCAGCAAATGCAAACTAATAATAATATTAGTTTACAAGACCTTGGAGCTAAAACTAGAGAAAACCGTATTGCCAATCGTCTAGAACCTGAGCGAGTGATGGCTGAGTATTCTAAATATTTAGCTACCGCTAAAGAAGCTGATGTACAGCTTGCTACATCTAAATGGCAAGAAATGGCTATGTCTAACGATCCTGCTATTTCCAATTTAGGTAAGCAAGGACTTATGCGTACTAAAGAATTTATTATGCAAAAGCAAAAAGATGATGCTGACCTAGCTCGTGTTAAACAACAAGGAGTTAATCAGCTTGCCGTAGCTAATGTTGGTGCTGCTTCTCGTGAACGTGTTGCTGCTTTAGCTGCACAAGCCAGAAAAGAAATGAACACCTTAAAGTCTCCAAAAGACTGGGAAGAGTATGCTGTACGCAAGCAACTTGAACTACAGCAAGAAGGTGATATGGAAGCTCGTTCAGCCCTTGCACAACAAATTCAATTTGCCCAACAAATGGCTGAAAGACTTAAACCTGCACAACAAGTAATTGATCCTGCTGCTAGTGGTGGAATGCTCACAGACCCAAGAGGAACTATGCCTCAGCCCCCAGGAGCTAATGCTCCACAAAATGATAGGGTTCGAGTAGTAAGTCCAGATGGGAGAGTTGGCAACATTCCTAGAAGCCAATTAGAGCAAGCAAAAGCACAGGGATATAAAGAGAGTAAATAATGAAAATTGACTTTCAAGAAGAACTTGACTTCCAGCCAGAAGGAGCCCCGAAAGGGGCTCAGGCACAAAAAGAAGAGAATGACTATAATGAGTATTTAAAAACTACCAAAGAACGTCAGTCTCGTGTTTCTATTCCTGGTGCCGAGCAATACGACAAGGCACCCGCTATGTCTTTAGAGGAATGGAAAAAGGACAGAGCAACTAAAAGTCGAAATAAACAACTTGGTATGTTAGAAGCTGGTGCTAGTTTCTTGACAGGAATCCCTGCAACTTTTGTAGGAAGTCTTGCGGGTATCACTGCTCCAGTCAATCCAATGACAAAAAGAAGTCCTAAAGAATTTTTTGAGGATGTTACAAGTCTTCTCACCTATACTCCACGCACTGATGAAGGTCAGAGCATGGTAAATACTATGGGTAGTGCTTTACAGGCTCTTCCTCCTGTTGGAACTTATGTAAATTCTCCAGCAATGCGAAATGCTCGTAAACCAAAAGCACCCACTATGGAAGAAAAACTTGCAGAAACTCGTAAGACTATAGAAAAACCAGTAGAGCAACCAAAAACAGAACAACAACCTATTGTTGTAGATAGTGCTGGTAATGCTATGCGCCCAGAAGACCTTATGTGGAGAGACCGGGCGCAACAGCAACAAATTGATGCTTTACGTCCAGTAGATGATGAACAAGCACGTTTGCTTGAACAAGCTATTGGAGAAAACGCACAGCGTAGTGTTGAGCGTCGTTTAGCAGAGCTTGAAGATGCTGTACGTTTAGCTGCTGGTAGAAGTCGTCTTGAGCAGAATAATGCCTCTAAACTTGAAGCGCAATCCACAGGCTATCCTGAATGGGTGGAAAGTCAGCGTCAAGCTGCTAATACACGCCTACCTGGAAATAATGAGCCTATGGATTTAGGGCCAGCTCGTCTAACTCGTGCGGGACAATACCCAGATATTAATGATTTCCCCAACATCCTACAAGATGCTCCATATCACTATGAAGGTGCTTTAGACCCAGGTATTAATGCTCAACGTGCTCTTCCTATTGAAGTAGCTGATATGCTTCGCACAGGAGACAGGATTCCTGACCCGTTTGACCGGGTTTCTACTCGACAGAATGCTAATAGAATGGCACAGCCTCTAGAGGACCATATAGCGGCGCTGCAGCGCTCTGAGGCCCTTCCAGAAGACATTGCTCGCTTTGAGGGCGAAGGTGGTGTTAACAGTGGAATGTCTCGTGGCCAACGTGGTGCTATTGATCCCAAACTTCTAGAAGAGGGTTTTTCTAAACTGTTTCATGGGGGAAGAGAATTTAAACAGTGGAATCCTCGGATGATTGGAAAAGGTGAGGGAATGGCTGCTCTTGGGCCTGGACTATATGCTTCTGACAATGCTAAATTAGCTGAAGTGTATAAAAAGTATGGCACTCAGTTTGATTTTGATGATTCTGGGAATATGATAACTACTCCAGGAGTTTTAAATGAACTGGCTGTAGATATGAGAAATATTGTAGATTATCGTGCTAAAGGAAACGAAAGCAAGTGGGCTGCTGCTACAAAAGCTTTAGATTCTCTAGGACTAAAAGCATCTACTCGTGGCATTCAAGGTGCTTTACAAGAAGCCCAAAAATGGGGACAAGGGAATGAAGCCAGAAAAGCAATGACCGATTCTGGTATTGATGGTATGTACATCCAGCTTGGTGGAACCATGGGTAAAGAAGTGGTTATTTTTAACCCAAACATTATTGCTCAAGTTTCTAGGGCTGATACACCAATAGAATCTTTTAGTGGTATATCACGAAAACAGAGAGGTGCAATTGATTTAGAAGCTCTGGGCTTCAAGTCTAACGACGATGCTTCTAAGCTTGTTAAAGACTTGATGGGTAAGAAGTTCTTTGCTGAAACTCCTAAGCCAGAGAATGTTATTGCGGATGCTATTAAGGATGGTAAAGACAGTAGTCAATCTATTTTATTCTCTGCTGGTGCAACTCTACAAGCTTTGAAAACTAAAAGTCCTTTAATTCAAGGAGCTGCTCGTATTGTCCAAGGACATAAAAACAAAGCAGACAATACTATCCGTGAAACTGTATTTCCTGTTGAAGAAGCATTCCGTGGACTCTCTAAGAAAGAAGTAGAAGACTTAGCGACTGTATTTAAAACAGAAATGTTTGATAGAGTTAAGCTGTCTCCTGAGCAAGTAAATTCTTTAGGAATGTCTGACAAACAACTTATTGCTTATCAAAGACTAAGAGACATGCTGCGCTCTGCTTATGAAGACCAGAACAATGCACGTATTGCTGCTGGTAAAGAAGCTATTAGTGAAGCAGAGTATTACATGTCTTCTCGTTGGCAAGGAGATTTTAGAATTCCCTTAAAGAATGAGAAAGGACAGCTTATGTGGTATGTGGCTGCTGATAACAAATGGGCAGCTAATAAACATGCTGATGCTATTGCTAAACAGTTTGGACTAACTAAAGGAGAAATGTCTGTAGTTAAGTCTAGTCGCCGTGGCGGCAATCCTACTGAAGTGTATACAGCTATGCTAGATGTACTTGGTAGAGATAATGTTATGGTTAAAGAAATTAAAAACTGGATTGAAC
>JACCDR010541763.1_pt1 | contig 17393 bp, 20 predicted proteins | sample 7446431 | NCBI WGS metagenome assembly JACCDR01 (sample SAMN15323443, study PRJNA562643) | freshwater metagenome | isolation source: river surface water | place: USA:Blue River Watershed | collected 2017-08-17
CTAAAACAGAAGTTATGACCCACGTGATTAAAAAGGCGGCAAGGTTGAAAGCTGGTACTGGGCCTTCTAAACCTAATTTTTCGCCCGCTGTATAAGGGTCATTCATTAATCTGACGGGTAATTCTATGCCGAAAAGATGGACAAGTTTCTCAAAATATCCTGACCACGCAACGGCTACCGTAGTAGCTCCCATCATGTATTCAAGGATTAAGTTCCAACCAATCAGCCATGCGAAAGCTTCGCCGACAGTTCCATAGGAATAAGCATAAGCAGAGCCTTCTACAGGAAGAATGGAAGAAAATTCAGCATAACATAGCGAGGCAAATGTACAACCGATAGCCGCAATAACGAAGGCGATGGCTAAAGCTGGCCCAGCGTGGTTGTGTGCGGCGATACCTGTAAGAGTAAAAATCCCTCCACCGATGATAGCCCCAATCCCAAGAGAAGTAAGTCCCCACTTGGTCAGCACTCGTTTTAGTTCAGATTTTTTCATGTCAGCTTCGTAGGCTGCCATAGGCTTTTTTCGCCAAATACTGTTACTCATAAATGAAAAGGTTTTAGTTTATTTTTTATTGTGATTGAAGGTAATTACAGAATAGAATTTTATAAATGATGTATCAATATACAGATTATTTTGTTTATAAACAAAAAGACCCCATAGCTTTTTGAAACTATGAGGTCTTTTAAATTATACCTATTTAGTGTTGGCTGCTGGTTCTTTTTTCTTTCCTGTACCCAAATCAATTACGATAGGGGCCGCTACAAAGATAGAGGAGTAAGCTCCAAATACAACCCCAATGAACATCGCAAACGAGAAACCACGCAATACATCACCACCAAACAACAACAATACCGTTACTACCAAGAATACGGTTGTGGCAGTCATGACGGTACGGCTCATGGTGTGGTTGATAGAGGTATTGATTGTTTTGATAATCAACTCTTTATTAGACATATCGGGGTCTAACCCAATCTCTTCACGAATACGGTCGAATACTACCACGGTATCGTTGATAGAGTAACCAATTACGGTCAATACGGCCGCAATGAAGATTTGGTCAACTTCCAATTCAAAACCAAACAAACGAGTTATACCTACCATTCCTAATACAACCAAAGCATCGTGCAAAAGGGCGATTACACCACCCAATGAATATTGCCATTTGCGGAAACGAATCAAGATATAAATAAAAATGGCAATCAAGGCATAGATGATAGAAAGGAACGATTGTTTCAAAATATCATCGGCAATCGTTGCACCTACCTTAGACTCAGAAAGTACTTTTGGTTTGGCATCAGCAAATTGTTCTAAGCCTTTTTCTAAAGACGCACGTACTTTATTGTTGGCTGCTGCCGATTCATCGTCGATTAAGTACGAAGTAGTTACTTTTAATTTGGTATCACCATTAAACGTTTTTACTTCTACACCTTTTCCGTCAAAGTTATCTTTCAAGGCATCTTTTACGGCACTAGCATCGGTTGGTTTGCTAAATTCTACTACATACGAACGACCTCCTTTGAAATCAACACCAAGGTTGAAACCTCCTTGAACCGTCAACACAATTGCACCGAAAGCGATAAGTCCCCATGAAAACCAGTACGAATACTTACGTTTGCCAATAAAGTCGAAGTTCATGCCTTTGAAAAGGTCTTTTGAAATGAATGTTTCAAAAGTTACTTCTTTGTCTTTGCCCGCAGCGATTTTGCGTTGTACCATCCAGTCAACCAATACGTGCGAAATAAATACCGACGTAAATACCGATGTAACCAAACCAATACAAAGCGTTACACCAAATCCTTTTACAGAACCCGAACCAAAAATAATCAAGATAACCCCAATCAATAAGGTTGTCACCTGACCGTCAATAATCGCCGAAAGGGCTTTTTCATAACCTAATTTCACCGATTCGAGTAAACTGATTCCTCGGTGTAGTTCTTCCCTGATTCGCTCGTTAATCAATACGTTGGCATCAACCGCCATACCCAAGGTAAGTACAATACCAGCAATACCTGGCAAAGTCAACGCTGCTTGCATTTGTACCAAAATACCTGCAATAAAGAATACGTTGAACAACAACGCTGCGTTGGCCATCCAGCCCGGATTGCCATAGTAACCAATCATAAATACGATTACAAGCAATAAACCGATACCCATTGAAATATAACCTTGGTTGATAGATTCTTGTCCTAACGATGGGCCAATGAACGCATCTTCAACGATACGAGTAGGAGCAGGCAATTTACCAGCTTTTAATACGTTGGCTAAGTCTTTAGCTTCTTCTACTGTAAATGAACCAGAGATTGACGAACGACCGTTTGGAATTTCGCCATTGATTACTGGAGCAGAATACACATAGTTATCTAGTACGATAGCAACTCTTTTACCTATGCTTGCAGCCGTAAGGTTTTTCCAAATTCTTGCCCCTGTACCATTCATCGTCATGGTTACTTCGGCACGACCGTTTTGGTCGAAATCTTGTGCTGCATCTGTAATTACATCACCTTCTAAAGGAGCAGGTTGTCCTTCACTTTTCTTAATCGCTTCTAATTGAATTAACTCATCTCCTGTTTTAGTAGGCATTCCTTTAGCATACCATACAAAAGTAAGGTTTGAAGGAAACATTACTTTTACTTCTGGGCGACGGAACAATTCGTTTACACGTGCTGTATCTTTACGGAAAACACCCCAACTTCTTCCTTGGTTGTCGAGAGGAATAAACAATTTAGTCAAGGCAGCACCAGCAGTTGTATCTTGTTTGGCTGTGTCCTTCTTAGCGGTTTTAGCTGGAACAGCCGCCAATTGACTTGCCAAACCATCTTTTTTAGTCGTATCTGTGCTTGCTGTGGCAGTTGTTGCTGCCGCTGGAGCTTTTTTCGCTGCTTCTTCGGCCAAAAGGTATTCGCCTAAAGCATTCAAGCCTTGTCCCCATTCGTTGATTTCGGCTACTTCAACAAACTCTAATTTCGCTGCACCAGACAATAATTTTCTGGCACGGTCTGGGTTGTCAACACCTGGTAATTCAACCTGAATACGGTTTGTTCCAGGCAAACGTTGGATGTTGGGATTGGCTACCCCAAATTTATCAATACGTGCTTGAATGATTTTATACACACGGTCAACGGCACCATCAATTTCTTCGTTGATTACTTTTTTCACTTGTGCATCAGACGAACCCGAATTGAGCTTTTCACGGTTGAGTGAGTTGGCAAAAATAGTAGCCAAAGGCTGGTTCGGTGCAATTTTTGCAAACGACTCATAAAACAATTCGTTGAAAGGCTTGGTCGAATTGGCTTGTGCTTGTGAAGCCATTTCGAGGGCTTTTTCAAAGTTCGGGTCGTTGCTTTTACCTGATAAAGCACGCAAAATCTCTACTGGTGATACTTCCAATACAGCGTGCAAACCGCCTTCAAGGTCAAGACCTTTGTGCAAAGCGTAAGTGGTTACTTCTTGCAAGGTAAAGCCTAAGTAAACAGGCTGTTTCCATAATGAGTCGATGTAACGAGTTTTTTTGGCGGGGTCTAATTTCCCATCTGCCGAAGTTGCATATTTGATAGCATCTTCACGGATAGCACCTGCTTGCCAAGTAAACGAGAGAAAGAATAAGCATAAGGCCGAAATGATACCAGTCAGCCAAATGATGGCACTTTTATAACGCATTTTTTTGAGATATTAGATGATTTTTGATACAATTTATAAAAAGAACAATCCTTCTGAGTCCACCTGATAGGTAGCAGTATAAAATTATGAATTATGAATCATGAATTATAGTTCTCATTTTTAGTGATTTATAATTGACATTCGCAACTCATTACTCACAATTCAGCATTTATACTTGTGTAGCAGGAAGAAGGATGACCAAGGAAATACAAAGGATAGGCTATACCAATGGCTTGTGTGCAACAAGCCTTTTCTACAAAGCCTTAGCCAATACCGGTAGGGTATCAAGGAGCATTGGTAGCAATGACGTGTTCAAAAAGAATTTCGTGAAAAGCGTAAAAAGGCGTAACGAGTAGCCGAGGAAATGTTTCGAGGTTACGCAGTGGAAGATTAATGCTTTGACATTGAAAAATAAAATCGGGCGTAGCATCAAACGACAGCGAAGTACTGGCATGCACAACCGACAACTCACTTACCGAACATTCTTTTTGCTTGTTAGAATGCTCTGTTTTAGCCTTTTGATGAGAAGAATAATGCACCTGTGAGGCTGAAAATGTTTTACCAAAAACGGTAAACATCAGCATCAGGCACAGAAAAAAAGTGCTAAACAAACGTGATATGTGAGTTCTTTCTTGCATTAATAACTGCAAATGTAGTAAGATTTGCTAATGTATTGCAAAATTTCAGACAAAAATTCATCTTTTATCCTGCTTGCTTCCTAAAAAATTCAAAAGTACAATAAAATAATTTTCTTACTTTTGAGGCACAAAACAATCAGCGTTCACGTATGTTTAATTATTTAGAACCTTCCTACATCAAAGACTTCATACAAAAGGCACTTGTAGAAGATGTAGGCGACGGGGACCATACTTCGTTGGCGACCGTGCCAGCAAACACCACCGGCAAAGCACAATTACTGGTAAAAGACCAAGGTATTTTGGCTGGTGTCGAATTGGCAAAAATGATTTTTGCCGAAGTAGATGCCTCGCTTTCTGTGGCGACGCATTTATCCGATGGCGTGGCTATCGAAAAAGGGCAAATCGTTCTAACGGTAGAAGGTGCTGCTAGGTCTATCCTCACGGCAGAACGCTTGGTTCTCAACTGTATGCAACGGATGTCGGGTATTGCAACTTATACACACAAAATGGTGCAATTGCTCGAAGGCACAAAAACGCAATTGCTCGATACCCGCAAAACAACGCCTAATTTCCGACTTTGTGAAAAATGGGCTTGTCGTATTGGGGGGGCAGTAAACCATCGTTATGCTTTGTTCGATATGATTTTGATTAAAGATAACCATGTCGATTATGCTGGAGGTATCAAAAATGCAATTTTGCAAGCCTGTTCTTATTTACAATCAGCTCAAAAAGATTTGGCTATTGAAATAGAAGTACGTAACCTCACCGAATTACAGGAGGTTCTTGAAATCGGACAAGTACAGCGTATCATGCTTGATAACTTTAGTTTTGGCGATTTACGTAAAGCCGTTGAGCTTATCAATGGGCAGTATATTACCGAGGCATCAGGTGGTATCAACGAAACAACCATTCGCCAATATGCCGAATGTGGCGTAGATTATATTTCTAGTGGTGCACTTACCCACCAAATCAAAAGTTTAGATTTGAGTCTTAAAGCAGTAAAATAACGAATCATGAATTTACTCGACGAAGCAAATAGAGTTGGCTACGTAAGTCGTTCTGTGCCTTATAAAGGCAACGATTTGAAAGAAGCCATTTTGCGTTTGAAAAAAGAAAAAAATGCCGTGATTTTGGCTCATTATTATGTCGATGCCGAAATCCAAGATTTAGCCGATTTCCTAGGCGATAGTTTGGCTTTGGCTCAAGCCGCCGAAAATACCGACGCAAGCATGATTGTGTTTTGTGGGGTACACTTTATGGGAGAAACGGCTAAAATCTTGAATCCTGATAAAAAAGTAGTTTTGCCCGACCTCAATGCCGGTTGTTCGCTGGCCGATTCTGCTCCCAAAGAGGCGTTTGCAGCCTTCAAAGCTCAATATCCAGAGGCGGTCGTGGTAAGTTATATCAACTGCACTGCCGACATCAAGGCGATGACCGACATCATTTGTACGTCTTCTAATGCCGTAAAAGTGGTAGAGTCGATACCTGCCGACAAGCAAATTATCTTTGCACCCGATGCCAATTTAGGAAAATATGTAGCCAACAAAACAGGCAGAGAATTGATTTTATGGGATGGGGCTTGTATTGTACATATTGATATTTCTTTAGAAAAACTCAAAAAAGTTAAGGAAGAAAACCCCAATGCCTTACTTATTGCTCACCCCGAATGTAAGGAAGTCATTTTATCGCAAGCGGATTTTGTGGGCTCTACAACGGCTTTGTTGAATTTTGTCAAAACTTCTGATTGTCAAGAATTTATTGTGGCAACTGAAGCAGGGATTTTGCACAAAATGAAAGAAGCTGTACCGAACAAACGCATTATTCCTGCACCAGCCAACGAAAAGAATGCTTGTGCCTGTTCAGAATGCCCGTATATGAAAATGAATACCTTAGAGAAGTTATACAACGCCATGTTTTACGAACTTCCTGAAATTCAAGTATCGGAAGAAGTAATTGAGCCAGCCTTGAAGGCCCTCAAAGCGATGTTAGAAATTAGCAAATAAATATCCCATGTAGAGCCGAGGCAATCGTAGTAGAGCCGAGGCAATGCCTCGGCTCTACGATTGCCTCGGCTTCATCACCAGTATTGGGTTATAGCATGGTTGTCTTCTTGACCATCCGCAAAAGCGATTCGCTATTGTTCAACGCTGCTACTTCCGAAAGCTTGACCCAAGCCAAATTTTTCGACTCGGCACTTATCACCAAGGGCTCATCCATAGACGCTTCTAGCAAAAATCGAATGTCATAATGCCAGTGGGCTGGTTCTGTGCCTTTGGCAGGAATCAAATGAATATCTATATCAAAAATATTGGGAGAAAGGGGCTTTACCTCTGTCAATCCCGTTTCTTCTTGTGCCTCTTTGAGGGCTACGGCTAGTACATCGGGGTCGCCGTCGCAATGCCCACCCGTCTGAAACCATCGGTTCAGTTTGCGGTGGTGTGTCAACAAAGTGTGGGTTTTTGTATGGTCGATAATCCAAGCCGAGCCAGTGATATGCCCGATAGCTAAACTTCGTTCAAAACAGGCAGGATTGGCTTGTACAAAAGCGAGGGTGTCGGTCAAAAATTGTGCTTCGGTTGCGTCGAACGGGCGGTGCTGTTGAAGCAAACGTAGTAATGTATCTCTGTGCATAAATAAACGATATGTCTTGATACAACACGTGATTTTTACTGAAAGTTCGGTTGCTTCTACGTCAATTCAACTGTGGTGTAAAGGCATGACGCAATACATTGGCAGTTTTGACAGCCAATTTTTCATAATATTGCACCTTTTCGGCGGTTGCCAAAGGCTCTAGTTTATGCACCACAAACTTTAGGGGCGTTTCTGCGGAAACAAATAGCAAAGAAATTCGCCAAGTTTTTGCTGTAACGGCTTCTATCAAATAACCCACAACAGAGTTACCCAGCCATTTTTCATCTTGGATAGGTACTAAATCTACTTTTGTTCCTTGCGATTCTTCGACCAAATGATAATTAAAATAAGGCATAATATGAGTGGTAAATGGTGAATACTGCGTTTTTGTTATATAAAAAATTTGTATCTCGAATGTATTATGTTGATGGTAGAATGGTGTTAAGAAAGAAAGTTGTTCAACGCAAATCCGCCATCAGAAAGCCTTTATTAATTGCGATTTTTATGTATTATTTTGTGAATATTTTTTACTTTTTAAATATAACATAAAAATAAGATATTTGTTGTATCGACTTCTTTTTTTTATACGTATAAAAAAAACGAGTGATTTTTACCTCTATTATCTATACTTCTGGATAAATTGGAGGTAAATATTTAGGAAAAAAACTATATTTGAAGATGTACGAAGAAGCTTATTGGTCAACAATAATGCTTGTATTATGCTCACTCATCTCTTCAATACTCAAACTAAATGAATTTAAGTTGTCAAAAATCACTTTTTAGCCTCGACGAAGGCGTACATTACATTAATTGTGCTACGATGTCGCCTAACCTTATCAGTGTCGAAGAAGCAGGCATACAGGGTATTTTACGGAAATCGCAACCGCAAAAGATTACTTCGCAAGACTTTTTTGAGGTCACAATTCCCGTCAAAAAGGCGTATGCCCAGCTTATCAATTGTGAGCCTGAGCGTTTAGCTATTATTCCGTCCACATCTTATGGTATGGCGATTGTTGCTAAAAATTTGGCTCGAAAAGCTACTTTGCAACATGGACAAACCATTGTGATGGTCGGGGAAGAATTTCCTTCGGATGTATATGCTTGGGAAGAAATTTGTGCTGAAAAGCATTTAAAAATACATGTTGTAGAAGCCCCCCACAGCTTACAAGACCGAGGTAAGTTGTGGAATCAACGCTTATTGGAGGCTATTACTAGCCATACCTGTATGGTCGTAATTTCGCCTGTGCATTGGGCCGATGGCACGCAATTCGACTTGGTGGCTATTGGCAAGCAATGCCGTGCCGTAGGAGCTTGGTTGGTGTTAGACGGAACGCAGGCTATTGGAGCGATGCCATTCGATTGTGCATTGGTACAGCCCGATGCCATTGTAAACGTGGGGTATAAATGGCTTTTGGGCCCTTATGCCTCTGGTATCATGTATTTGGGGCCTTGTTTCGACGAAGGTTTACCGCTCGAACGCAATTGGATTAATCGGGTGGGCTCAGATGATTTCAAAAACTTGGTACAATACCAAACGACTTACAGACCCCAAGCCGAACGCTATAACATGGGCGAGCGAAGCAATTTTATCCTAAATCCTATGCTTGCCGCCGCTATTGAGCAAATCAATGCTTGGGGCGTGGGTACTATTCAGGCGTACTGCCAGCAATTATTGGAAGAACCCTTGGCTTTGTTGCAAGAAAAAGGTTGTTGGGTTGAAGAGCAGGCATACCGAAGCAAACATTTGGTTGGCGTGCGACTGCCCAGCCGTGCAAGTACAGAACGAATCCAGCAGCAACTGCATGAACGCAACATTTTTGTTTCGTTCAGAGGGGAGGCTATTCGGATTGCTCCACACGTGTATAACGATGCCAACGACATAGATGCCTTAGTCGATGCCTTGTTGGAAGGATTGTAATAGATGGTTATGCTCCGCTTGGTGTTGGGTTGCCTACTTTGGCAACCCAATTCTTGTTGTGTTTCGTCAAAAATAGGCGATTCTACGGCTCTATTCAAACGGTTGGCTTTCAGTTATTTGGCTACTTGAAGCTCGTCGAGTCTTTTGATAAATAACAAATACGTAATCTGTTCAATTACGGTAAGAGGGTTAGATACGCCGCCTGTCCAAAAGGCATTCCAGATTTTATCTATTTGTGAGCGTTTTTCGCCTGTAAGCATAATTTTAATGATGAGTTTTTAATAGTGAGTGAATTAGTGATTGAGTGAATTGTGAGTTAAATTTTTCATTTTCAAGCACTTATAATCTTAATTGATTAAGTTTATTTTTGTATTGTTACTTGCCATATACCTTCTTTTCCGACATCTTTTTCCGACACCTTTTCCGACATTTTTTAGTGTTTTCTCCGACATATTCTCCGACATTTTCTCCGACATTGCTATTTCTTTTTGCCTGATTTCAAGCATTACGCTGGCAAAGTCATAGTTGAATACTTCCTCAAGCTTGATAAAGAGTCAATAGTTTTTGCGTTATTCCTTCGGTAATTTCTCCAACCAATGGTTGGAGATTTGGGTAAGGATGATATTCATGGTAAAATGAAACGCTGTGTTACCTATATTTTCTGGGATTAATGTAACGCAAATGTGGAATCTTACCAAAATCTGAATCATTATCTGATAACAGTATCAAATCATGGCATAAAGCTGTGGCTGCAATTACAGCATCAGGTAGTTTTATTTTATAAAGTTTTCTTAGCTCTATTGTTTTTAGCACAATAGGCTCTGAAAGACTGTACTCTTCGCAAACATCTAAAAAAAGGTAAATAGTTTTTAAGAGTTCTTCATTCTTAGGTGAAAAACTCAGCAATTCGATACGAGTAATGATAGAGATTTGACTTTCGGATGCTTCAAGTATCGTATCTATCAAGGATAAACCTTGTTCTGAAAGTGTTTCTTCAAAATACTTGGTGACTACATTGGTGTCAATTAAATATCTCTTTCCCATTCATTTCGGCTATTCTCAAAGTAATGCTTAATTTCTTCTTTGTCTTGTGAAGTAATATTTTTCCAAGCACCTCTTAATGCCCCCTTCAATGTTGAGGCTGACACAAATGATACCGATGTTACATCAGTGTTTACTTCTTCTTCTGTAAACATGACAAATACCTTTACTCTATGGGTTACTGCTGGTTTTTCTTTGAGAATTATCTGACCGTTGTCATAAATTCCTTCTATGGCTGTAAGCATATCATTTTGTTTTATATTCTATCAAATATACACATTTCTACCCAAAATACTCCGCCAAAAGCCCCTCAAACAATGCCTCACGCTCCGCCAACAGTTGCTGTACCAAACTTTTCTGTGCCTCTATCGTAGTCAGATAAAGAGAAAAAGCCATTGCAAGCATAGAAGCCACAAACGCCTCATTTGCAAATTCATAATAACTTATAGTTTCTATATTCTCCAATACGATAACCCGTGTATTTTTCCACCCACATTTTTAGGCGATTTTTGAACGAAAGTCGTTTTTCTCGAATATCAAAATCAAACAGCCAATTCATACGATGAATGCGTGCTTGCATCACTTGTGGGTGCGTACCTTGAAATACCGAAAGTGAGTCGATGCCACTGTAATCGAAATCGTCTATCATTTTTTGTACGTGTGCTACGTCGTGTTCGTCGCCCCAGAAGTTCAACGAACCTTTCATTTTTTGTTTTTGTACTTCTGGTGGTTTTACCCAGCCATAATGATAAATATAGGCATCTATCAATTTTACTTTCAATTTCTGATTATCAATCGTTCTAAATCCTTGGGCATCTTTGTACGAACGCACTTTTCCGGTATTTCTAATCACTCGGATTTCTCTACGATACCAGCGATGTGCGTTGCCAACATACTGATACGAGCCATAAAAATGAGTATAATGAAACAACAAACCTTCTACTGAAGGTTTATCAAGATTTTCTTGCATGGCTTTTTTGATGACAGGCAAATACTTTTCATGCACCACTTCATCGCCTTGAATGTAAAAACACCAATCAGCATCGCTTGCTACAGCCGCCAAGGCTTTGTTGGTTTCTACTGCCAATACTTTACCTCCCGACCGCAAGGAATCGTCCCAGATGGTTTCGATGATTTTTATTTTCGGTGAACCAATACTTTTGATTAAACCAAGCGTGTCGTCTTCCGATTGTCCAACAGCTACCACCACTTCATCGCATAAGGGTAAAATAGACGTGATGGCTTCAACAATAGGATAATCGTATTTGATGGCATTTCTAACAAACGTAAATCCAGCAACTTTCATATAAATAATTGAGTGAATGAGTGATTGAGCAAGTTAGTGGTTGGTTTTCAGCGACTTAAAGCAGTCATTCCTTAGTGATACGTTACTTAGGCATCTATAAAATCTAAATCTTTGGTAAAAGTTTCTTCTAATCGGTAAGCTGCCCAAAGTGCTGCCCCATTACAGATGATGCCTACAATTAAGGCAGCCGTAATTAAGCCATAAGAGCCTAATAAAGCTTGAAAACCCATATTAATTAAAATTAAAGCTCCTCTTACAAAATTGGGCACGGTAGTCGTAACGGTAGCCCTGATATTTGTTCCAAACTGCTCGGAAGCCATCGTAATAAACACCGCCCAATAGCCTCCAGAAAAGCCTAGTCCAAAGCAAATAAAGTAAAAAATTGGAGAAGTTAGGCCATACGAAAAAAGGTACAGACCCATAAACAAAAAGCTTCCTAGTACAAAAATATACACCGTTTGCTTACGACTTTTGAGCCATTGGCTTACCAAACCACTGAGAAAATCGCCCGAAGATAAGCCTAGATAACAGCAAATAACCACATTGCCGGGTAGAATTGTGCCTTGTACGTGCAACTGCTTGCTCAACTCGGTAGCATAAAGCACCAAAATGCCTACAATATACCAAATAGGCAAGCCCATCAGAATACAAAGAAAATAGCGAGAAAACTTTGAATAGCTTGTAAACAATTGGAAGAAATTGCCTTTTTCAACCTTGGCATCCATTTGTGCAAATAAGGTTGATTCCATTGTGCCTAAGCGTAGTAGGAGGAGGGCTAGTCCCATGCCACCACCCACAAAATAGGTCATACGCCACCATTCGGGGTCTTGGCTCATACCAGCTACTAATGCCGCCGTTACGGCTCCTAAAGCCCCTGTGCCTGCAATAAATAATGCACCTAGGCCTCTTTTTTCTTTGGGCAACGACTCGTTTACGATGGTTACACCAGCACCCAATTCGCCAGCCAAGCCAATACCTGCTATAAATCGTAAGAGCATATAAGTCTGAATATCATTGACTAATCCATTGGCGGCATTGGCTAAAGAATACAGCAAAATTGAGCCAAATAATACCGATTTTCTCCCTTTTTTATCGCCCAGAATCCCCCATAGTAAACCTCCTAAAAGCATTCCTGCCATTTGGGTATTCATGAGTTTTGAGCCTTGGATGAGCAGGTCGTCGCCCGACAAGCCCAGGCTTTTAAGACTTGGAATACGCACAACGCCAAAAAGAATAAGGTCATATACATCTACAAAATAGCCCAAAGATGCCACTAAAATCAATAGTTTGGCATTTTTAGAAATCAGGGCTGTTGGTTGGGTATGAGATAGCATAATTGTTGGGGAAAAGGGTATCGTTCTCTAAAGCATTTGCCTCAAGCTGTAGTGGTTTGTACAGGACTTGATACAATTGACAAATATAAAACAAAAAGAGGTTGCCAAGCCCAGCCTAGCAACCTCTTTTCGTTAAATAATTTCTTACTGTAAAAAAGCCAATTTCAATTCGTTCAAGCGAGTTTTCACAGAAGTATCCACTTGGCGGTCGTTGATGCGAAGCACATAACCACCGATAAGCTCAGGTTTGATATTTTCTACCAATTGTACCGTTTTGCCAGTTGCCTCTGCCACAATGCGGATAAAATCGGCACGTTGAGCGTCGGTCAAAGGAGAAACAGTTGTCACCTCTACTTTTTGGATATTTTTGTAAAGTGCGTATTGACGTTGAAATTCTTGAGCAATCGCAGGAAGGAATTTCTCACGATTTTTTCTAGTGATAATTTCAAATATCGAAAACGTCACAGGATTTACTCGGCTTTTGAAAATAGCCGAAAGAATCGCTAATTTTTGAACGTGTTTAACGATTGGGCTTTTGAGTGTTAGGGCAAGCTGACGGTTTTCGTCACATACCTGGTCGAAGAACTGCATATCTTCGTGTACCGTGTCTATCACACCCTTTTCAATGGCTAAACCAATTAATGATTTAGCATATCTGAAAGCTACACTTTGTTCTGACATCTTGAATTATGCGTTGAATTGAGAGCCAATGCTCATCACCGAATTAGTTTAATTTAGCATCAGCCAACAAAGACGAAACCAATTTCTCTTGTGCGGCACGGTCTGCTAATTGAGTACGCAATACTTTCTCTGCAATTTCCAAAGAAAGAGAAGCAGCCTCTTTTCTTAATGAAGCCACAGCACTAGCTTTCTCTTGGTCGAATGCTACACGAGCTTTTTCGATTTCTGAGGCAGCCGCTTTTTGGGCTTCATTTCTTGCTTCTGCAATCATTTTATCAGAAACTTCTTTGGCTTCTTTGATGATGCTATCACGCTCGGCACGGGCTGCTGCTAATAATTTTTCGTTACCAGCTTTCAACTCAGCCATTTCTTTGCGTGTATTTTCGGCTAATTCTAAGGCACTTTCGATAGAAGCTTCACGCTCATGTAAAGAAGCAATGATGGGTTTCCAAGCGAATTTAGCTAATACAAAGAACAATACGCCAAAAACCACCAACTGCCATACGATAAGACCTAAATCTGGAGTAAGTAATTCCATAGTAATGAATGTTTTGCGATTGATACGCTACCAAGAGCCTATCGTTCGGTAAAGTATGTGTGATTAAAATAAGTTTTCTCAGAGAACTTTGTACCACAAGCCTAATGCGTTATGGTACAAAGCGAATGTCTGTGCTACAACCAATGATTTTTAAGCCTAAAACTACTTTTTACGCAACAACCACTGGATGCTGATAGTAACAACTATTTGTTAGCTACCAAGAAGCAAATTACGGCTGCGAAAAGAGCTACCGCTTCAACGAAAGCAGCAACAACCAACATCGCACCTTGGATTTTTCCAGAAGCTTCTGGTTGACGAGCAATACCTTCCATTGCACGACCACCGATATTACCGATACCAAGACCAGCACCGATTGCTACTAGACCAGCACCAACGCCAGCTAAACCTGTACCTACTGAAACTTCCGCTAGGATTGACAAAAGTGACATGATTTTATTTGTTTATTATAGTGAAAAAATTATTTACAAAATGAAGTAAGTATCAATGCGAAGTTGTATTTTATAAATTATATTTTTTATTTTAGATTCACAACTCAGCACTCCTAACTCAGCACTCTTAGTGGTGGTGTTCTTCAACAGCCGAACCAATATAACTAGCCGCCAACATCGTAAAGATAAACGCTTGAAGGAAGGCTACCAACAATTCGATTACGTTCATAAATACCGCAAATACTGTAATTACTGGCGTAACTGCCCAGATTTTCAAGATAAAAATCAAACCGATGAAGCTCAACATGATGATGTGGCCTGCCGTAATGTTGGCAAAAAGACGAATCATCAATGAAACGGGTTTAGTAAAAATACCGATGATTTCTACAGGTGTTAAGATAATCAACAACCATTTTGGCACGCCTGGCATCGCAAAGATGTGTCCCCAGTAAGTGCTTTTACCATTCAAGTTAGTCACAAGGAAGGTCACGACAGCCAACACCATTGTTACAGCGATATTACCCGTTACGTTTGCACCACCTGGCAACAAGCCTAGCAAGTTGTTAATCCAAATAAAGAAGAAAAGTGTTAATAAATAAGGTAAAAATCTTCTGTAGTGTTTTTCGCCAATATTTGCTTTTACAACTTCGTCACGGATAAAAATAATGATGGGTTCAATCAACGATTGGAAGCCTTTAGGAGCTTTGCCCGCTCTTTCTTTGTAAGATTTTGCTACGGAGAAGAAAATCAACAACATCAAAACGGCACTTAACAACAAAGAAGCGACGTTTTTCGTGATAGATAAATCCAGCACGTGCGAGCCATCTTCTGCATGAATTTTGCCATGTTCAACAATCAAGCCTTCGTAAGCCACAGCATTGCCATGCTCATCTTCCAAATTACGAGAAGAGAAAACTTTCAAGCCACTTTCTGTTTTTACGATACAAGGCAAGTAAATCGAAATGCCATGCGCAAATTCCCACTTATGGTCGTCGCCAATGTGGTGCATAATCATGTGGCCTAAGTCAACCTTACCCTCACCATGAGCCTCTTCTGTAGCTTCAGTAGCGTGAGCGGTGGTTGTAACTGCCGAAGAGTCAGTCGCCGTAGATTCTTCAGAATGGTGCTGTGCAAATACCGAGGTGGCAAATAAAAGAAGAAATGCCAGAATATTTGAAAAATATAATTTTCTCATCACGACTTGGAGGATGAACGTATAATGGTTTATGATTTTATTTTCTTGTCGGTTTACTGGATAACTTTTGATTATCAGTTACTTATCCCTTTGGCTTATTGGCTCATTACGAAAAGTGTCGCAATTTACGATACAAATCGTAAATTTCAAAACCTGTATAACATAAATAGAGTACAAAAAAGTTGCTAAGGAAGATATATATATCAACTGTCCCCTTCATGATATACACGCCTACAAAGGCTATACTTAAAAGCAAACGAGCTAAAATACTACCCATATAAAATTGCACAAAATTTTGTCGATTGTTAGCAAAGCCCTGTTGCATGAGTAAATGGTTGAAATACGATACGGCTGCATAAAAAGCCAAAATGAACCATTTATCAACAGCAACGTATGCCCCCAAGCCCATCAGAGGGGCTAAGAAAAAACATAATCCTATAGCTGCTGTAAGCAAAACAATACGTAACATAAAAGTGAAATTTCGCCACAAAGATACGTAAAAGCCTATTACCTCAAGCAAAAAAAGCGACAATTCTCATGCTAAAGAAAGATAGGTTAGAAGCTACTTCTTTGAAGCATAGCATTTCACGGAAAAATCATATAAAACGGTTTTGGGCGAAGAAGGGGCATTAAAAAACGTCTGTTTGGATTATGCACCAAAGCCAAATAGCATTACAAATGTTGAGGCTTGCATTTCAGCTCCTTTTTTGCTAATACCTTGTTATATACCATTATTTCGTTTGTTCTTGTTTCTCTATCATTTTAAGTCCATAATCTCTGATTGTCGTAATGAGTTTTATAATGTCTTTGCCTTGGTCGGTCAAACTATATTCTGTTTTGGGTGGCACAACTGCAAATACCTTTCTGTTAACGTAACCGTCTTCTTCTAATTCTCGTAGCTGTGTTGTCAACATTTTGTCGGATATGTGGGGGATGTCCTTTCGCAGTTCGCTATATCGCATTGTTTGGTCTTTCAGTCGCCATAAAATAGGTGCTTTCCAAGTCCCACCGATTTGTTCCATTACTAATTGTACTGGATTATAATAAACTTTTCCGTTGTATTTAAAATCTGGCATTGTCTATAACTATTGTTTTTACCAATACTTACCCAAAGGTATGTATCGCACTTTTTGGTTGTACACATTGCAAAAGTAGATATAGTTTTGATATTTGCACCATACAGATAATTAAATTTTAAAAATATGGTCAAGTCAATTACCACAATATCGCTTTTAATTCTAACAACATTAGGGTTGTCTGCACAAACAAAAAAATCATCTAACAAAGCAAATTCAAAAAAAATGGTAACAGAAGTAAACAACTATGTGCATTTTCACGGTGCACCAGCTAAAGGCAAAATTTTAATGGTGGCAAGTTCACCAAGTGTAAGCAAACAAACAGGATGGCCTATTGGCTTTTGGGCTGCCGAACTTACTCATCCACTTCGTGTATTTCAGGAGGCTGGCTATGAAGTAGAATTGGTTTCTACCGAAGGTGGAAAGTTAGAAATGGATGGCTATTCAAATCCAACTGATGCAAGTGGTTATTCGGCTGGTGATGTCATTTCACTCGGTTATATGCAACAAAAATCATTCAATGATATGTTGGTAAACACCAAAAAATTAACAGAAGTTGATGCTAAAAACTACGATGCTATTTTCTTGGTTGGCGGTCAAGGGCCGATGTACACCTTTAAAGGAAACAAAGATTTAGAAAAGCTATTCGTTGCTTTTTATGAAGCTGGCAAACCAAGTTCGGCTGTATGTCATTCTACCACTTTGTTGCTTGAAGCTAAAAAATCAAATGGCGAATTATTAGTAAAAGGTAAAACCTGGACCGGCTTTGCTGATGCCGAAGAAGAATTTGCAGACAAAGCCGTAGGTATGAAAATTCAACCATACAGAATTGAAACCGAAGCAAAGAAAATTGCAGGAACAACGTTTAAAGTTTCAGCACCTTTCAGTTCTTATGCTATTGCTGATGGAAATTTAATTACAGGACAAC
>JACCDR011913445.1_pt1 | contig 17391 bp, 28 predicted proteins | sample 7446431 | NCBI WGS metagenome assembly JACCDR01 (sample SAMN15323443, study PRJNA562643) | freshwater metagenome | isolation source: river surface water | place: USA:Blue River Watershed | collected 2017-08-17
CGGCCACTGGCCATACCGGTCGCTCTGAGACGCCCTCAGACCGACGGTACCTCGCCCAGAACGCTAGCCCCCACCACACCCCCAAACCGGCCGCGAAGGGCGTGCAGATGCCCGCTAGGTACGCCATCACGACCATGCGCCGTACCGCCCGTACCGCGTCTTGCCACAGAAGCATCGGTCGACATGCGCTAGCCCTTCCGTCACGGTGCACTCCTGCACCTGATGCCCGTTGCGCTTGCAGTCGGGACGAGCCGTGTCGTGCAAGTCGCGCTTGTGCCCCAGCATCCCGGCATTGCTTGGCACGAGCTTGAACGGCCCGTCGTGCAGGTGCACGCTCTCGTGCCGGTCGCTCGGTGTGAGCACCCGCGCCAGCGCGAAACCTACGCCGAGCCACAGACTGCTGAACAGCACGGCCAACCACAGCGGGTTCACGACAGGGAACCGTGCATGACGTCGTACGCGGCTTTCTCAGCCTGAATGAGCTCGGCGTAGTACATGGCCTGTGTGCGCCACCACGCCTGTGCGCCGAAGGCGTCTTTCAAGGCGAGGTTGTTCTCCTTCTCCTGCACCTTCATGAGCTCTGTCTTCGGGAAGTCACCCCGCGCCTCGCGGCGCTGGTCTTCCCGCAGGTGCTTGACCTTGAAAGCGTCGTTGAGTGCGTTCCACTCCTTGTCGAACTTGTCGGCCTGCTGTGCCGCTGCGCGCATCCGCGTCTGGAGGCCGGTGATGTACGTCCGAAAGCCGGTGCTGTAGTTCATGTCCCCTCATCCCTTGTAGCGAGCCAGTTCGCGAGCGTACTCGAGCCCGCGCCTACCGTCCAGGAGCCGACGCTGTTTCTCAGCGCTCCCCTCCACCTTGTAACCGATCTGCTCGTCGATGGTACCCATGCTGCGCATCAGGTAGTAGATGACCTCGTGCACCCGACCGCGCCGGAACACACGACCGAAGAGCTGCGTGTTGGCTTCCGGCGGGAACATCTCGTCCAGGCAGATCATGACGTCGGCCGCGTCAAGCGTGATGCTGACGCCACCCGCCTGCCCGTTGAGCAGAAACAGTCGAGGATGGTTGACCGGGCACCGGGCACCGTGCGGCTTGCCCGAACCGGCATTGCAGCTACGGCACGTGACACCCGGCCCCCTGAAGACCGCCTCCGGGCCAAGGCTGTACGTGCCCCGGTAACCCTCCTCGCCCTGAAACTCCCCCATCATGCTTGCCCGCGCCGTCTCCGTTGTCTTGCCGTCGAGGCGGTACCACCGCAGCCCCAGCTTGACGAGGCGAGCCTCGAGAGCATCCAGGAACTCGTTGTACTGACTGGCGATGACAATCTTGCGACCGGAGTGCTGGTCCAGGAGTTGCTCCAGGCGGTCGAACTTGCCGGACTCGCCGGTGTACACCACCCTCCCGCCCTCTTTCCGCAGGACCCCGTTAGCAAACTGGCGACTACGGGTCAGGAAGTCCAGGACGCCGACAGTGCTGATGATGCCGCCTTCCACGGGCAGCTCGGCGTCCTCGGTGAAGCGCTCGTATTGCTTGGTCTGAGCCGTGGTCATCTCGCACGGCACCTCGACCCAGTTCTTGAGCCCCTTGTGCTCCGGGCTGACCTCCTCCATGGTGCGGCGCAGCACGCGCGGCCCCAGCTCACGCCACAGGCGCTCCTCGTCGGTCAGGTCTCCGACGCGCTTGACCGTCTTGGTCGCACCACGACCGCCCTTGACGTACACCTGCTCGTCCTGTACGTCGAAGTACTTGCCGAGCCATGCCCACTTGCTCGTGAACTCGTCCGGCCACAACCAGTGCAACGTACCGAAGAGAGCCTCGACCTTGCCGCCCTTACCGAACGGGGTGGCGCTGACAGCCAACCGCTTGCACTCGGGCGCGGTGTTCAATTGCTTGAGCCCCTCGGCCAGGAACGTGCCCTTGACAACGTCCATGCTGCCCATGACGTTCTGGCTCTCGTCCACCACGATGGCGTCCCACGCTTCGTCGAACAGCTCGGGGTATTGGTGACCGTACTGCGCAACTAGTCGCCCGCGCTGACGCTCTCCCTTGATGGCCAGCATGTCCATGACGACCACCAGCACGGCAGTCTCCGCCTCGCACGCCATGAACTCCTGGATGGCTTTCTCTCGCGCCTTGCGGGTGCCGCGTGCCAGGAAGACCGGCAGGTCCGTGTGCTTGCCGAACTCCTTGCCCCATACCGCCTTCACGCTGATCTTCGGGCAAGCGACCATGATACTGCCGGTGACCCCGGCCTCGATGAGACCGGCCACCACACCCGCTGTCTTACCGGTGCCAACCTCGTCGGCCAGCAGACCGCCGTTGCGGTACAGGTTGGCAATCCACCGAGCCGTGACCCGCTGGTCGCCTTTCAGCCAGGAGTTGAAAGCGGGGTATTCCTTGGCCAGCACGGGCAGCTCTGCGTCTGCTTGCGTCGTTATGGCGACCTGCTCTGCCCGCTTAGCAGCGGCCACCCGGTACCACGCACTCAGGTCGCGGTGCACCTTGAGGACATCACCCCACGCCTCGCGCATGGCGACACACACGTCGGGACTCAGCGGGTACTTGTAAGCGAACTCGTCAGCGGCACGGTCGCTCAGTGTGCTGACGTACCGACTGCCACGCACCTTTTGGCGTACGGCGTTCGCCGCGTCATAGCCGCCTGCACCACGTACGTAGAGCACCAGGTTGTCGTTGTGCTTGTGCGCCTCGAGCCGCATGACCCCTCCCGGGTAGTTGGTGACGCGCCTAGCATACCGCCAAGCGCGCCACCGTAGCTAGCGAACGGTGAAGATGGAGTCGACCCGTACGCAGCGAGTGGGACCGCTCAGGTGGCGACCCTCTTTGTCGCGTCCGCCGTACTCGCGGAAGAACACGACGCGGTCTTTGCCCTCGTCGCTACGGTCAACCACCTTGACCCACGTCGGCAACACGTGCACGCGCGCCTCCTGCTCGACCCACCGCTTGTCGGCCGAACCCCACGAATCCGGGTCGGTATCCGTCAGTCGTGCCAGGTCGATGGCCCACACGATGGTGCGACCGAGCAGCATGGCCTCCACTTCATCATCCGTCATGTCCCGGGGGATGACGTGGCCATGCTCCACGAGCTGCGTCTTGCGGGCCGTGATGGTGCCCGCATTGCCGACCGTCTGTACCTTCGGCGTGGTGCCTTTGCGCGGCGCATGGGTCCTCGGCACGATGCCTCGGTTGGCCGCCGCGTACAGCCGACGAGCGGCCCCCGCGCCACGCTTGGCCTCGGCCTCGCTGGCGCTCGAAGCTGGACCGGCGAGGCCGAGCCGCTGGCCGATAATCCACCAGCTCTCACCCTGGTCTCGTAAACGCTTCACCTCCGTAGCCTGATCCTGCGGAGGGGAGGGCTGGGAGGGCTTCGTCGCCAGCACGCGCTCCTTCGCCTCGGCAACGATGGTGCTGGCTCTCTGCGCGGCCAGCTTCTCTCGGCGCTGCCGCCGCAGCTCGCTCCGGCTCACTCCGCCACCTCCACCGTCACTTTGAACCGGTTGCCGGTGCTGGTGATCACGAACATGATGTTGTCCGTTTCTTCAGGCTCCTGCACGTCCTCGAGGGTGAAGCTGGGCGGATCTCCCTCCCAGTACTCCTCGATGAACTCGTGGTCGTCGGTCAGCGCGCTCAGCATGCTGCCGATCTCGATGGCCAGGCCGTCCCGTTCCCCGATAACGCTCACTGCGGTCACTCTCCCGAGTAGTGGTTGCTGCGCCCAGTTTATCAGTCGACGTACGGGTGCAAGTGGTCGTAGCTGTCGTCGTTGCTGTCCATCTCACCGGTGTACGGCTTGGGCTCGTGCATGTCGCCCGGAGCACGGCCGTACTGCACCTCCGCCGGGGTGCGGCCGGGACAGTACACCCGAGGGGAACCCGGGTCGCAATCATCATGGAATTTGTGACCGCCATGCGCGTCATCTTTGTCGCAGAACACCTCAACCACGGCGGACCCTCCGGGCTGCGCGCTTCTGCGCTCGAGTGGGCTTCGGGGGCTCGGGCGGATCGTTGTTCTCCATATTGTCCCATCTCTCGGCGGCCTGTGTACGAACGTGTTCGATGTTGGGTAGATAGGGGTTGTTCATGACCGAGATGGCGTAGGCCAACCCCTCTGCACGACCGGGGTCTCTGCCGTCCTCCGCCTCTTGGCCGGTGACCAGCCGCTCGTAGATGGCCATCAGCTCTTCCCACATGACCTCGAGTAGCGTCTTGCCGCCGCACGCCTGCGTTCCGCTGTTCGCGTACGCCGCGCGCAGAAGGTCGCTGAGCGTGTTGGCCTGCTCGGGCTCCATGTACGCGGTTTCGGTGGTGTGGTTGACGTTCACGCCGTGCGAGCCGCCTACGATGACCGGTCGGCCCTTGGCGTCCTCGACACGCTTCGCGTACAGATGGCCGCTGCGCCAGTAGGTCCCGTCGTGCTCCTCGGTGACGTAGCACCGGGTACTGCGGCTCAAGACCTCGTTCCTTCCTGCCATGATGTTGCATCCTCTCTCGTACTTGAGCCGGAGGACGCACGCCACCGGGTCTGCCAACCAGTTAGTCACCGTAGAGCTCCCTCTTGCCGAACTCGTCCTCGAAACAGCTCCGGTGGTAGCTCTCGATGACCGGGCCAGGGATGCGGGCCACACGCTCGTACCGCACCCCAACCGCGATTCTGCGCCGGTGAGACTTGCACGCCTCGCTGTTGCATGTTCGGTTGGTGCTGCTGTTGGTGCGTGTGGTCACGCCCATGATGTCAACGGGGCCGCGCGCTGTCGGTTGTGCCATCGGTGCTCACCTCCTGCATCAGTACGTTGGTCGGGTCTGAGAGCGCCGTACGTTCGTCGGGGTGGGGGAGGGTACCCTCGAGTACCCGTTCGACTTCCTCGGGGCTGTATCCCCCGAGGAGTAGGCCCAGCGCGTCAGCTGTGCGCCGAGCCTGCTCGCTGGAGTTGGTCACTAGGCACCCCCGATGCTGTTTGACCGGCCGCCACCGGTCCGACCGAGGTCTACCGAACGCGCTGCGTCTGCGCCGCTGGCACGACCGCGCTGTGCGGCCTCGCTGTACGGGTCCCGGCCACGAGAGGACCGACCCATGGGGACATAGTGCTCCTTGCACTCCCCGCGCTTGCTGGCCTTGCACTTCGGACAGGTGCTACGGGGGTCGACCCACGTGTCACCCTCGACGGCCGCTTTCGGCCGCATGTCGGGGAACCGGGCGTAGAACGCCTCGTTGAGAACCTGCTCGCGGTTGCCCAGCGCCAGACCGCTGCCGCCACTCCGCGACCGCCTCAGGCGGTTTTCGAACTCTCTGACAAAGCTTTCGGCGTACGCCTGCCGGTACGCAGCCCCGGTCACGCCCCGCCCGCTCAGCACGGCCTCCTCGCCCCGCTGCACGCACTCCGCCTTATACAGCCGACCGACGCGACCCATGAACACCTTGTCGGTGTTGCCCCAGAGGATGTCGGCGATGCGCTTGCGCTCCATGCCCGCCCGGCGCAGCCGGTACGCGTTGACCTGGTCGCTGGCCTCCGGGTCCAGCTTCGGCTCCAGGTACTCGCTGAAGGCCATGCGCGCTGCGGTGAACAGCATCTCTGCGTACTGCACGTCGGCCTCGAAGCCGACGCCTCGCGCCATCCAGGTCGCTTCGCCACCGGGGTAACTCCACTCCCCCATGCTCCGCAGGCCGACGTGCACCACGACGGAGCCCCAGAGGTACGCGTAGTAGTTGCGGAACGGACCGTTGCCGGTGACCTTGACGTCGAACGGCACGGGGGTCGGTGCCTGCACGCCCTCGGCGAGCACCTTCTGGCCGAGCAGGTCGTCGACCTCGATGCGGTACTTGGCCATGATGGACTCGGCGCGCTGCCGCGCCAGGTCGGCCTCGGCTGCCGGGGTACCCTCGTGCTCGGCCAGGTCGAGCAGTGCGCGAACCTTCGCCAGCATTCCGGCGGTGACGGTGGTGGTGGTCATGCGAACCCTCCCGGGTAGTGGTTGTGCTTGCGTGCCGGTAGCGGGAATCGAACCCGCCTGTAGCGCCATTCTACCGGCTATCGGGGTGCCCCGGCACAGGGCCGGGGCTTCCGATTTCCTAGTACCCGTCGGCCCGGCACTTCGGCCCGATGCCGAACGCCCGGCTGGTCTCGTCGGTGAGCGTGCGGTGGCAGTGCCCGCAGGAGCCGATCTCCTGGCCGTACCGCTCCATCGCGGCCTTCGGGTCCTTGGAGATCTCGTTGAGGATGTTGACCACACTGGCGTAGCTGCGCACGGGGTAGAGCTCGTCGCTGGCCTGCACGTCGACGAAGAAGTAACCAGGCTTGCGACCCCGCTTGACGCGGTAGAACTTGAGCACCCCGTCCATCTGCACCGCGTAGTAGCTGGGCATCGGCTTCTCGCTCTTGTCCTTGCGGGTGGCGATATCGCTCCAGTCCGCCTTGGCCTGCGAGGAGGGGCGGGGAGGGTTGATGCTCTTGACCTGTCCGGTGCTCCGGAAGCTCGTCTCGGTCGCCTTGACCGCCTTGATGTACTTGGCCTGCCACTCCACGATGGCGTCAATGTCGGACTTGCTGCTCGGGCGATCGGGGAAAGCGCGACGGAGGTCGGCCAGATCGATGTTCTGCTCCTGGCAGGTACGACCGATGCGCTGGATGGCAACCGTCAGGTCGCTCTCGGTGTACTCGTAGGTGGTGGTCATGCTAGCCTCCCGGCTGAGTGGTGGTGCCTTGCTGATGAGAGAACACTATCACGGGTCAGTGGTACGCCGCAAGAAACCAGTCGAACGGCTCGAGCTGCCACTCCACCGCCCCCGCCCACGGGTCCACCGCAGGCGGGAGCCATCCCCATACCGGGTCGTTCACTTGGTCCGCCCCTTCGCCCGGGCGTTGATGGCGTCCACTTTGGCCTGCACCTTCTTGAGCGGAGTGCCGAGAGGCGCAACGAACAGCTGAGAAGGCTTCTTCGGGGCCTCAACGGGTTTTCCGAAAGCGTCGCAATGGTAGTTCCACTCCGCCATGGCCTCCGCGACCTGCTCTTCCGTGGAGACGTTGGCCACCGGCGTCAAGCTGGCCCAGAACGCATTCTTACAGGCTCGGCGTGCGGCCGGACTCTGCGGGTGCGTGTGGCCCTTGTGGTTGAACTGCGGGCGACGGGTGCCCTGCGTCTTCGGGCCGGTGCCCGCACGCTGCGGTTTCTGTGCCAGGTTGAGCTCCGGGTGGCAGATCCAGCATCCCGGCATGAAGTCGGCAAGCTCAGACTTCTCGTAATCGTTCTGAGGGCCGTTCTTGATGATGCCGTCGTGGTTGCTGTCGCTGTGCTGATTCTCGTACCCGCCCTCGGTGTAGCACAGGTTGCATCCGTCCCACGCGACAGGAGCCGGTTCGACGTTGAGGCCGGTGCCGGTGTACACGCGACGCTTGTTGCAGATGTTGCACATCTTGGCGGCCATGGCCAACCCTCCCGGGTAGTTGACTCACTGATGAGACCACTCTAGCAACTCAGCGGGGCCGGTGCAAGACCGGCCCCGGCCTCACTAGCGAGGCTTGCGGTAATAGCGCTTGTCGTCCTGATACCACTTGACCTCTTTGCAGATGAACCGAATGAGGTCGGGCAGTAGCACCAGGGCGGCGATGACGAAGTATCTCATGTCACAGGTCCCAGTACGGCTCGTTCAGGTCGGCCTTGGCCACCTCGATGTCGTGCCGTCCGCCACCCGCGTCGACGTGCTCGAGGTGTACGGCCACGTCACCGCTAGTCTGCACGGTGTAACCCCAGTACGCGAAGCTTAGACCGTCATAACCGACAAACACGCTGCCATCCGAAGCTTCGCGGATGAGTGCGCTGGTGCTGATGGTCGGTGCGTTCATGTAACCCTCCCGGGTAGTTGTGCTTGCCAGCTCATCATTGCACACAGGTCGACCCCGGCACAAGACCGGGGTCGACTGCGTTACCGGACGATCTTCCCGACTAGCAGGAACCGCGCGTGCCGACGCCCGATCCAGACGAAGCGTAGCCCGGACCGCCACCGGTCACGTTGCTCCCCGAGACCGAGGAGTTGTAGTGCGTGGTCGGGGCGACACTCCCGATGCCGTCCTCCCCGTTGTACGCGGTCATGCTGGCCGAGGCCCACGAGCCGGAGACCTGACGCTGCACGGCGTTGAAGTACGCCGGGCTCGCTCCGGAGGGCAGGTAGCCGTTGCCCATGTCACCGCAGTGCGTCGAGTCGGTGTTCGACACGATCTCCCAGAACACGTCGGCCTGGTCGAAGTCGTCGAAGGTGATGCTTGGCGACGCGCCGGTCCACAGGGTCTTCGGGTAGTAGCCGATCCAGTCCTGCGAACCGGTCGGTCCCGCCTTGACCCACCACGCGGTCGCCGTGGCCTCGATCTGGAACACGAACGCCGTGCCGATCCGGGAGAACAGGTTGCTGGCTGCGCCGTAGGTGGTGTTCGGGGCGTAGTCGACCCATCCGCCGGAGTAGCCGGACCAGCCGTCGTAACCGCCCCACGAACCGCCGACCCACCGGGACACGAACAGGTGCGGGTTGCAGGCTCCGCCGGTCAGGGCGCAGTTCGAGGTGTACCCGGCCTCGATGATATCCTGACCATTGGCCGAGATCGCCGCGATCTCGCCGAGGGAGTGCGCCTCGGCGCTGGTGTTCACGTACGGCTTGTTCACGAGGGCCGAGGTGTAGAGCCCGGTCGCGGTGAGACCCGTCTCCTCCGCCCCGGTGTAGCGGTAGTACGGGCCGACGAGCAGCGCTTTCGCGGAGGACGAGTGACGCGGCTTCAGCTTGGACCGGATCGGAACACCGCCGGTACGAACCAGGGAGACCTTGTTCTGGCGCTGACGAACATCGAGCTTGATCCGCTTGGCTTCGGCCAGCGTCATGTCCGGCGGGATCTCCGTGCCGTCCTCCATCTGGGAGACGTGCTTGGACATCCTCGGCGGCAGAACGGTCGCCTGCGAGGAGGACGGGTGGGCGAGGGCCAGACCGGCCGTCACCGACACGAACCCGATGAGGCCCACGACGGACCTTGAGAGCTTGTCGCGCATTACTTCTCCTAACCGGGGCACGTTGCCCCGCTGCCCGACCAGTTTAGCCCTCCTGCCGCCGATGTGCGGCTCCAAACACAGCGAAGCCCCGGTGCTCTATGGCTACCGGGGCCTCGGCCCTACAGATCGTTCTGAGCGGGCTCAGTCGTTGAGCGCCTGTTCGAAGATGACGTGAGCCTCCTGGCCCACCTTCGCCATGTCCAGTAGGTCCTCGATCGGCCAGGTTTCCCGCACGTCCTTCACGAGCAGGTTCATGCGCCGCTTGGCGGCGAGGGGGTCGGTGCCGAAGTTCATGGCCATCAGTTCGGCCGCCGCGCTGATGAACGCGCTCTTGCGACCCTGGATGTAGTTGGCTCGCAGATCGCCGCGCTTGGCACCCGTGCTGATAGCCTTACCGACCAGGTGCGCCACCTGGTCCCGCACGTTGGGCACATGCAGCGCCTCGTTGCTGTCGGTCAGGTGGTCGGTGAACAGCCCCACCCCGTACTCCCTTCCTCGCAGTGATGGTGCGGTGCGTGGCCCCGGCAGGAGTCGAACCTGCGCACCCGATGCGGTTCACCGGCGCTCTGCCAACTGAGAATCGTACGGGGCCGTACGTGGGGCCGGTTGCCCGGCCCCGTGGTGGTTCAGTCCTCGGTGGCCTCGCCCTCGATGCTGCCCGCCAGCATGGCCTCGAGCTCGTCCTGGTCGGCCAGCTCGAGCTCCTCGGTGATGGCCAGGTCGATGAGGATGCGCCGGACCGCCGACACGCTGACGTGCAGCTCGTTGGCGATGCTGTTCATGCTGCGCGCCTTGATGAACGGGATGCCCTCGCTGGGGTCGGCCTCCTGGCCGGTACGCTGCACGGCGATCCAGTCGGCAGTCTGGCGCTCGGTGCTGCCCTCAGCGAGGAAGTGGCGACGGCGGAAGGTGCCATCGGCACGCTCGCTGTGGACGGTGGCGGTACCCTCGGCCAGCGCGGCGAGCAGGTCGTTAGCGGACTCGGTCGCGGCGGTGATGACGATGTTGAGCGACATAGCGGTTAGCCTCCCGGCTGAGTGGTGGTGCCTTGCTGATGAGAGAACACTATCAGGTCTAAGCGACCCGGGCAAGGAGCGGTCAATGACCGCTCCCACCCGCTACGCTCAGCCGTGCGCGTGGCCGTACTTGTTGATGCAGCTCTTGCAGGTGATGGCGGTGATGGGGCCGTATGCGCCGGGGTTGATGTTCTGGTCTTTGCCACAGCGGGTGTACTCGCCGTGGCTCTCGAGCATGTGGATCGCCTTACCATTGCCGACGGTCGCAAGCCGGACGGTAGCAACCTTGGGGGCGGCAACCTTGGCTACCTTGCGGCACGCCTTGCGGGCGGCGGGGGTCTGAGCGTGAGTGCAGTTGGCCTTGTGGTTGATCATTGCTCTCCCCTTGCCGGTAGGTCCCGCTTGCTGATGAGAGAACATTAGCAAAGTCGTCCGGAGACCCGCAAGGACCTTCGGACGACTTTTTCTCATACCGCCTTGAGCTTGCGCTCCGAACTCGGCTTGACCTGCCTCCTGCGGACGGCGGGGCGGGAGGGGGTTGACTTCTGATGCATCGCGCTGCGCGCTATGCCCATGAGCACGTCCACCGTGAGCGGGAGCCCGTACAGCGTGACGGGGTCCGTGGTTCCAGCATCCCGGACCACCTCCACGAGGTGCCAGTAGCTCGTCCAACCGGCGACAGCCGCGAGCAGGCCGATGGCCACGTACCGCACGTACGCCTGCCTCCCCTTGAGCGGGATGCGCTCGATCAGCTCCAGGCTGAAGAAGAAAGCCAGCGGTGGCCAGAAGCCGACCGCTGCGCCGATCCAGGTGTGTTCGCTGGCGTACACGTTAGCCGCGACGGTGGCCGAGGCTGTCACGTAGAATACCGAGCTCGCCGTGAGCCTGAGGGCGCGAGCCTTGCGCTGCGCAGCCGTCAACTTGGACATGTGCTCTCCCGAGCTAGTAACGGTTTCGGCTGAGATGCCGGGACAACGCACACCCGCAGGTATGCGCTCTCCGTGGTCTCAGACCTCTGCGGACAGGATGTGAGCGTGCCTCTTGGAGAAGAGGTCGATGTACGAGGCCGGTGCATTGGTCACGAAAACCAGCTCTGCGTGATTGCTAATCAGACTGACGCCCCATCCTTCGTTGGTCAGGGACTCGGCCATGGCGAAAACGAAGCGGATATCACGAGGGCTCTGCGGCTCTCCTTTGACAGCCTTCTGACTAGGCATGGGACCCCTCCCGGGTAGTGGCTGAACGTGAGAGAACTGTATCACGGACCCTAACTTGATCGCAAGAGAGCCCGCCAGGAAGACTCACTAGCGGGCTCTCTGCCAACCACCACCACCGCTCCGGCACCGAGGGAGAAGTCCCGAACACCGGTGCCGCTATTCTAGCACCCGCTAGGCATTCAGGCCGCTGCGCACCCGTACGCGCTCGGTGGGGTCCGTGCTGTTCGGGTTGGTGATGGTCGGCGCGTACCAACCGATGATGATTGCCAACCCGGCACCGAGGATGATGGTCACATCGTCCGTCTGGAAGCCGTCGGCGAGCACCGTCTGCGCCGCCGCCAAGGAGGCCAGGCCACCGTTGATGATGGTCTTGCCACCCTCGAACCGCTTGTTGAGCGGCACGATGTACACGAGCAGCGCGTTGAGCGCGCCGGTGGAGATGATGGTCCACTCGACGTACCCGCTGATCTTGTTGTCTCCGGTGAGCAGCGGGGCCACCACCGTCCACAGGAAGAACACGGCGGCGATGATGGCCTTGCCGTAGGTCTGCCACTTGCCATAACGGTTCACGATGCCTCCTCAGGGGCAGTTGAGCGTCCCCACGAGATCGTGGAGATCTTCTCTGAACTCTATCGCCGCCGGATCCTTTGTCTGGAGCGCCTGATAGCGCTTGTCCAGCGGTTGCATCAGGTCGCACCATCTCCGATCGTTCTGTGCGACGTACCACACAGTGAAACTGATCAATGCGCCTACGACCATGAGATTTATGATGATCTGGATAACCAGGGTCTTGCGCCGGTCTATCACCCCATGACCCCCGCCACTACTGCGGAGAGGAGGAGGGCGAGGAAGACTGCTGCTGTTCCCCAGATGACGGTTCGATTGTAGGTTGGCCATCTGCGCTGCGCTGCGCCCAGACCGCCGCTGCGGCTGGTCCGAGGAGAAGAGTTACGAACGCCGGGACCAGAACCCCACTCGGCTCGTCTGCCTTGAACGTTTGCTGCCAGAGCCCCACTGCGCCAACCAGGATGCACACCAGGTCTCGAAGTAAGATGACTCGGCGTTGGTTTCTGTCCACTCATGCCAACCCTTCCACGGTTCATTTCGTATAGTTGATGACGAGGGAAGGTTCGGTATAGCCGCTCCCCACTCCGGCCGCATAGCCCCAATAGTCCCGGCTGTCCGTCGGTGCCTCCAATGCAATCCCTTTGGCAGTACCGGCACGTAGTCTTCGTGCGAACTCCATCGGCAAACTGATGGAGCGAGTTTGTGTCCTCCCCCACTTCCCGTTCGCAGCCCTGCGCACCGGGAGATCTGAATCTGGAGGCCAGGTTGCTGGTTCTGCAGAGACGTTGTGCATTCCGAAGTAGCGATACAGCCCGCTATTCCACCACGAGTCTGTGTTGGTCAGGGAAAGCTGAATGCCGTAGATCGTGCTACCAGACAGATCGCTGGCTATCGTGGCATGGTCGAAACCGATGAGACTGCGCTGCACGCCGTAGGGAACCTCGTTCGGGGAAAGGCCAACGGTCAGCATCGTCTCCCCGACATCGTCGGTTCTCTTGGCTCCGCTTGCCTGATAAGACTGGCTCCACGTAGCGACGTAGGTCTTCTTGTACGTCGTGGGAGCGGCAGAGTATCCCGGAAACGCCGGGGCGGCGGGAACTGAAGGCGGAGCCGTGATGTCACTACGGAGCGGATAGTCGATGTACGTGTAACTCGCGCCGTTCCAGTACCGGCCTCGCAGACGGCCGTCATTGCGCATCCACAGGTTTGTGGGGTCCGTCTCTGGAGGGTCGGTCTGGAGAACGGGAATAGCGTTCGGACGAGGAAGCCTGCGCATGACCTCTTCGAGGATGGTCTTGACGAAAGCGGCCTCTCCACTCGTCGGCCGACGAAAGGTACCGCTCATGATATGGCTCCGTCCTGGTCTACTTCTGGAAGCACGTCATCGTTCAGATCAACCGTTACGACAACCTGCTGGCTATCCGGAAAGACGTTGCGCTGGATGATCCTGACATTCTCATAGTTCAGGTCCAGCCAACGGTCTTTCACGGTAAGGCGGCATCTGTCGCCTTTCGCGTATGTGTAGGCGTGCGGAGAGTTGATGCTCACCGTGAAGGTGAAGAAGTTGATGGCCCGACTGTAGAACCGCCGTTCGCTACGGGCGTAGCTGGCCAGAGTAGAGGGTTGACTGACGTCAGACCAGCTCGTGACCTTGTCGAACCGAAGCTTTCGATTCGCTAGGCTGTCCGGATCTTCGTCAATGGCGTAGACCTGAGCGTCTCCGGTGGCGGTTTCCCCTATGGCGATCTGTTTGCGGACGACCTCTTCGTTGGTCTCTTCCGGAGGCTCGTAGCTTACGATGTTGCCCGCCGAACCGTAAATAAACTCAAGGCCCTCCGGGGTGGCCCCTCTTTCGGGGTAGAAGCTGCGGAAGAGGAGGCGGGGGCCGAGTGTCGGGTGCTCGCTGAACACCAGGTCCCACTCGAAGCCCCGATCTCTCTTGGCCATGCTGTCCAGCCATGTACCGAGAGAGCGCCACTTACCCCCGTCAATGGTTATCTGACGGAAAATGGCGCTCGTGTTGTACGTCACAATCATGCGCGGTACGCCTTTTCCTTGCCAGAGATTGTTGTACTCCCAGATGATGTCGTCCGCGATGATCAGCTGGTCCTGATTGGTGTATGCCGCATATTGCGTGTTCGACCCGCCAGGAACCGGAATACTGGCTATGAGCCTATAGGCGTAAGACGTCCACTCCGTGGCCGTAATCTTCAGCTCGTTGGTCTGCGGGTCCCATACCCTCTTGGAGACGTACCCGGACCAGGGCTGCACCCCGTTGTCCGCTATGACGACGAGACCGTGGTCGGGCTCCGTTGCCTGACGAATGAAAGAGATCTGATTCTCGTCTTCGGGGAGCACGACGCGGGCCTCGAAGGTGCCGGACCCCTCCACGCTCTCGGCCCACTGAGGGGCCTTGAGATCAAGTTCTCCGAGAAACTGCTGCGTCAGCATGTCCCAGAACTGGTATTTGAACGCGACCACGGTGGCCCTTTCTACGCGTGTGGGGAGGGCTACCCGAACCCTCCCCACAGCTTACCCGTCTAGGCGCGTACGCGCCCTGTGGCGCTGGCTAGCCGAGGCCGCCCAGCACCTTGCGCAGAGCGGCCTCCGTGCGCTGCTCGACCTCTTCCGGGCTCGCTCCCGAAAAGTCCTCGTTCTGGATGGCCTGCACCAGCGCCGGGGTGATGCCCTCGATGATGGACTGTTCGTCCACCGAGTCCAGACCCGTGATGGCCGTGTACAACTTGGCGAACTGGCCGGGGAGCATGTTGGCCTCGGTCTGATCCTTGTACTCCAGACCGAGCACGGCGAAGCGCAGTAGCGGTACGACGGTGTTGCGGTCGGCCCGATTCTGCCCGGTAGCGTTGGCATTGTCGACCACGGCCTTGTTCGCGCTCTCGAAGAAGTCGCGTACGTCCTGAACGCTCATGGTTTCTCCTGACTCTTTCTCGGCCTCGAGGAGGCCCCAGTGTCTCGTGTCGTTCTCCTGCGCGCTGGTGTAGCGGGCGGAGAAGTGGGCGTGCTTGTCGTGCGGGTTGCTGCCGTTGTAGGCGCGGGCGGCCCAGCCGTACGACCGGGACCAGATCCGCCGGTTGTAGATCACGTTCTGGAGACGATTGTCCTTGCCGGTGCGGTGCCGGGTCACGATGATCTCGACGGCGCGCGCCATCGACCAGCCGGAGCGGCGCAGGTCTACGTCCACGTCGATCGCGTGGACCTCGTTGACCCGGTCACTGTCTTCGTACGGAGTCGCACCGGTTTCATCGGGGTTGTGGTCGGAGCTGGACGAGGCGTGCGCCGAGTCCCCGATCGAACCGTCGCTCGCCTTATCGCGGCCGGGCGCGAGAGCGTTGAACTCGTTGCGCAGACTAACGAGGCTCGGGACGAGGATCCAGCTTGCCATCCCCTTCTCCCTTCTCCGCAGGGTCGTTACTCTGAGCGGTTTCCCAGCCGTCGTCCACCGGGTCTCCGGCGTACTGCTCCGGGATGCCGGGGTCGTGGTCGACCATGGTCGGCTTCGGGCCGTTGTCGTCTTGCGGTGCGGTCATTTGATTCTCCTTACGCCGTTGCGGCCTCGTACTCGAGCTCGATACGAATGAAGTCGTTGATGTTCCACCCGAAGGGAGACGTGCCGGTAACTTGACCGGCCGCCGCGGTTCCGCCGTAGAGACTGGCAGAGGTGGCGTTCGCCCCTGCGATACAGAAGCCCATGATATGACCAGAGGCCGCCGCACTGTCGTCCCGATAGTAGGACTTTCCCATCCACGCTGCGTCCGTCACGTTAGCCGTGGACACGGGGAGGCTTACTGCCCATGTTCCCACGCCTGCGCCCGTACCACTGGTTCCGAAGCGGCAGTACGCCTCCACCGTGATGTTCCTGCCGATCCTCTTCCAACGACCGTGCGCAACGCCACCAGTTCCGAGAGTGGGGTTGGAAGTGCTTCCGATGAGAGTCGGCGTGTAGGACGTCCACGCCGCGTCCACCTGGCCGGTCTTCCAGTTGTAGACGGCGTTGTTGTTGTCTCGCTGAAAGTCGGCGTACGAACGGAGATCCGTGACGGTGGCCGCACCGAGGTTCGTGATGCCGCTCGGGACCAGAACGTTCGCCACTCGCCACCACGCTCCGGGGCGGTGGAAGCCTCCCCCGGGGAGGAAGTCACTGTCCAGCCGAGCGGCCGGACTACCGGCAGGCACGCCCTCGACGACCTCCCAGTAGGCACCGTTCGGGCTCGGGTCCGTGCCGTACTGCGTGTCGATGACCCGCAGGAGCAGGCTGTCGATACGAGCCTGCCCGGCTGCTGCTGGCCAAGCAATGGACTCGCTCGCGTTGCTCCAGACGAAGTAGCTGCCTTGCTGGTTGTTCTCCTGGCCGAGGATGGAGGCGAACCCCTCCGCGATGCTCATGCTCATGTTTGCACCGCTAGGCGTCAGGGAGAAGTCGTTGCTGGACCCCATGTAGCCCTTGCCCTTGGCGGTCGCACCCTTGACGTAGTTGCGGAAGAGCTCGACCGGGTGGTTGTACCCGCTCTGCCCGATGAAGCCTGGAACTAGCTGAAGACCCATGCCGTCACTCCCATGCGCTCTCGGCCGTGATAGTCACTGTCGTGGCTGCATCGAAGTTCGCGTACAGCCGGATGCTGTTGTTGCCGGGAGCGAGCTCCCACCAATCGCCTTCCTTGCGCCCATTGTAGGCGAAACCGTTAAGCCACGCCGTCTTGGTACGAAAGTCGAGCGTCAGAGTGTCACCCGTAGAGATACCGATCTCGAAGGAGATCTCGGTGTCCGTGGTGTCATTCCTCAGACGCCAGTTTCCCGCCGCCAACGGCCCCGTTATCTCTGCGACGAGGGAGGGGGACGGAGTGTTGCCCTCGTTGAAGATACCCACCGTGGTCAGAGCTGCGCCGCTGGACAGGAGGTCGAAGCTGAACGGGAACGTCACGGGGAAGTCCATGCCCGTCTCGCTCAGCCCAGCGGTACCGGCACTCCCCACCTGTTGCGATACGCTGTACTTGCGCGGGTCCTTGCAGATCAGCGTGGTGTCCCACCGAAAGCCGTTAGGCACCGCCTGCCAGTCTGTCGCGAAGCTGGAGCTGCGCCGGTACCACACGTACTTCGGGACCGACTCGTAGCGAACCATCTTGAGGTCGGTGTTGAGCGGGAAGCCATCCCGCACGAGCGCGTCGTGGATCTCCTCTGCCGCAGCCTCATCGACGCCGAGCGCCCATCCGCCGATAGTGAGAAAGCGCTGGCGCATAGGGAAGACTGTACCCAGCTCCACGCCGTTGCGCAGGACGCCGAGGTCCGTGCTGATGACGTCTGGCTCGGGGCTGCTCTTCCACCCTTCGCAGATGTCCATACCCATGCTCGTCGATCCGCTGAGAGTCGTGAGCGGGTCGTTGAAGGTGACAGCACCCGCCACGACCTTCTGACGGTGAATGGTAGGCATCAGTCCTCCTGGCTCGTCGGGGGAGCAACCGCTACGGCACTCGTACCGGCGCGTACCATGAGATTCAACTTGTCAGCGCTGTACTTGGCAACCTGCCTGGC
>JACCDR011931365.1_pt1 | contig 17389 bp, 41 predicted proteins | sample 7446431 | NCBI WGS metagenome assembly JACCDR01 (sample SAMN15323443, study PRJNA562643) | freshwater metagenome | isolation source: river surface water | place: USA:Blue River Watershed | collected 2017-08-17
CGAGGAGGCTGCGGAGGGTACGGAGTTCGCACTTCCCGAGCCCATCAAGAAGGGGGCCATGAAGCTGTACCACCGTGACGCATGGGCCCGGATGTACGCTTCCCGCCTGGAGCCGTTCATCGCGGAGGCCGTCAGGATGGGCCTGGAGGTCGGCATCGGGAAGTACAACGCGGACATGGAGCACTGCAAGTCGGTGGCCAAGGCCATCGGATTCGCGGAGGGCGTGGAAAGTGTCGCAGCCGAACTTCCGGACGTCCCCGACTCGGAGGGTGGCGACTACTACAACAACACCACCGGTCCGGGCTATGAGAACCTGACGCGTGGAGGCTTCCAGCCGCTGAGTTCCTTCTAGTCCCCATGGTTGCTTCAGACACTCCCCTCCGGGGGAGTGTCTGGTGAGTATCATGGTGATACTTGAAAGCAAGAGGAGAGAACATGATCAGCATCACGACCGAACGTGCTCTCGAACTTCTCACGGAGTGCGTTGCCGAGCGGGGAGAGGAGTACGTGTACACCAGCGAGGGTGACGTGACCAACCGGTACCCGGACATCACGCCCGCCTGCTACTACGTGCACCAGGACAGTGATGGCGTGAAGTCCCCGGGCTGCATTGCCGGTCTCGCGCTGCACAAGGCCGGTGTCCCGCTGGACGTCTTGGAGGAGCACGAGCGCATGACGGCAAATTCACTCCTCCGGAGCCTCCGGAGCCTGGGGATCATCGACTACGACGACGACGCCGCCTACGCGCTCCGTCGGGCGCAGGTCATCCAGGACGACGGCGGTACCTGGGGTGCCGCTCTGGCGCGGGCGAGCGAGGCGCCCAGCTTCTAGTCGGACCTGACGGAGTGATAATGCTTCACCCTGGCTGACAACAGGGTGGATGATGGTGATGCACAGAGAAACGGGAAGCGGGTTCATTCAACTCTCACAGAATGAAACCTCCTGGGCATGCCCACCTGCTTCCTCCCCGCTTCTCCGGGGTAGTGATGGCCCTATAGGGGTCTCTGTGCATCGCCACCTTCCACTCGGAGGGACTACAAGAGGAGAGAACGTGAACGACGAAAAGCGTTACATCGACCTGCCCAAGGCGGTCGAGCTGGCCCTCTCGAACATCGCCGAGCGTGGAGAGGGTTACGTGTACGGCGAGGACCCGTGGGTCGTGAAGATGCGCGGCGGACGGCCCACCGGGAGCTGCTTCAACACCTTCTTCGACTACAGCGACCACAAGCAGGTCAACTTCCGCAAGGGCTGCATCGTCGGATCCATCTTCGTGGACTTCGGCATCCCCGTTGAGGAGTTCGACGAGAAGGGGGTCAATGGAGCCGCGTCCCAGGACGCGGCGGACAGCCTCGGCATCGAAATGTCCGACGCGAGTCGCCGGTACCTGCGCAAGCTCCAGGTCCTCCAGGACGAGGGGGTCGCGTGGGGCAAGGCCCATGCCAAGGCACTGGGGGGCACCCTGCGCAGCGGGTTCGTGGGCTTCACCCCCGCCGAGCTGGAGTGGCTCGACGTGCGAAAGGACATCAGTGCCGCCTAGTGCAGCGGAACTCAAGGCCGTGGTAGCGGCCTTGGAGGATGAGTATCCTGAAGGCGCCACGTCTAAGGACGTGGCCCTTCGGGTCATCGATGTACTGGATGCCGTCCGCGACAAGGCGGACAAGTGGATATCGGTGATCGGAATCAAGGTTCCCGACTCCCAGTGGCACTACTTCTCCATCGGCCCGTTCAGTACGGAGATCAAGGCAAGAACCGCATCGTTGCAGTGGATGCCCTCCGTACTGAAGTATAAGCAGGATGGGGAGTGCAAGTTCCAGATCATTCCGATCGGCAACGACCAGAAGAACGCCTGGACTTCCATCCGTCCCGCCAAGGGTGATCCGAATGAGTGGATCCGTGACATGGTGAAGCGATGGGAGCCCGGACTCTGGGCATCGGAGTACATCGAGAAGGGCGGCTGGGGGCACAAGCCCCCGGTCGTGAGGGAAGTCATCGACAAGAGCGAGGATCACTCGTGAAGAAGCTGAACGTCTTCCACCTGGTCGGCATGTCGTGCATTGCGGGCGCATGGTTTCTGGCGGGGTTCCTGTGGGGACAGGAGGTGCCCGACTACACCGGCCCCTCTGGTGTCGTGACCGACAAGATGTGGGTTGACGACTACTGGGTCGGTGCGGAACAGCTGTACCCGGAGCGCTGGTGCCTGGTTCTGGACGACAAGGACATGGTGTGCATCCCGGAGCGGTACTGGGAGGACATCTACGTGGGAGACAAGTACGGAGTGAAGAAGTGAAGAAGAACGTTCAGGGGTTCACGCTTGAGCGGTACATCCTGTCCTCGTCGTTCAGCGACGAGGAGGCCGTGGCACACGAGCTGATCGGATGGGGATTCGAGCACCCCATCGAGGCCCGGATCAGTGCCGGACACAAGAGCAACGAAGGCCAGAAGGCGGACGTGTTCGCCGTGCAGATCATCGTCCGAAAGGTGGAGAACTGATGGGTCGCATGGTCATCAGCAACAAGGACGGCAGTCGTCGACTGCTGAACGGCGTATCGCTGCCGGAGTACAAGAAGGCCGAGCACAACCTGAAGTGGACGGAGATCATGTTCATCCGCCACTACCCGTTCGACGACAACCAGCTCCGTGTGTACATCGTGGGCGAGGAGGCCATCAAGAAGGTGTCCGGGCTGTCGTTCATCCCGACGCAGGACGAAGAGGTGGAAGCCCTGTGAGCTACAAGGTCGAGGTTCACCTCATCACCCCGAGAGGTGAGATCCACGTCCTGGACGGAGTCGATGTGATGCCCAACTTCGTCTCCTGTACCGGTGGATTCTTCACCATCGAGGGGCGCGACAGCGTCGTCGCCGTTCCGCTCTCCAACATCGAGAAGATCTGGGTCGAACGGGAGTAGGTAGCATGGAGCCCCGCCCTTCGGGGCGGGGCTCCACCTTGACTCGCTACCGGATGCTCCACTGGAACCCGGATCCATCCACAACCCATACATCCGCGACAAGACTGGTCTTGTCGTCCACCAGCACGAACTTGTACTTCTCCACACCGAACGATGAGTTGTCCATCATCTTCATGCCGTTCCACTTCAGGTGGCTGGACATGTTCAGAACGAGGGAGTTGATGCGATTCGTGAAGTCCACGCGGTTGCGCTGATCCTCAAGCTGGAACTCCTTGAGTTCACGCTCCTCCTTCTGGATCCTCTCCCCGCGCATACGACTGGCCATCTTGCGGATGCTCTTCGCATTCGCCTCCAGATCCTTGGCCCTCTGGATCAGATCCCGCTCTTCCTTGTTGAACATCAGCTTCCCCATGCTCCATCTGTCATCAGTCTTGCAGCCGCATTGCTTACCGCCTTGCGGCCCTTGCTCCTGGTATCCCACTGTCCCCGCGATGCCTCATAGGATTCATCGACTTCGGTTCGGTTGATCCTACCTGTCATCGCGTAGACTGCGCGGTCCACCCTTTGGACCGCCTGGAGTCCCGTGATTCCATAGAAGTCCGAGATCTCCCCGTAATCATAGTACTCTTCGTACTTGAGTCGCAGCACCTGCTGCTGGAGCGGGGGAAGGGAGTGGAACGCCTCGTATAGATCGGCGAAGTCCTCATGGTGTTCGTTGTCCATGAATTCGGGCATCATGTCCCGCAGTTCTCGCGGCTTCACGTCACCACAGCTTCCCGTCGAAAGCGAACCTTCCGCTCATGTTCTCCGCCACAACCAGTTCAGCAAAGTCCGAACCGGAGACGGGGTCGGAGTGGACGAGTCCGAAAGCCTGATTCCAGGTGCAGTATCCGTCGGTCAGGTACGTAGCCCTAGTCCTGTCCATTCCGTGACCCACATTCATGGCCCATCGGGTTCGAATAGAGTCTCCTGTACCCACTGCGGTGGTGACGAGGCATGGAGTGTGGGTGTGTCCGTATACGACATTGGCGCCATACTCGAACGCTCGGTCGAGTCCCCACTTCCCGAGAACACTGGAATTAGTACGCTCGTGTCCGTGTACGAGCACCGTAGAGGAACCGATCCAGTGAGGACCTTGGACAAGAGTGACCCGTGAGTTGCGCAGTCCGATGTTGGATTCGAAGTCAACTCCTCGCAGTCCGGACAGAGCCGGAGCGTTGTCGGCCACATACTTCTCAATCCTTTCGTCATGATTCGACTTGACGAGAAGCATCCTGCACTCGTCGCCCGCAGCGTCCCGGAACTGGCTGACGATCTTCGCCGTCCGGTCGAACGCATCCTGAAGCTTCCCGGTGTACTCGCCAGCCCTTCCCTTGACCCACTGCCCGACTTCGGTCGAGTCGGTGAGGTCTCCTGCGAACGCGAGAACATCGGGACGGACATACTCGGTTACAGCGAGTAGCTTGTCCACGAATCGCCCGTCCTCCAGTGGAATCTGGAGGTCGGGAATCACTAGGGTCGTTTCCATGAGACCACTCTACCACGGAGATCGCATGACCAAGGAACTTGTGGGTCCGATCAGAAAGTCCATGCATGCTGGGTGCATGAGGAGTCCGCACCGTGCGGTAATCCAGGAGGGGCCGCAGGATCCAATCTGTATCTGTCCCTGCCACGGCACCGAATACCACCTGAGCCCCGAGCTGGCCGAATGGTTCGGCCCGTTCATCGACAAGGAGATCAAGTAATGGCGAACATGCCTGCGCTCGACCTGGCAATGCACACCATCCAGGCGTTCCCCAAATCGTGGAACCAGGGGGAATGGCGCTGCGGGACCTCGTACTGCCTCGCGGGCCACCTCGCGATCGGCGACGGCTGGACGCCGGTCGGTCCCCCCGTCCGCAAGGAGTGGGAGGTTCGGGGATTCGGATCCCTGGAGCACGCGGTGGAGCACTACCGTGAGCGCGAGGAGCACTACGGCAACCTCCTCGGCTGGGAGGGCCACTACACCCAGATCGTCGCAAGGCTGGAGGATGACATCCCGAACCGGACGATCTCCGTCGAGAAGGACGGAGTGGTCAGCGACATCCCCAACGTCGCCCGAAGGATCCTGGACGTCGACGCCGTCACGGCGGAGATCCTGTTCCTGTCGTGCAACACCCTGGAGGACCTGAAGGAGATGGTCGAGGTGATCCGGAAGGACGGATACCTGCCCCGCTGCTGGGGATGCGGCGGGTGCGACGACTGCACCCCGAGCTAGTAACGGGGGTCTAGGGCGCCCTCCAGGGGGCGCCCGGTCCGTTCCCCCCAACCTGGGATCCCAGGCCGCTGGAGACCCCTTCCAGGGCTTCTGGATCTTGGGTTCATGATCATCCGGTCCGGACTTGACACGGAAGCCGGATCGTGGGAAGCTCTGAGTAGAATCGAGCTTCGCTGGTACAGGAATCCCCGGCACAAGGTACCCGGAAACAGAGGCCAACCCCCCTAAAGGGGTTGGCCTGGAAACAAGGTACAAAGTGCCAAGGATCGAGTACCTAGGTAAACGGAACCTCGAATCGCGGGGAGGAAGTAGGGGAAGCTTGAAGCTCTGGACTGATAACGCAAGGTGCAGGGGTTACGATCTGAAACTGTTCTTCAGTGATGATCGTGACGACCAGGAATTCGCAGTAGCACTTTGCAAGACCTGCCCCGTAAGGCAGGTCTGTGAGGATACCGGTGACAATGAGGACTTCAAGTGGGGGGTTCGTGCAGGTCACCTACCGGGCACCTTCAAGGGTGCCCCTAAGCGGGAACCACTCTTCGGGAGATCCGGTATCAGGGAGAAGTCGGATCGCCATGTCGACCTTGAGAGGCGCAGGAACAAGAGGGTCGAGGACAAGCAGAAGGACTGGAGCTTCAAGATCGGAACCTCGTGCCCGAAGGGTCACGTCCTTCGAGCGGACACGATCAGTCTCATCGGTAACTGCCGGGAGTGTGATCGTGACAGGGGACGCAGGTCCAAGCGTAAGACGCGTGGTAACATTCCCGTGTGACACTAGAGCTTCCGGACCATCTGAGCTATTCCCAGTACAACACCTACGTCAACTGCCCTCGCCGCTACTTCCTCTCCCGCGTAAGGCTTGCCCCTGGCAGGCAAGCCTGGTACTTCATGACCGGTTCAGCGATTCACGAGGGGATCGAGTACTACCTGAAGACCGGGGAGAAGGCCAATCCAACGTGGCTTCTGAACCGGGAACTGGAGTCGGCCCTTGAAGCCGACTCGAACATGGATGACTGGCTGGCCGGAGGTCCAAAGGATGACCCGATTATCAAGGGTAAGGCCCTTGAACTGGTCAAGGATTGCCTGTCGACAGCGTACGACTTCCTACAGGATGTTGAAGTTGTCCCAGGAACTGTTGAGATGCAGATATCGGGCACGCTCCCGAATTGTGTACGTTCCATCAGTGCATACATTGACCTACTGGGAGTCCACAAGAAGCACGGACCGGTGATCATCGACTGGAAGTCGTCCTCATCCAAGCCGAAGAATGACTTTCAGCTCCGCACCTACCGTGCCCTGCTGATGGTCAAGGGCGGTTACGATGAGTTCGACAAGGGTCTATGGGCCATGCTTCGGCCTGGAGTATCAAAGGCGAGGCCCATCAGCCTTGCCGATGTGACACCTGAGACCATCGGTGCCGAGTATGGTATCGTTGAGTCAAAGATCGAGCGACGCATCTGGAACGCCAAGCCCGAGTACATGTGCAACTTCTGCGAACAGAAGCCCAACTGCTCACTCATGAGCGGTGAGAACGAATGGGATACGGCAGAGTCTGACGGCATTCCGTTCTAGAGGAGGAATATTGTTTGACATCGAGGGCATGAAGCGCGCGGCGATCAGCTCCTTCGATCCCGGAGAGGATCACGACGAGCTCTTCGACATGGCGATGATCATCGGTCAGCTCTCCGTGATGTACGCCATCACCGATCTCGGCAAGGACCCGTCCATCGAGGCGATCAACTCCGTGCTGAAGAGCATCGGTGACGGCATCATCAAGACCTCCGTCGGATACATCACCGGAGTGTTCGAGTGATCAAGATCAAGATGACGCTTCCGACCGTTCAGTACGGAAACGTCAAGCTGGAAATGGATGAGAGCGATCTCGTTCGGGCCAAGGAGATCGCCGACAAGGCGCTTGCCCTGTACGCCCTCATCGACAGCGGGCCCGATGGAGCCCAGGAAGTCGCTGTAGCGGCCATCGTCAACGGCCTTGGAGCAACCGTCCTGGACGACAGTGACAGCGCCGTGGTGCCCCCTCCTGAGGCTTCCGTGACTCCCGTCTGGGAGCGCCCTCCGACGCCGGAGCCGACGGCTCCCGTCACCAAGACCGACATCGACCCCGACTTCTGAGAGAGAGAACAGATGGCCAACGCCTTCCGTCAGCAGATCAAGAACCAGGGCAACAGCGGCGCTGCTGGCCCCGAGACCACCCAGGAGGAGTACCCGTCCCGTCGCTTCAACCAGATCGGCGACGAGATGGTCGGCGTTGTCATCGCGCAGTCCGGCTGGCTCCCGGGAACCAACGGCACCTACCGCATCTACTCGATGCAGAAGGGTGAGGAGAAGTTCTCGTTCTTCCTGGGAACCGACGGACAGAAGGATGCCCTCGCCGACGCGATCGACGCCATCGGCGTCAACGACACCGCGCCCGGTGACCAGTTCCGCCTGAAGTGGACCGAGACCCGCAAGACCGCGAGCGGCTTCAACTTCCGCAAGTTCGAGGCCAAGGTCAAGCGCTCCGAGTAGCACGTAACCGGGCCCGCCCTTTCGGGGGCGGGCCCTTGTCTTTGGAGGGTCAATGCTTCGGGTCGTGGATGACGATGGCGAAGTCCTAGGGGAATTCTCCGAGGAGGAATCCCTGGGCATCTACTACTTCCTGGAGGACAACACCAACATGCACTCCTCGATGGAACATCCCGACATCGTGAATCTCATGGATGCAGTGAGGAGGTATGCTTTTCGTGCGTAGTCTGCACAGGGCGGTAAAGCAGGGCATGGAGGATGTCGTTCCACTCCCTGCACCGTACAAGGCGTTCGATGAGGCGCAGGCACTTCTGTATCCGGGTGCGCTGACTCTTCTCGCCGGTGGTCCTGGATCCATGAAGACCATCACCGCCTTGAACTTCGTCAACCAGTTGCGTGTACCCACCATGTACATCAGCAACGACAGTACGCAGTTCACCATCATCGACCGAGTACTGTCGCTGCTCATGGACAGTGAGTCGGTGTTCAGTAAGAACGTGATCAACAACGATCCCGATCGTGCCGCTGTCGCACTGAGGGCATGGGAGAAGATCCAGTTCGACTTCGACTCGAAGCCGAGTGTTGCGGACATGACGACCAACTGTCATGCCTTCTACGAGATCCACGGATCCTTCCCGAAGCTCATGGTCTGCGACATCCTTATGAACGTGGATCATGAGGGAGTGGCGGAGCAGAACTACTGGCGTCTCATGCCGGAGCTGAAGGAGATGGCTTCGGATATGAAGATGGCGATGCTCGCCGTTCACCACACGAGTGAGAGTGCGAAGGGCAACCCGTGTCCGCCGATGTCCTCCATCATGGGGAAGGCGAATCAGTTGCCCGAGCTGATCATCACTCAGGCTCCACGTACCGCCGATGACGGGGAGATGGAGATCGCCTACGCGGTCGTCAAGAACCGTAACGGCCCATCGGATGTGTCGGGTGAGAAGTTCTTCACCCTTCCCGTCAACCCGTCCAAGTTCAAGATCAGTGAGGCGATCGACAAGAACGAGGGGCTCGTGTTCCGTGATGGACCTGGAGTCCCGGACAACGAGAAGGTTGGAGTGTAATGCGGGAGTGTGACATACTTCCTGGGGAATGGGCAGGCGCCAACTGCGCCTGCAAGCACTTCGAGAACCACACGGGGATCCACGTATGTGCGGATCCGGAATGCCACAACAAGTGGTACGACGATGGGAATGAGGTCTGGTGATGGGTCTTTCCTGGCACCACGAGGGCTACAGCATCATGGTCTCCGAGATGCACGAGTACCTTGAGAACCTGGTACCGAATCTCACTCTCGGTGAGATCCACGAGATCACCTGTGGTCTCGTCAACATCATGATCGACAACGGAGCGGTGGACCCGACGTGAAGCAGACCGACAAGGACCGGATCAAGCACATCAAGTCCATCATCAAGAACCTCGGTGAGGACCTGAAGGCCGGTCGCTGTTCCCAGAACAGTCACGACTACCTCGTCAAGTCCATGGAGAAGGACCTTCGGGAGCTGGAGGGGAAGAAGTGAAGTGCGAGAAGGGTGGCAACTGTATCGCCATCTGGAGGGACAACCGCATCCAGTGCGGTAAGTGCATGAGGCCGATGTGAGCGACTGCCAGCACGTCTACGTGCACAAGAACGGCACCACCGAATGCCTCCTGTGCGGCAAGGTCATGGAGTACGAAGAGTACGAGCGGTCCTGGAAGGACCTGGGAAGGGACCAGCGGTGAACGCCAAGCAGACGCCGATGGAGCGCTACAAGCAGATCGCGGAGGAGATCCGGATCCTGGATAGCTGGTACAGGAACGGCCTTCTCGCGGGGAACGAGTACTCCCACAACCGGAAGGTCCTTGAGCGCGAGCTGAGCAAGGCCAGCCGGGCCCTGTGAGTCAGTCTCGCAAGTACAGGGGGTATGATTCCCAGAAGCTGGTGGCTCATCGGCTCCGGGAGTTGTACCCCCTTGCGGAACCTACTGGCGCGGGGAGGCAGGGGAATGACATCCTTGCAACTCCCGGAATCGGAGTCGAGGTGAAGGCCCAGGCCAACATCTCCCTCCCCGCGTTCATCAAGCAGGCCAAGAAGAACGCAGGCGAAGAGCTTCCCATTCTCATCCTGAGACTCAATGGACAGGGTGAGGCCAGCCTTGGGAGCTGGCCTGTGGTCATGCTGATGGACGACTGGATCGAACTGATGAAGAAGGCGGGGTATGGACAGGACTTTCCCGATACTGAGGGAACCGTGCAGGGTCGACCCGCCGGACAGTGAGGATGTCGATTGCTGCTGCGCTCAGCCAGCAGGTCACTCATCCAGGCACTACTGCTCCATCTGTAAGCAGTGGTGGGATGACAATGGCCACTTTTGGCCAGAGTGTTACTGTGACGAGTGCTTCGAGGGGGATGATTGACAGAGTTCCGCAAGTTCCCGATAGCCCCGATTCTTGAGCACTACGAGTTCCCTCCACTCCCCGACGGGTATGGGTGGAAGCCTGTTCTGTGCGTGTTCCACGGGGACAAGGACGCATCTGGTTCGGTGAACACCGAACTCCAGGTGTACAACTGTTGGGTCTGCGACATCAAGGGTTCCGCTACGCAGATCATCATGAAGATGGAGGGAGTGACCCTGGAAGATGCTTACCGCAGAGCAGAGGAAATCACTGGCAACAGCGGTACTGCGGTACGCGGAGGACGTGGGTCCCGCACTTCCGTACCTAGAGGCGAGGGGCATTACCGAAGCTACCGCGAAGTACGCGATGCTTGGCTACGTCAGGAATCCGGTGATGGGCCATGAGTTCGCTCGCGGCAGGCTCGCAATCCCCTACATGACGGACAGCGGTCCGGTTGCAGTGACGTTCCGGTGCATCGAGGATCACGACTGCAAGGTGATCGATGGTCACTCCAAGTACAGGAAGCCCGTCGGATCCCCGACCCACTTGTACGGAGTCCAGGACTACTTCACGGACTCCATGGCGATCCACGTCACCGAGGGTGAGATAGACAGGCTGACGCTCAGGTTCAATCTCGGTCTGCCGACCTTCGGGATCTGTGGCTCGGCCATGTGGAAGACGCACTGGAACATGATCTTCAGGGACTTCGACCACGTGATACACTGGTCGGACGGGGATTCCTCCGGCGACAAGCTCGCCGGTCGCATGGCCAAGGAGCTTGGACAGTCCTACAAGCAGGTCAGGCTCCCCGATGGAACCGACGTGAACTCGCTCTACCTTGAGAAGGGCGAGGAGTACCTGAGGAGTCTGATCCCGAAGTGACCGAAGAAACGCAACTGCGATGGATCGAGAACACGGTCTGGGTGCTCTGGACTCTCGTGTTCCTGGCATCGTTCTGGTTCCCGTACATCGCGGTTGCGTTTCTGGGCTGGCGCTACATCGCCAGCCTTGTGAACGAGAAGCCCTGGAAAATGGAGGAGAAAAGCGATGAGTGAGTGGGTCAAGCTGAACGTCGAGGTTGACGTGTCCAGCTACCAGTCCATCCTGGTCCGCAGGGACAGCGAGTCCTACAAGAAGTACCTCCACTGGCGGGAGACCGGCGAGGATTCGGACTTCGAGGATCTGGTCGACTGGATTCGCGAAGAGGTGGCGGACGACATGGAGTTCCGCATCGAGGACGTCGAGGAGTAGCGATGGCCAGCGATTCCGCATGGTTCGCATACCTGGATCGCGAGTACCTGAAGGATCTCGAAGAGGAATCGGAAGAGGAGAGCGATGACTAAGAGCACCAACCCGCAGGACGCCATGGTCGGTGACCTGATCATGTGGACCAGCAGCCGCGGGGGCTTCAGCTTCGGGAAGATCATCTCATTCATGAATGGCGGACGCCCGATGGTCCGTCGGATCCGTGAGCCGTGGTTCGAGGGGAAGCGTTACCTCGGATCCGACTGGGTCCCCGACGAGAACGGCCGCTGGGGCACCGACAAGGATGGAAACCGGATCAAGGGCCGCTGGCAGGGCCGGTACGAAGAGGTGAACATCCAGCATCCTGTCGAGTATCGCGGAGGCCAGAAGTCCGGATACAACTGGATGGTCATCGCCTACGGCCCGAACAACCCGCAGTCCCGTACGGTGTCCGAGCCTCACCCGATCGCACTGGCGAAGCGACTGTTCGCCGAGCTGGAGTCCGGAATCCAGGGGGCGTTCTAGTGGCCTTCAGGCATGACCTCTTCGAGATCATCGATGAGTTTGCCGAGGCGTGGTCGGATCGCCGCATCGACATCACTCATGGTGATGACGCGTCCGAACGACTGGGCGCAAGGTTCCTGTTCGTCTCGGCGTTCTTGATGAACGTGGCGATGTGGGTCGTGGTCGGTCTGGTCATCGGACTGTTCGGTGCGCTGGGATTCCTGTCGACGGTGATACTGTGTGCCAGCGTGCTGTGCGGTATCATGTTCTGGATCCTGATCTGGACTCGTTCGTATCAGGTCGGAGAGTAGAAAGGCCCGCCCTTTCGGGGGCGGGCCCAGCGCACATAGCACAACGGATAGTGCACTTCCCTCCTAAGGTTGGGATCCGGGTTCGATTCCCGGTGTGCGTACGTCAACGAGAGGAGAAGGTATGGCACTGGAGGATCCGTACAAGCAGAACGTCAAGTACGGCTTCTGCAAGCGGGTTGGCAGGTGGCACATGTTAGCCGACAAGAGGGGCAACAAGCCCGGTTGGTGCATCCACTGCAAGAACGACTGGGAGGAGAAGAAGTGAGCGACAAGAAGTGTCCGGAGTGCGGATACGACAATCCGATTCACAGCCTGAGCTGCGGCCGGAGGTTCGGTCTCGTCTCCGAGGGTGACGGCAAGAAGTACCTGGAGGACCTGAACGACGGCCACGGGTGCTGGAACATCGAACCGGGCCCCTGGTCCCCGGACAGCCTGAACGCGGGGTACTGATGGCCCGGATCATGCGTGACAGGGACAGCACCGACATCTACAGGTGCATCCAGTCCGAGGAGATGCACAACGGCGGCATCCGGGAGATCGTCGTCGGTCCGTACCCGACGAAGCAGTGGCTCTCGAACTCTCATGGGGTTCACGGGAGGGTTGTGGGTCGCAGGATCCAGAGGCTGGAAGTCTCGTACAATCCCGACAATGGGGACCCGTATCCGATCCTGAAGTGGATGGATGTCTGATGGCGCTGCCGAACCCGAAGAAGTGTCCGGAGTGTGGCGGTAAGCTGTCGCACAAGATGGACTGCTCCAAGCGTGACTGGAGGCCGAGTCGGTGAGTAGGATCCTGGTCACGGGATCCCGCCACTGGAGTTGGCGCGCCAAGGTTGAACACGAGTTGACCCGAGCCTTGGCTCAGTTCAATGACGGCGACATGGTTGTCGTGCACGGAGGCTGCCCTTCGGGGGCAGACAGGATCGCCGATGGTTGGGTGAGAGATGTGTTCCCCCGTCCATTGATCGGCAGGTCGGTGAAGCTCGAAGTCCACAAGGCCGACTGGAAGAGGTTCGGTCGCAAGGCCGGTCCCATTCGCAACAGGGAAATGGTGGAGGCAGGGGCGGATGTATGCCTCGCCTTCCTGACGTTCGATTCGGTCGGTGCGGCGATGACTGCCGACCTGGCTGGAAGTGCTGGAATCGAGGTGAGGAGGTTCTATGAGTCCTGAAGAGTGGGCGCACAAGATCCGCGAGCTTTTCTCCGAAATCGAAAACGGCGGATGCACTGTGTTCGTCGATGATGAAGGAGGTCTCTTTGTCGGTCTCCAGGGATGGGATCCGGAGGATGTCGAGAGGGACACTTACGTCTGCGACCTAAGTCTCTAGACACAAAGAAGCCCCCGGCCTCATGGCCGGGGGCTTCAGTCACTCAGTACAGGGACTTCACGATCCATGCGGTACCGGTGCTCACGATCTCGGCGCCGTGGTAGGCGCTTGCCGCGAGTACCAGGGTGGTTGCACCGTTGATGGTCTCGGATCCGTCGCCATCCAGAGTCACGGTGAAGGCGGCATCGTTCTTGACCACGGTGTACGGCCTTCCCGGCTGAACCAGCGTGACCGATGGAAGGGTGACAGTGATGTTCGCGGTCGGTGATGCGAACACGACGTAGTCGTTGTTGGTAAGGGTGGTTGCTGCGGCGACTGCTCGGACAGTCTCCGAAGTGTTGTCGTAGCCTGACATGTTACTCCTTGAGCATCGATGCGTTGTCGGGGTTACCCCGCTTCTTGGCAACCGCAGCCTGAATGACAGCGAGGATTGCCGTACCGACGGGGATCCATTCCGCCGGAAGATCGGTTACGTACACTCCGAGTGCCGACAGTCCGGCAGCCACGGAGGTCCAGAGGACGCGCTCAAACGCGTCCTTGAAGTACTTGCTAGCCATGCCTGTGCCTCATCTCGTTGATCTTGGATAGCGTTGCCTCATCGAGAATGCCTGTCGCGGGGAGGCGAAAGAGCATCTGTAGGCCGCGAACGCGCATCCTGGTATCCACGTCCATCTCGCCCGTCTGGGCGATCTGGAGGGTCCTCTGCACCGTTCGTACGATATCCCGCTCCTCCTTGCTGGTTGATACGTAGATGCTACGCATGCAGCTTCTCCTTGATCACGCGGACATCACGCTTCAGATCCGACAGGTCCTCTCGCTGGAGGACCATTCCCTCCAGGATCTCGATTCGAGAAGTGAGCCTCCGGATGACATCCTCCTTATCCGCCTCCCGCGACTGGAGTAAAGCAATCTGGGATTCCATGAGTGACACGGTTCCCGTTGCGACTTCCAGCGCTGATGCGGTCGCCATCCTGCGACCGCCGATGAATCCACCTACTGCTGTAACTGCTCCTGCCACAAGAGCAATCCATCCCATCAGATCCACTAATCCCCCTCTACCATGACCGGTGCGGTCATGGGTACTGCGTCTGCCACGGTACGCATGACGACGGTAAGGTATCCGCCGTAATTCTCCTTGTTCGGTCCGGGCTTCGCTGGCATCGCGAACTGATAGTCATCGATGACGACCTGCGTTGCGATGTTCTGAGCCAGATCCTGGAAGGTGACAGTGTCGCCCCTCTGGCACATCTGACGTACTGCGGTGAGCCTGTCCAGCGACAGCGTGTCGCCGGAGATGCGCTGACCGGTCTTGTCCTCCTCATGGTTGAAGCACAGGAAGTGCCTCGTGATGAGCCTCTGCTTCAGCGTTCCAGGCAGAGCCTTGATCTGCCATGAGTCCAGGACCCCGCCGAATGCGGGGTCCGCTCCACGTCGGAGCGTGAACCTGAACGCCTCCCAGTTCCTTGGTCCACCGGGGGTCGGGGTTGCGATGTCGTCCACACCTGGATCGAGTGTCGGACCATAGGTGATGTAGTTCGTCTCACCTCCGGTGTCATCCAGAAGCGTTACAGTGATCTCACCCTGTAGCGGAGTAGGCGTCCTGATGGACGCATACTTGAACAGCTTCGGCTCGATGGTGTTGAACCTGCATCGACCGGTCTCAAGGTATCCACTCTCGACAAGAGTGCTCTCGTGCTCCACGTAGATGGCGGCATCAGTGTTGATACCGGCGGTGAATACTACCCGCCCCTTCTCCGATACCGCGATGTCCTCAAGCGAGAACGTGTTGTTGTCGAAGTAGGTCCACGTGCAGTACGCGTTGAACGTTGATCCGGTGTTGCTGTCGCTCTGTAGAACCGACAGGTCCACTGCCATCACTCCACGCATGTCATCATGCTGTGGATCACCAAGGGTGCAGATGTACGCCTTGTTGCCGTAGAACGCGATGCGTCCGAATCCAGATCCGGTGATGCTGGCTCCGAAGTTGGGCTCCGTCACATCCACAGTCAGAAGCTGTGGACCGTACACGATACCGTCTCCGGTGAACGTTCCCACCCTGATGGAGCTGGTGGTGCTGATCACCATGAAGGTGTTCAGGTACGCCTGGCAGTCGTTGATCTTCTCGCCGTTCGGAAGAATGGCGGTAAGTGTCAGGCCGTTGATCAGTCCGCTGCTGTTGAACGTGGTCTTGTAGATGTAGCCCTGGTTCTCGCTGTTCGCCGCAACGTATACAGCGTCGGGACCATCGGTGATCGCAACGATCTCCTGGTCCTTCGGCACCACCGCAGAAGCGGCGGGCCATGCGGTAGTCACAGTGACGTACGGATCCAGGACCACCAGCTCATTGACGTTCCCGACCAGCAGGAACCCTCGGCCCTTGCCGAGAGTGATTCCGTTGATATTGGTCGGAGAGTTGTAGAGCTTGGTCGATACGGCCGAACCGGAATCGACGCGCCAGATGCCGGTGTTCGCAGCAGATGAGAAGTCCTGCATGAAGACGGTGCAGAACTCTTCGGGCGGGAGGGTGGTGGTGTCCTGGAACGCTACCACCCCACCTTCAATGACCTGCGTTGCACCGGAAGCCGGAATCGTCGCAGTGGACAGGATCGTCAGGTTGTTGGCGGTGATCTCCCTGGTCTCAACGAGATCGCCCTTGGCCACATAGAACCTCTCGTCCGCAGTGCGGACCTGTGATGCCACGTAAGGTGTACCGAAGCTGGCGTTACCCAGTGCGGTCGCCTGCTCCGTCCTGCGGAGCAGCGACAGGAGATCCGGATCGGAGAACGGGTCGACACCCAGACCATGAGAGTATCGGATGTTCTTCGCGGTACCCTGGGTGTCCGGATCCTGGAAGATGATTCCCTCTCCGCCGATGAACGACGTCTGGGACCTGAGCCACCACTGGTTCAGGCTGTACTCTCCCGGATCCTTGAACGAATCGAACTGCTGCTTCCTCTGCTCAACCGGACGCTCGGTGTCGACCCTCTCATCCCCGCTCCCAGAAAGGAACGGCACTCCTCCAAGTGCGTAGTCGTACTGGTTGGTGCTTGGAGTGTAGAGACCCGAGGATGCGGCAGAGCGACCACTGATCTTGTATGTGATCCTCTGGATCAGGGTTCCGTATCCCACGGGATCTCCTTAGCTAGCTGCCTCGTACTCGACGTTCCAGATCATCACGTTGCCGTTTGCCACGGCAACGGGAACGGTTCCGCTCACATTGTCGAACGACTCGTTGGTGAACGTGGTCTTGGCGATGAAGGTCGCCTTGTCTCCGTCGGTCGGGTTGACCGACACGAGTCCGACGTAGTTGTTTCCACCGGCGATGTAGTTCTGGGTTCCCAGCTCGGTGAAGTTGCCGCTGCCGGAGGTCGACTGCGCAACGGGAAGCGACATGAACCACAGTCCGGTACCACCAGTGGTGGTGGTACCCATGGTGAGCTGACCCTTCCACTGGATGCTTCGCCCGATCCTTCGCCACTTGCTCACCAGGGTTCCATTGCCCAGGCTTGGCGCCGCACCGGTCGAACTCCACGTCGGGGTGTATGAAGTCCATGCGCCCATGGTCATGTTGTTCGCCTGCGTCAGGTTGCCTGACGAGTCGACGTCGAACTCACCGGCTCCACCGGCTGCGAATCCAGCGGTGAACGTAGGATCTCCTGCCACGTTACCGGTGATGGTCGGCGCGGTATAGGACGCGCCTCCTGCGACAGTTCCCGTGATAGTCGGGCTGGTGTACGATGCACCACCGGCAACCGTACCGGTGATCGTGGGGTTGGTTGCGGTGATTCCGGTGTATGACGCACCACCGGCCACGGTTCCCGTGATCGTAGGGCTCGGAAGGGTGATCGCTCCACCGAACGTAGGGCTGTTGATCACCGGCGAGGTGAGGGTCTTGTTCGTCAGGGTCTGGACATCCAGAGTCCCAACGACAGAGGA
>JACCDR012369443.1_pt1 | contig 17383 bp, 12 predicted proteins | sample 7446431 | NCBI WGS metagenome assembly JACCDR01 (sample SAMN15323443, study PRJNA562643) | freshwater metagenome | isolation source: river surface water | place: USA:Blue River Watershed | collected 2017-08-17
CACCCCCCTCGCGGCGCTCTCTCTCTCTCTCTCTCTCTCTCTCTCTCTCTCTCTCTCTCCCTCGCGCACGTGATACACCGGACGAGCCATCACACGTCCTCGCAAGGGATCCGTGCCATGATGGCCACCCAGAATCCACACGCCACCGCAAGCGGTACAAGTCCAATTAGGTTGAATGCGTACTTCCATTTGCCCCGTACATAAGGACGGAGCCATCCACATAGGAATGCGAGCCCGTAACCAAGTGGAAGGGTCACAGTGGCCATGGTCCCGACGTAATGCGACACGTGATCGATGCCATTGGCCGCACTGACGATGGACATCAACGGCTGGGAGTTGACGAATGCAACAAGCAGGAAGAATGCGGCCATGAACACCATTCGCTCGGTAGCAAGAACCATGCTCGGCAAGCCACACTTGTCGCGACCCACCAGTTCAGACACAGGGTATCCACCCGTGAACATAAACCAGGCTCCGATGAACGACGCAAACCAGGCGGCGGTGACCGTGCCATCTCGCGACACGTTCGAGTTGCTTGTGGACGTTGGGTAGTTTGCCAGTCCGTCACTGACAGCAAACGTGCGCGCCATGAAGAACGTGACCGAGAAGACAGATCCGAACACGAAGTACACCCAAGTCGCACCGTTGGCGCGCCGGATGAAATCCACCGCACTGCTCGAGGCCGTCGGGTCCACAAGTTGCTCTCCTTCGTCTTCAGTCAATGCGGATTCAAAACGACGACTGCGATTGACCAGGAACACGCCCATACTCAGGAAGAAAAACGCAACGGGGTAGATGGAACCGAAGGCCAGTGCCTTTTTGTCGGATACCAACGTGCTGCTGCTGTTCGTGCCGCATGCACAATCCCTCCACGGGTGGTAGCACTTCACACACAGTCGGTTGACGTTGTCACACTCGGAGTCTGCCTTGATGACCGGCTCGGCGATGACGGCGTACGCTGCTTGGCACACATCCGCAGTCAATAGCTCCAAGGAGTTGTTGAGACGCGGCGGACGCGCCGTTGTGGGCAGCGAGTCGCATGAATACTTCCACGATGGCACCCAGCCCAACGTGGCGTCGCAGAGGAACAGATCCCGTCCTTTGTGTGCCCGTGACTGGGCTTGTGACGCATTGAGACTGAATTTGATAGGGACGACGTCCTCGAATGGCACCCCGTCGCTCACGCGACGCTCGGAGGGTCGCCCGACGTCCACCGAATCCGCGCGCCGCAGCTGGAACCGCTCCAACACAATCTGGTTGGGATCGTCTGGACACAGCGTGATTGGCTCTGTCATGGGAATGGTGTATAGGTCCAATCCACTGGCAATGATCAGTGGATTGAAGAATGCGGATGGGAGAGATCGACCCAGGCGTGACATGACCAAGGTCCGCGACAGCGTTGCGGTTGGGTTGGCCGTGGGCGCGGCGCTGGGTTCGGCCGTGGGCTGTGCCGTGGGCTGTGCCGTGGGCAGTGCCGTGGGCCGCGCTGTAGGCTGTGCTGTAGGCTGTGCCGTAGGACCCGCTGTGGGCGCAGCCGTGCCGTGCACAGAACCCACGAGTGCGAAGACGCACCCCAGAACAACCCACGGGTGCATACCGGACGGGAAGGGGCACCCAGTGGTATCGTCTGTGGGATACGCACCAACCGATGTTGAGATTGTGTGCACTTGCCAGTACATCAAGAAGGCAGTGGGCTGGTTTCTATACACCCCGCGCGAACATACAGTGCACCGCACCTCAACACTTCGAATTCACTGACATCAATCCGCGCGGTGTGCATGAGCAGACAAACGAGAGAACACAGGGACCCACGAAAAGAACAAAGACGACGCGCCATCTTCGATGGTGCACAGGAAGGGCAGCTTTGGTCGCGTGTCAGACCCTGTGACCCACAGATCGAGTTGCGCCACCGAGCTGACGGGCGACGCCCCGGATGAGTCGATCCACCGAGACCGACCGAACCAGCGCCGCTCCGCAACGGTCATCTCGGGGTCGAGCACAAACCGCGCCGCACACTCGCCCGCGCCGTAGTACTTGCACCCGCCGTAAAGAACACGTGGCGCAAACAGTGGGTCAACCGAGGATAACGCCGCGCCCCTCTTCGGCAGAGACCCGTCCGTCATCGTGAGGCTTCGCTCTGCAAATGAGAGCGGCTGGCGAACAAACCAAATGCCTCGGTTGGCAAGTCCGTGGCGGGCTGCGTCCAGCGTACGGGCGCGCGTGGGCATGGTGTCCTCGTACACCTCCAGGTCCGAGTCGTCGCGCAAGGGGGACCGCGCAGGAGTCGCCGCCCGGATGGACGTCAACACGGGCAAGAGTTCGCTCCGAACGCGAAACTCGGGGGGAACGGGCGCATCCTGTCCCATGTCGAACACGACGGCGTGACCTTCCGCATACCGAACCAGCGCGGCGACCACAGCGGGGGGCAGGCGCTGTGCGTTGATGACAAGCACTGGCCCCCCGTCCGGCAAAGGACCCATAACGCTGTGGACCTCCACGCGGCGCCCCTCGACCCACTGCTGAGGGGGCACGCGCATGCGACCGCTAAGGAGCCCGTCCGATGTGCACGGCGTACACAAAGGGAGGGGTTCTTGCTCCGTCGAGCGCACCATCCAAGGGCATAGGTGTGACAAATGGAATGTCACGTGCTCAGCAAAATGCACGGCGCATTCGAGGCCTCCCAAGAGGAGGTGGATGCGTTGCGCGGTCGGATGCCGGTGTGCGAGATCGTCCAAGCACGCACGCAGCGCTTGCACTGCGTCCCGCGACCCGTCCCAGTCGACGTTGCGCGTGACCGATAGCCCGATGGGCAGCGCCGGTGGTTCGGACACGGAACCACCCGGAATGTAGGCAGACGAGGGCCAGTCGACCGACGATCCGGGGAGTGCACGAGGCGCGAACGCGTTATCCAGCAAAACATGCGGTGTGGCGAACAACTCGTGCCCCATGCGCAACAATTTGATCGAGCGCGGGGCATCGATGGAGCTTGAGGAGGACGCGCACTTGAACGGCCAATCCGACGCCGTGTCGACAGAAACGCCATATGCACACGAAACGGCACGCGCGGCCGCGTAGACAAGAGGCACCCATTCCTCCGCTCGTGGGATGACAGACGACACACGCGGAAGGTTGCGCATGGCGGAAGGAAGCCCCTGTTCGATCCCGCTTCCAGCCAACATACTCCGGGTGTTGGCCATAAGCTTAGATGGATCAAACGGCTCTGAATAGCGTAGGCCGTGGGGGCTGGTGACGTGACGCGACGGAAACACTGTCTCCGCCACCGCACCGCGGCACACCAACTCGATATCGGCGGGGGGTAGCACATGCGACAACAGCACGAGGATGCTCATGTAACACAGCGTAGCCACGGGGCGTTCGCCAAACCGAGAGAAGATGGCGCGCTCGTAGAACAGGTACATGGCGTCGTGCGCCGGCCGACACAGAGCAGACGACCTGCGAACGTCGGACGTCGAGAGCGAGAAGACGTTCCACTCCAGGAACCCGTTAAGCGCCAGCACGGCGCGACGGAACACATGTGCACGACTGCGCGGACTCACGAACGCAAACGGCATGCCGGCACCGCGTTCTTCGGAGAACAGCGGATCATACACGGCGCGGGCCAGTGAGACGGTTCCCACTGTGGAGATGTGACACTGAACGAACAGCTGAGGAAGGCGCTGGTCCTTCGCGCTGGCACCCTTCCACGCCTGGAGCCACTGCAACAGCGACGAACGGCTACACGACGCGTGCTTGCGCATGGGATCGAGTGGAGACACGGCTCCCTCCAGCTCCACAACGTGCACTCCCAACGACGGGGGGAACGACACGCTGAGACGCGTCTTGCGTGGATCCGTACGCAACAAGAGCATGCAGCCGGTCAGCAGGACAGCCGCTGGCACCTTGCTCAGAACCACAGACACTGTCTCCGTGGCGTTCATCAGCGAGATGCCTTCTTCGCTCCACGCGGTGCCGTACGGACCTTCTTCCTCCTCGCCGGATTCGCGCTCGTTTTCGTCTTCCTCTTCTTCGCATAGCTCCTTGGCGGCGCCCAAAAGCACATCGTCGTACACCACCCCTGGTCGCGCATACGTGAGTACGTCGTGGAGACGCGGCCAATCGCCGTTGTCCATGGGCTGCATGGAGTCCAGCTCCAGTCGCGTGTCGAGTGCCACCCACTTGGAGAAATGGGGAGACGGGGGGCGGGGCGCGCGGGTCTTGATCGCGTCCGTGCCATAGCGATTCACCAACCACTGAGCAACGCGACGAACAACCTGCCCTCGCGTCCAGTGCGGGGGCGGTCCGGGGCGAATGGCCAGAGGAAACACGTCTTCTGAGTGCATGGACGCACCCTTCCGCACCCCTACGGTGTGCACGTGCGCCACGTACAGACCCTTCCCGCTGATGCGAAAGGTGCCGGGGGTTTCCTCGCATGCGTACTTTCTGCGTCGCGAGCGCCTGCGCTTCGGCACGGGCTCGTCGATTGGCTCTGGGATCGAGGGTGTTCCGTCGGCACAGTCGTCCGTCAGCGTATCGGAGTCGTATGCTTCGCTCAATCGATGCACATCCGTGCCATGGATGTTCTCGTCCGAGAAATACGGAACGGACGACTCGAGCAATGCGCTTGTCTCGGTTGCAGCCGCATAGGCATCGTCGAGGCATGTGTCGGTGTGCATTAGCACGGGGTCGTCGCCATCCGTGCGCATGGCATGGAAAGGTTTGTCCGCCTCTGCCTCTTCCTCTTCTCCGTAGAGATCGTCAATGTCGTTCATCTGGACACGAAGCGAGTGCAATGAAACTGTGAGGTACCAAGTGTCCGCTTATTGACGCGGATTGCACGGGAAAGCTGTGATCAAAATTACGTCCTAATCGGTGGTTGACCCCCCGGGCGACGACTGACCCCCCCCCCCAGAGAACTCAGAGTCACGTGGCATGCACTCAGATGGTGTATTTATTGGCCTTCGTTCACACGCCAACACGATCAATCTCGGGCGTGGACAAGCGATACGAATTCCAGTCGCCCTCTCAAGTAGGTCCGACACAATCCAGACTGGATAAAAGCACGCCCAAGCGACGCAAGCTGTTGCGCGGAAGGCACTGTCCACAGAGGACTGTTCGTAAGGGAGGAGACCTCCACGTTGAGGGTGGCAGCGTTTCCCATACAAATGGACACCACCGCCGCGTCCCGAGCTGCGGCTTCGCGTAGTTCCGTGAGCGTTACGTTCACAATATCCTCCGCCAATTGTTCCGTGGGATGAACACCAAAATTGAGACCCGCTCCGACCTTGTTGATGAGCGCCTGGCGACGAAGATCTCTGCCGTGCTTCAACTGGGCAAGCCATGCCAACGCCCGCATATCAGCATCAGACAGTTGCACGCGAACAGCGCTTTGAGTTTCGGCGCGCGACTGCGTGTTGTGACTCGGCGCGGTGGTGTTGACGATGGCACCGCTGGAGATCAGACCAGATGTGGACTTTGAGGATGCACGTTCCGTCACAACAACAGCCACTGCAACCAGAGCTGCAAATGCAATCAGGACTGTCACGCACGAAATCATAAGGCGGCCTTGACGCATGGACATGTGCAATCGCTTGAGTGCCAGCAGCGTGACATTCCTTCCTCTGTGATCAATATCACGTTTTAATGCGACCAGCCAATAATTTTGCTGCGCAAAGGCTCGGTACTGCGCACTCTGGTACACGGTGGAATGGAACCCTTCGAGTCCATATCACAATTCTATGGAGTGCCCGTCATGCACACGAGTGCACAACCGTTAGCAGAAGACCCGGGTCGCGATACACACTACATGCGTTTTTTGTGGTGGGTGTTCGATGCACTCGGCGGCCGGCAGCCATGTGAACGCAAGTACGCACGTGCAGTGACGAACGATCTGCTGGACCCCGTTGACGTAAACATTTTGGTGCGATACATCCGTTTCATCCGACAGCGGTGTTGCACACGGATGCGTCTCTGCCGCGCGTTCCGGCGATGCATTCCATTGGGGACCATTCACCGTTCAAATTTGCTGGAATACATGCACCAGGCTGGTGTTCCAATGAGACAGCAGATTCGGTTCATGCGTCTCCTGGCCGACGCACTGGGCTACGTCAATGTCACAACAAAACGAGAGCGGCGTTCGCGCGCGCCGTTTCTTCTTGTGTTTGAATGAAATGTCTCTTTCTTACGCTCGCTCTGCGTTTGGTGTGTGTGTTCATGCACCACACACAGGCACGAACAAACTCATAGCGTTTCAATACCACCCATTCCGTCTGCTCATGGAAATGAAGTGCGGGTCAGACATCTTGGTTGAACCCCAGTAGACCGCCATTTGGAGAGCCATCATCAGATCGTCCCTTTCGCTTCCAGAGTGGTTCTTGCCGTGGATCTTGACAGTTCCGTCCGCAGAATCGTGCGTCTTTGACTTTATGACGTCTCTACGGTATCGCATCATCTGTCCGCACATTTCGCGCTGCGCCTTCTCCCGTTCCATCTGTGTGCTGACAAAAACCCCATCTTCTGCCCACACGATGCCACCCTTGTGCATTAACTGCTGGAGTGTGTTGATGTAAAACTTTTTGGCGGTCAGGTCCGTCACGACACCGGGGAGGGATCTGCTCCCCGACCCACGCTCTTCCGAGATGACGTGCACGGGTTGTAGGCCAGCCTGCGTCAGGAAATCCACGGCCATGGTAGCTTCCATGGGCCCACCGTAGTTTCGTTCCACGGCCAGTACACAGCACGCGCCACGGAAGGCTGGGATGGTACGGAGTCGTCGGACGTGTTCGACGATCATCCCGAACACAAGCTTGTGGTCGTACTCCGATGTCTCGTCCAGACCGACCACCTGCCAGACACACACTTCACATGGCACTGGCGTCCGAGCGCCCCGATCACCCCGCTCTGCGCGAGTACTACACAGAGGCCCGCGTACACGTCATGTCATATGGATCCACACACAGCATGAACGACACTCTGATATCCGTTCTCATCGGTATGCTGGACGATCCACTATTGCCCATGTGCTCGTGGTCGATGAAGATGGTCATTCTGATGGCGTTCAATTGGTCAGACGAGTTTCTGCAGTGGTGCGGCAGTCGCAATCCGCATTCACGTTTGTCAGTATTTTCCGTGTGCCTCGAACGAGAATTCAACCGTTGGATCACGGGTCTCGGTCAGACCACGTCTTCCCAGCGCACAAAACGGCGTGCCACGCATGGCTCGGCCTCATCGCAATCCACGTCATCCAGTGCGGACGTGCCATATGCGACGACGGAGATATTCACATGGTGCATGTGCGGCATATATCTCCACCTATAACCCCCCCCCCCTCGTTTCGTACACACTCGCGCCTACCGCGAGAAGTCCACTGGATGTCATTGCGACGCTGGCCATTGCGAATGTGGATTGAGAGCCGGCCCCCGACGGATCGACGCCGATGAACACGAACGGGACAGAGTAGCCGACGAACGTCTCCCGTGGACGGCCGTTGAATGCCTCTACGATCTCACGCGACAAAAAGAATTTGTGATCTCCCACCATCAACCCCATGTTCTCTCTTGCATTGAGCTCAGCGTCATCCGACAGGATCTGGCTGACGAGCTTGAGCCGGGCGGTGGATTTCCAAGGGGGTACCAAATCCTCTCTGTGTGGACACGCCACATCGTTCTTGTACTTTGACACACACGCGGGGCAACACAACGCGACGCGAATGTTTTTGAACAGCGGCTCGCCCGAATCGTTCGTCAGCTCCATCAAGCGGTTGTAATGGTTGTCCATGCTTCCGTCTGGCGTGGCGATTGCCAATAGAGTAAAGTTTGTCATTGCCATAAGGGGTACCATGACCTGACGCAACATATCTGCCGACATATGGGCAGCCTCTTCCAGAGCACCGATGTGTGCCGTAACGCCGCGCGTGCCTGTCGCAAAAAATGCACCAGTGAAAACTAAACGTATAATAAGAAATATTTTTGATCACAAAAAATGGGTGTATAATACAATGCCATATTATCGACACGCTCACTCTTCAAAAAATCACAGTGATTGGAGTGTGAGTCGTGACGAGCAAGGGAGGGCGGTGGACGAGGAACGAAGCATCGTGGACGTTTACCAAGAAAGAAGAACCTGCGTAACGTGTTGGTCAGAGGAGGCAACGCACAAGGCCCAATCTGTCATATCCCATTCTTGCAACAGTGTCCGTTGTTTGGCGTCGTTCCTTCACGTCGATTCCCATAGCGGCCCCGTCCATTCGCTCGGATTACAGGTCAGGGATTCGGTTCGCGTCGTTTTTCTGTATCCCGCAGTGACGAACGTGTCGTTTCTTGTTCCATTGCAGTTTCCGTCCATGGAGGATATGCACAGTGCAACGCACGTCACGTCTCCACAGCCAGTCATCCGCACACATTCGACCGATTCGTCGAACGAGCCGTCGTTCTCCCTTGGTTATCTGGATGGCCCCGGACCCAGCGATCGTGCACCGTACCCACTCCTGTTTCACGGCCCGCGTCTGGTCATGGCCAACGCGCTGGTCTACCTACGCGACACTGGGTTCGCCGATGGACTCGAGAGTACCATGCGCTCGCTCGGCGTGCGTTCGTCCGTGGTGCGTACACCTGAGTTTGTATCCCCTGTCATCTGCATCCACGACGCGGCCCTCCGCGATGTGTACATGCACATTGCTGCGCGGGACATACCTGACGGTTCGGCCACCGTTCGCTACGTCACCGTCGGCGACCGGGTTCGGCTTGTTGGCCATTTGATACATTCAAGTGCAACAGACGAGAACAACGACAGCGCGCTGTCTCCGAGCCGGCCCTCGTGGCCTGCCACTGCGTTCTTGATGGTCGAAGTCAACCCCCCGCAGGTGGTGCACCCTCTGCGGAAAGCCATGGCGATCGGCACAGACGAGCTCACATACACATCGGGCTCCCTTCACGGTTGGTATCTGGCAACGTCCCCCTTGCTCGACTGGCTTCGGTCTGGGCATCGCCGTGTATCTGATATGCTGACGATTCAATCTGGCGTTGCCAGTGACGCGACGCTGTTCCGCTCGATCGAACGCATGCGCGCGTGGTGTTTAGACACGCCGTCTGCACTTGATAAGTATTTCAAAGTCATTGCCCTTTGCGCGCTTTCGACCGCATTCTCTGTATATGGGATCGATTCAACCGAACACATTGCTTGGTTCGATCTTCTGATCGCTCACGTTCATTCGATTGTGTCGTCCGATGCGTTCCCCATTTCCAGTACCGACGGCTCCAAACGGACGGCCCTCCCGTGGATCAACGAACGCGACTTCACAGTGCGCAGCGCGCTTCACATCGTCCATCACGCGAAGGCGTTCGATGACATGTCCCGGCGCATCTGGGAGGTGGCGTTGGTGTTGGTTCATTTGCTGTCGCCTTCGCATGCCGCGCAGTCGGCGACCGAGGTTGCGGAAGTCGTGCGCATCTGCAAAGCGCCATTTGTCGGCCCGCTCTTATGTCTGCTCCCGGGTGTTGTTGGCGACGTACAACGATTTGCACCCCTCGTGTGCCAACACTACAAGGGCGCCCTTGGATCATCGTCTGCGCACGCCCTCGTCATGCCAACGGTCCTCACCAATTCGTCCGCGCTGCAGTGGTTGCTTGTGTCGCAACATTGGTCCGGAGCGGCAGCATTGGCCCACCTGGAGGCAGAACGAGGACGACGAAACCGGCGCCCGGTTGTGTGCATGCGATTCCGCGACGTGGTCCCCTCGGTGTTCAGAGACGTGTTGCGCGGCGATGACCAGTGCGACGTTGACACGGCGCTCGTGTTTGGTCTGAATCACGAGCGCGACGACGTACTCGACACGCTTTTGATTGCGACGCCGTCCACATTGGCGTTTGTCTCTGCCTGTGTCACCCTGCGCGCCATGTGCTCTCCTTATCAAACCACCGGACCCCACATGTGGACCAGCCAGCACGCAATGATTGGGTCAGTGACGCGGTCCGTGGTTGGGCTTTTGCTGTGGGGAAATATGACGGCTCACCACGCCCGCCGGGTCGCCGCGGGCCTCGCGACACTGGTGATGGGGCCTCCCCGGTCCGACACCTCGATACAGATGCGCGTCAAGCCACTGGGTTGGCTGGCAAGGGTGATGGCATCTGCATCGAGCCGTGGTTCAAAGGATTACACCCATCTCGTGGGCATTAACTTCACAACGCGGCTCGTTCGCACCGCCATGTGTGGCGAGCCGCGCATTGTCGTCAACGGATCGCGCATGCGTGGTCTCCTTTTGTTGGTGCGGGACGTTCTGTCCCACGAGAAACGGGAGCAACTCTGCGTCGAAGGAGGTTATCGCTTTGAAGACGTGAAGCGTCTTCTGGAGAGCATGTCGGGTGCCCGTGTACGCGGCCACACGGTCGAGCTGTCTCGCGACCACGGACAGCTACTTGCTACTCTGATTCTGGTGTCTCCGTCAATCAACGTGGACGCCTTGAACGGATTGTGCTCTGAGATCGAATGGCCCGCGCCGATGCAGTTCTCTGCCGACCGACTTCGCCCGATGGATTCGTCTGCACGCTTTGACGCGAACGCACGGCGCCGCGTGCCGCATGGAGACGCCATTGCGATTCGCGATGCGTTGCCTGTGATGGATGCATTTGGTACGTCCCCCGATCAGCTCGCCACCTGTTGCGTTGAGCCTGTGCAATGGATGACGGCGCTCGTTGCCCTGTTGCACTGGATGGAAGCCGAGGTTCGCAACTCCCGCGATCTTACGTGGGCCTCTTGCTGGAACGCGGCGGATGTGATGATTCGCGAGGGCATGTGGCCCGCGTTCGCCGTGCTCATGCACGAACCCGAACGGCAGCTTGGCTACGAAGCATGGCCCGATCGCGATTGCATCGCTCCCGTGAGCGTGCGCGACTCTGCCATCGTCTCCGATTGGATGATCGAGGCTCTGGACTCGACGCGTGCATGGACATGGAACCCCTCTACTGCGGACGTTCATGCGCTCCCCCCACTCTCTCTTGTCGCATCCGAACCGGACGAATCCGAGGGTGTAATGTCCGAAGTCGCCCGCGACCTTTCTCTGTATGCCCTCCATTGGCCACACCGCCAGCGACTGGCGCCCATTCTCAGTAACCGGTCGCCGCGTGCGGCAGACATGTCTTTGCGGTTCCGCCTCTTTTCTGGCATCGACGGCATGCCCATCGCGCCGTTGGGGGAGGCGGGTTCGCAGCTACTTCCGTCTACCAAGAAGGCGCGCAGGGTCGCTCGTGGCAACGTCGGTTCGCCGGCGCGCCTCGCGTCTCCTTCCCTAAAGGCACCCGTTGATCCCATCGAGCACATGTTCGAGTTTCAGTCCGTCGATCCGTGCTACTCACCGTCGCGCGACGTTGAGGCATACGACCCGGAGAACGCGTGGTGTGTCACCGCGCGTACGCCCCTCGAGGGACAACCGCGTCCGGTGGGAGAGGGAAACACGGCGTCACAGTCCGGTGCCGCGACAGGAACGTCCGATTTGATAAGCAGCTCGTCACTTGACGCCCTCCTCGAGGCCGTCTCCAACTACTCACGCGCTGGCAATTCGTTTCCTCCGGCAAGGCCCGTGTCTCCCACGCCGACCCGCGTGCATCCCTCACAGGCGCAAGACGCGCCAGTGTCCGGAAGCGCATCGGGCACCGGGGTAGATGCTCAAGGGCTGAGCGCAGTTGACCGCGAAACCATGCGCTCGCGCATCGCGGACGCGGTACAGAACCTGGCGGGCGGTTCGATAGGCACGGACGTGTATCTGGCAGCCCAGACCGTTCCAGACGAGCGCATCAATCACTTTGCGCGGATATGGACGTCGCGCGAAGCGGAGCATGCGAACGAGCGGGACGCTTTGCTTCGGAATCTTCTGGATATGGCACGGACCGACGTGTACGGCGATGTAGATTTGCAGTGAACATTTTTGTTTTGCGATATGGTGTGTGTACGGAGGCGAATCGGTATGCGTGTCATGTATATGGCAAACACAGCCGCTGGCCGTGTGATGCCATGGCAGAGAGGAATGCCCCGACGGCCGCCAATGCAGAAACAATTTTGAACGTTCCCGACGGTCTATCCACCCAAGCACATGTATCGTATCTCGGAGGACCCGACTCGCGGTTGATGATCGTTCCCGCTGCGTGCCGATGTACGCCGTGTGTGAGTTCGGACAAGAAGGACATAGTGATCGTACAGCCTAGAGGCGCTCCTGCATGGATCGCGCACAAGGAATGTCTAGTGCGCGTGCTCCAGACAGCAGATGAACGGCGCGCTTCCTGCATCACCGTTCAGATGGGGAAGCGGAGAGTGAAGGACTTGAGCTCGGAAGAGCTTTGCGCATGGGGACAATTGAAGCGCCTGCCGATTGCGAATCTGATACTCGAGCAATTCCGCGACAAAGCCACCGTGACGTTCCCGATCTCCGCGTTGAACGGCGTGCCACATCGCATGATGCGCGCAACCCCCATGTCGATACAACTCAAGGGTAGCCGCGCGACGCGACTGCCGTGTGCGTTGCCGTTGGCGGGTTTCCTGACTCACTGGGCCTACTCCGTTCAGACCAGCGTGGATCGCGCGCGCCCCACGTGGACCGTGCAGGCGGCAGACGTCACGCGCGCCGAAATAGGAGCCATGTTGCGCGACACTGTGTCACTGGCCGCGTCCACCCGTCACGCGCCCATGCACTCCCGCGTGTCGGTTTGGGAATGGAAACGCGACAATCTGTTCCACCGGCTCGTGTACGTCGGAATCGATGCATCCACGTCCCAATACATACAAGAATCTGCAGAGAAGTGGGAAGACGGGGGGAGCGTGCATCACTGGGTTGACGTAAATTGGCCACAGTGGCCTGGGCTTACGAATGTTCGTCGGTTTCTGGAACAGGAAGCAGACCGTTACTCCGACGCTCCGCCATCGCTACTGGCGCGGGAGACATGGCGCTCAAGCAGTGTCCATGTGGATTTGTGTGGAAACCTGAACATCGAACTGGCAATTAACAATGCCATGCACAACCCACGGATTGTACTGGTCAACGGTTCTCCCGAACATGTGCGCGTGGACGGACGTACAATTCTTCCGTGTGAAATGACCACGGCGGAGCTGGATGCAATGGTTGTTGCTGGCACGGCAACCGTTTATCCACGCGTGTTCGACGACGGCGAACGAAGGCCTGCATTGGTCGTGCGCGATCCTCCCGTTGCAAGTGCAGTGAAACGAGAATGAAACACACGTGCGTATGCGCAATCTTCACTGCTCGAATGCACCATCGTCCACCTCTTCGAAATCACACAGCCAACCCATTATTCCGTGATCGTCTTCCTGCTCCAACTCACGGGATGAGAGGGGAGGGTTGGAGCACAGACGAGGGAAGGACGTGTCATCGAACGGACCGTGCTCTGTGTCGACAAGGGAGGGCATGCTGGGCGTGGGGGTGTGAGAAGCGACAGGCGTAGACACCGACGCCGACGCAGCGACGGCAACCATCGCAGGTGCGTTGGACACAGCCGCGGTGTGTGTGTAACAGAGAATGGCATGCGTGCTGCGTTCTCTGCGCCACAGCAAATGCGCAATGAGCGATTTGGCGTTGTCCCACTCCCAAAACGGCACACACCGCCCCGCGCGAGTGAGAATGGCCTTATCCAGAGCGCCCTCGGTTGTGATGTCGAATGCGCGCTTTTGCTCGATGGCGCGGTTGCGAGCACGCTTGATCATATCGGCCGTGTTCAGCAGTGGCATGAGTTGACCCGTTGTCGACCGACGGGTGTACAGCGCGGTCTTCAGAGGGAGAGAGATGCGCTTGACATCGTTTCCCACAACCGCGCCGGGGCGGAAGTTGCCCAGAGCCAGAAGAACATGGTCGGGAATCAAGAAGAGGTTCGATGCGGACGCAAAGCAAATGAACCCCACGTGGTCAATCAGAAGAGGCGAACCCGATGCCTCCACAGAGACACGTCGCAGCATGCCATGGAACAATGGATCCATATACACAAGGGCAGTTGCCTGCACGTCCGTCAAATGAGATGGCAACAGACCACTCGGGAACCGATCCGGTTTGATACATAGGTGATACAGTGTTGCATGCGTCATGCACTGACCGCCGACCGAGCGGCTGTGCCTTCGCACGGACCCTGCTTTCGACCGATGAAAGTAGTATCTTCCTGCGCACGGACCGCTCGTCCACTCGAATGTGTCGCGCAATGGCTGAAGGAAATAACAACGGCCGAGTGTTCCGATGAACAGATCACACAGAACCACAAACAGACGCGCCTCGGCCGCGCGTGCTTCTCCAAATAAAATGTCAGCGACCCTGAGATCGTATAGGATGCGCAACTGCCACTGGGCCAAGGTGTACGACACCGACAGAAGATCGTCAGAAAATGACGCATCGGGAAACAGTCGCAGGGAGACAGGGCGAAGAACACGCCACCGCTCACAGAATTCCACGTGCGTAGCAGTCCCGTCCGACGCACGGGTGCGAATCCAATGCAAGGCCTGGTGAACGGAGACGGAGTCCGCGTGGCACATCAACTCGTCCATGGCAATGGTGTGATCGCGCAGTCTCTTGCGCGATCTGAGCCTATGTGCCCCATCGGGCGCATCGGATACCGCGCTTCTGAATGAGTGACCAAACAAGGATACCGCGTGCGCAAACACACGTCTCAGATCGTCTGCGGCGTCCCCTGTGTGGACCGGCCCGGGTTGGTCAGGTTGAGGAGGGGCAGCGGGCGGGTCCGTCGACGCATGCACGGTCTTGTGGTCTTCCTCCTTTTGTCTGTTCTTTGCCGACTCCTCTTCCTCTCTGGCATAGAGTTCATCCAGAGACATCCTCACACGCCCAACCCTACTAATGGAAGAATGAGCTGCTGCGGGCGATACGGTATTCGCCCCCTTTTAGTGATCAACTTTTTTTCTGAAAGAATCACACATTGGAGTGTAAAGTTAACAGACGCATTACTCCCTAATCAAAAAGGGAACTTACAGATCGATCACACGCAAACGCGTCGCGGTGGCCAGCATTCAGCATGCCCACATGCACAGTTAAATGGAAACCTGCAACGGGACCCGTGCCACACGTGTTACGCGCGGAAGGCACGCAACCCACACGGACGACGCGGAACAGCGGGCGGCTATACGGGGTCATTGCCATCCTCGCGTCGATTGCGTTGTGCCTCGCAGCACTCAGCCGGTTTACCACCCTGGACGAAGTCCGCGCCTCTCCGTTTATCGACGCCACGCCTCAAGACGCGGCAAATGTGCACGTTTTGGTGATGCACATACGCGACAAGCGGACAAACCAGAGCGTTCGTTTGATACACGAACATCCCATAGAAGAGGGACGCGTGCATCGCACACGCACGGAAGTGTACGCAGTGGACAACGACATCTTGCAGTACATCCTATGGACAAACCAAACATCAGGCGGACCTCCCTACGGAGTGTTGGCCATGTTCTTCCCTGCAGAGGATGGACACGTCAGCCGACCTGCTGGGTGTGTACGTGGTTACGTACATGATATATTTCGCGCTGCCTACAACGAATCACCCATTTGGAGCATTGATAGACTGGCCGGGTACCAACTCTCGGCCCATGCAAACGTTCACGTTATGCGGTCCGCGGTCGCGCCGCGCATGACCACGGCATTCTGGGAATACGAGGATGTATGCTCGTCCCGACCTAGCATACCATTCGCAGATGGGACAGTTGACTGCTCACCGGATGAGGAACGGCCCTGCGGAGACGTCCGGTCGCCCACGTACCGCATGAACACAGTGGAAATCAACCAGCTCCTGCGCGCCGCACTCCGCTTCCATGGCCATTTTCGCGAGAGTGCAGATCTGATAACGCTTCTTGCGCAGATACAGGGCATGCAACTCGACCTCGTCAACAGCTTGTATTACAAGCGAAGCGAGACTGGAGATCCCCACTTCAGGAGCGTACACATCCAAGCCGCTGTCAACCCGAGGATACTGTGGGGAAACTGTAGTGCATTCGGCCACGCGCGTCTCAGACATGCATGCCAGCGCCTCCATGCATGCCACGATAACACCCGTGTATCATCGCAACCGATGTGGATCATGTGTTCGTGTGTGTCGGACGCGCTTGCCACGTTGGCACTTCCCGAAGAACTGCGCCACCCCCGTCACTGCAAAGCGTGCCTGGGTACACTGCCACAGACAACGCGCGATGCCAATTGCCGGTGCTGGGCCAAATGGTTGTTGGCCCGCCAGGCATTGGTAATGCAACCATGCACGGACGACGTTGTGTACACCGGAGACACCACACTGGGTCTGTGCGGGACGTTCCAACCCAACCGGCCGCGTCGAGTCATGCTGTCAACGTGTCCCGTACAGGCGCTACAGTCGTGTATAATCCAACGTGGTCAATGGAGGTGGGGTGGATGCGTACACGCCGATCGATGTGGCGCGTCCACAAACTTCAGTGTATCCACGTCTCCGTGTGACGCATCGTGGGATGGACACATCAGTCTGTCGGACCTGTAGATGGCAATGCCGCTGGTGGTAAGTAAACGGGGTGTGCACTGGAGAATGTAGAGTATCGAATGGCACCCGTGTGCGATGAGAAACGATCGGGCAAATCGATACCGACTGTGACGAGCAGCGCCACTCGCCGCGCGCAATGGTCCATGGTTATGCGCATCGCAGTATCGGTTGCGACCATTGCCGGATGCGCCATCGTGGCTGTGTTGACACTGCGGGGCGTAAACCGATTCCCTGTGTTCTTGGCGTATGCCGAGCAGGTCCAGCGCGACGGTGCTGTGGTGTGGATGGAGGTTTGCAAACAGGGTACCATCGCACACCCAAGCAATTTAGTCAGATGCACCGACGCACTGGCCGATTCGAACTCGTCCCCCCGAAAGGTCGCTATCGAGAATACACTATCCGAGCTGTTTGACACTACCGACCGAGCGCTCCATGCACACGTGGGATCGCTCAACCCATTGTCGTGGATAACAAGAAACTGCGCCACTGGAACCGTGTGTCATTACGTTTTGTGGAAGAGCCTGGATGTGATCACATCGAGTGTGTTCGTGATGACGGCTTTACTTCTACTCGCCATAGCGGCACTGGTGTATCTCTGCTGTGTCTGGCCAGCGAATGGCGTCCAGCGATGGCTCGTCATGAGGAGGACCGAAAGGGACAAGAGAAATGACGACCCCGGCGGTAGAGTGTCGATGGACATGGACGGGGCAACCCGGGAAGAACAACAGGGGTGGGGGGAGTTGCCCCCCTATGCTCCACCAGTACATAGAAAATAAAATCCCATGTACCCGTGTGTGTAATGTTTGGTATGCCTAGGGCGTGCATGTGTATACGAGAGAGAGAGAGAGAGAGAGAGAGAGAGAGAGAGAGAGAGAGAGAGAGAGAGAGAGAGA
>JACCDR011289095.1_pt1 | contig 17382 bp, 14 predicted proteins | sample 7446431 | NCBI WGS metagenome assembly JACCDR01 (sample SAMN15323443, study PRJNA562643) | freshwater metagenome | isolation source: river surface water | place: USA:Blue River Watershed | collected 2017-08-17
CAAATAGGAATTTCTCCTAGCACCCAATCCCTGATTCTAGAGGCTTTACCGTTTTCTCATGATTTGACATCTGAGAGCGCTGACGAGATCTGGACACAGCGAAAAAATTTATTTATCAAACCTAAAAATTCTTTTGGATCTAAGCAATCCTATCGAGCAGCCAGTATCAGTCGCACGCTTTTTGAGAGCCTGTTGGATCAGCACTTAATGGCACAAGAGTATATCCCAGCGCAAGAACTAGAGTTTATCACACCCGAGGGGCCACAAAAGTTTAAGTTCGACCTTCGCTGTTACGCTTATCAAGATCGATTACAGTTAATTGTTGCACGTCTCTATCAAGGACAGGTTACCAATTTACGGACTCCATATGGAGGTTTTGCTCCAGTTGTGTTTTCTACTTCATCTTCCTAATCGCATCATAGCGAACTGTCAGATATTGAATCATTGGTCCTTCCTTTTTTACTATAAGAACTTCGTACTCGTCATGAGCTCGCTGATATATTTTAAAAGTTGCACCACTTGCTTTGATCAAAGACTCTAGCCCTTGGCGTGTTTCCAAGCTCGGCTTTTTAAAGTTCCAAAAAGCAAAGCGTCCGGAATCCACGAGCATCTGAAACTGCCAAACACTTTGCCCGACTGTGGCCTCTTCCTGATTGTCAATGAGAGTTGGCGCCCAAACGCTCATTCGATCTTTTATTTTTTCAGACGCATCTCCGCACAGAACGCGTCCTGCTTGGGGTCTTAAAAAAGACTGATAGCCATATAGCTTCATTCGCTCGTTGTCCTTATGGCCCTCGATAAAATACTCAGCATCTCGAGCAATCAAAACAACTGAAGGGAGATCTGAAAAAGAGGTCATGGACTCTGAGCGAGGCTCGCTCAAAAAATCAGGACGATCTGCACACAAGGGAGCCGCGGTCCAGGTGGGTCTAAAAAACAGACCTCGCTCATCTTTCTTATTTGCATGAGCCAGTGTTGATACGACAATAAAAGTAAGAATGCCAATTGATTTCAAGCTGTCCCCTTTTTGCAGGTCCAGTCTCGTTTTCGGCACAATAAAAATGTGCTTGAGACTAAAGTGCACAAATAGACTGCCGATAATAAGTCGTGTCTCATTTTTTAACACAGCAACAGGAGCATCATGACGATGAAGTACACGGGGGCTAAAAAGCCCAATGAAGCAACAAACTTCTATTCGGCTTTTGACCAGCTAGATGGTCAACACCCATGGATGAATCAAGTGCAAGAAGGCTATGTCGCTTACAAGGTCCGCGAGCTTCGCACTGGAAAGGTCGCTTACTTCAACTATGCCCTGGCAAAAGAAATGGGCTTGCTTAGTGACGACCATCCTCATCAAATGAACTGTGATCTCGAGCAAAAATTAATCGAATCCTTCTCGCTACAAATTATCAATGAATATGATCAGCTATCTCAGAGACGTATTGAAAACGAAACCATCAAACCCAATACCTACATGGCCACTCGCTATTTGCAACTTCAGCACAACAATAAACAAGGAAAAACCTCTGGTGATGGTCGAGGAATCTGGAACGGGACCATCCGTCACAAAGGAACAACTTGGGATGTTTCCAGTCGAGGGACTGGCGTGACTTGTTTGGCACCTGGTTCTGTTATTGCCAACAAGCCGCTTAAAACTGGTGGAACTGAGTTCGGATACGGCTGTGGTCTTGCCGAAATTGATGAGCTTTTAGCCGCCTCTATCTCGGCTGAAGTTATGTATCTGCAAGGCCTTCGAACAGAACGCGTCTTGTGTGTGATTGACCTTGGCAAGGGCTATGGAATTGGAGTCCGAGCTGCTCCTAACTTGATTCGCCCAGCGCATCTATTTTTGTACTTGAAGCAAGAGCAGTATGAATCTTTGAAGAAGGCAACAGACTATCTGATTCAACGTCAAATTGAAAATGGTCAATGGGATATCGATATTAAGTCTTCTGCCCGATACGAAAAGATGCTTTCGTATATCTCCAAGTCTTTTGCAGAATTCACAGCTCAACTAGATATTGACTACATCTTTGCTTGGTTGGATTGGGATGGCGACAACGTTTTGGCAACCGGTGGTATCATTGACTATGGAAGCGTTCGCCAGTTTGGCATTCGTCACGACAAGTATCGATACGATGACGTCGATCGATTTTCGACCAGTCTGAATGAACAAAAACAAAAAGCGCGCTTAATTGTTCAAGTCTTTGCTCAACTTGTGGACTATATTAAAACAAGGCAGAGAAAGCCCTTAAATTCGTTTACCCGGCACTCAGCCGTTCGTCGTTTCAACGAATACTTTGAAAGCGCACGGGCGCTTAGACTTCTATATCGTATGGGGTTTAACTCAACTCAAAGAAAATCTATCATAGAAAAAAAGCACCTCTTTGCGCGATTTGATCGCGAGTTCTTGTATTTTGAACGAGCTAAGGTGAGTGGAAAAGTTGAGAAAGTTGCGGACGGAGTCAATCACCCGGCTCTTTTCAATATGCGCAATATCCTGAGGGATCTTCCCAGATATCTTAGCGAATCGAATAAGGATCTAGACTCGACCTGGATGCCAGATGAAGTGTTCTTTAAAACCATTCTTTCGGGGTTTGCCAAAGTTCGTGATGCTAAGATAGGTGAAACTCACCGCAAGCATATAAAAGCATTTCAACAGGCCTATAAAGATTTAATACAAGTGGCTTCCGGCAAGCAAAAGACTGACGCCTGCCTCAAGAGAATTTGCGAGAGAACTGAAAAGTTGAATTCTGAAAAACGTATTACTGGAAATGCTCTGATCGAGATGGTCGATGAAATTCTAACCGCAAAAAAAAGGGGCCTAAGCTTAGCTCAACTCCAAGGAATTATTGATCGCCTTGTCTTAGAAAATTCAGGCATGCCAGAGGTACAGGTTAGCTGCTTTTACCAGCACCCACAGCCACCTCCTGATGTTCGTATGGATCTCTATGCCAGGCTGGTCAGCTTAGTTGAAGAAAATGCGGAGTCTATCTAGGGGTTAACTGATCGCGAACCCATTTTCGAATAATTGGATACTCCTCTTCCTCAAGAGTGTGCTCTTTATCCATCTCGACCCATTTAACTTTGAGGCCCACATCCATTAATTTTTTTACGCCATATCTCGTTTGCTCAAGCGGAAGAACATCATCCTGACGGCCATGAGTAAAAAACCATGGGGTCTTTTTAGATGCTGGAGCCAGATTGTTCCGCCATCGAGGATAAAAGTTAAAATATCCACTGATACCTACAACTCCAGCTAATTGTTTAGGATAGTTTAGCCCTATATCAGCACTGACTAAACAGCCCTGAGAAAACCCAAAAAAGAAAATCTTTTTCGGATCCCAGCCTTGATTTTCTAGATCATTTAACAGGTCAAATAGCTTTTCGCGAATCTTTAAAACCCCTACGGATTGATAGGGGGGCTCCCCGTACCAGGTATAGCCACTCATAAATCGACGGGGAGCATTCAATAACAAATAGTTCATCTCAGGAATATTGAGTTCCTCGTTGAATTTTGAGAACGGACGAATGCTATCGCCTCGCCCATGCAAAACAATCATCAAATAGTCTGATTTCTTCTTAGCCTCTATGAAGCGATGTTTAAAAAGAGTCGTCTTGATCATATTCCAGCACCTGCGACGGTCTCATTGCAAAACAAGATTTCACGCGCTTTTACTAGGCCAGCGTCCTCTGTGGAGCCGTATTCTTCCATCGACAAACACCGACTCCAGTCGGGACTCTTGCGTCCCGTTTTCAAAGGCCTTTCTGGAGCCATCAGTGGATTCAGAAACTGCTCGGCTTCTCGTGTGATCTCAATAGAATCCAGCCTCACCGCGACGTCGGGCTCAAGTCCAACAATCTGCGGAGATTTGCCTGAAGGAAGATAGTAGAAGCCTTTGGTTTCAAACAGCGCAATTTTTTTATTCTGAGACCAATACTCACCCTCTTGAAAAGATCCTTTACCAAAGGTTCTCTCCCCCACTATTACGGCTCTACCCAAGTCTCGCAACGAGCCTGCTACAATTTCAGCAGCACTTGCCGAGGCAGCATTGACTAACACTGCTACAGGACGATCAAAGACTTTGTCCTCCCAGCCAAAATAAGTTTCAGGAGTTTTTTGAGAATCTAAGTACCGAATTTCAAATATCTTCTCTTCACGGCCCACAAATAGACTGACGACACAAGCTGCCTCTTCCATTTGTCCACCTGGATTGTCACGTAGATCTAGCAAAAGACCTCGTACATGACTCTTGTTTAAAATCTGAATAGATTCTTTGACCATCTCGCATGATCGCTTTGCAAACTTGTTAATGCTGATCACTGCAATTGGCTTTACCCCATCTATGACTTGAGTGACAACTGTTGGTATGGTCACTTCCGTTCTGACAAGCTTGACCCGAAGGTCTTCATCTCCGCGACGGATCTGAAAATGAGTTCGATCACCCACTTCACCACGCAGAAGCTCCGAAACTCGAGCTTGCGTAAAACCATCAATACGTTGTCCATTGATTGCCACGACTTGATCACCCTTTGAGAGACCCTGCTTCTTAGCTGGACTGTTTTCATGAACTTTTCGAATCACATACTTACCTTGTGCTAAGCCCAGCTGTAGACCCAGGCTTGTAGAACGGCTATCTGCTTTTGCTACGACCTCTTGGAACTGTAGAACTGGCATTAGATAAGTATGCGGATCCTTAAAAACTGAAATAAAAGCATTTAAACCTAAGCCAATAATCATTGGACGCTGCTCTGCTCTGATAAACCGGCGATCTAAGTCATGCCAGGCTCGTAAAAATGGAACCTTAGCCGCGTGCCCTGATGTCTGATAGAAGTCTTTCCATGGCAAAAGCTGCTTCTTTTCGGTACTTGCATCGACAAGAGGCTTTAGAGGAAGCAGCTCCCCACGAAAATTCAATGTCATATTAAATCGACCGGCCATTGTGAGTAGAGTGTTAGCACAAGCTAAAAAGTATCGCTCAGAACTTTCACAAGTGCCCTCGCGCAAAAGATCCTCGATGGAATCGTCGCGAAGGCCCGTTTCGGACCAGTAAGTTTCGATGGATTTTATAGAGGCGGCTTCAGACGTTTTACGCCGCCATTGGAGACCCAATCCCAACAATAAAATGAATAGCCCCAATAGCGAAAAACGAACCGAACTCAGCAAGGAATCCTCCCAGTCGGGTCTCTGCAAAGCAACCGGTATGCCGTCCCATCTCCAAATAACCTCTAAGAGAGGGCCCTTTTCAGGTAAAATTTTCGCCCCCGAACAGGTGTTAGTCGACGCTTCTACCCTTGAGATTGGCTCCCCTCTGGGCTAGGGTAAAACCCTATGATTATCGTAACTGGGGCGAATGGTTTTATTGGCAGTGTCATGGTGTGGGAACTGAACCGGCTTGGGTTTACCAACATTGTGGCTGTGGATTCGGTCGGTCTGCAAGAGCGCAATGTCTTAAAGCATCGCCACTACGATCGTTTTCTTTTAAAAGACCAGCTTTGGACATTTCTAGACAGCCCAGAGGCACGGCAGAAGGTGACTTGGGTGATCCACATGGGTGCCTGTTCTTCAACCACTGAAACCAATAAAGACTTTTTATTGAAAAACAATACTCAGTACACCCAGCGCATTTTTGAGTGGTGCACCGCCCACAGCAAGTCATTGATTTACGCATCTAGTGCCGCCACCTACGGTGCTGGAGAGTTGGGCTTTGATGATCGCTTGGATCCGGACAAGCTGAAGCCCTTAAATCCCTATGGAGAGTCCAAGGCAGCCTTTGATCGTTGGGTGGTTAAAGAGACCCAAACACCTCCCCACTGGTATGGGCTTAAGTTCTTTAATGTCTTTGGTCCAAATGAATACCACAAGGAATCAATGTGCAGCGTGGCCTTTAAGGCCTTTCACCAGATTCGAGAAACAGGGACTTTTAATCTTTTTAAATCAGCTGACCCTCGCTACAAAGATGGCGAATTCATGCGCGACTTTGTCTATGTCAAAGATATCACAGCTTGGATGATGGAGCTGATGGACAAAAAGCCAGCAAGTGGTATTTACAATATGGGCTTTGGTAAACCACGAACGTGGCTTGAGTTGGTCCACTCGGTCTACGCAGCCATGGGTCGCGAGGTCCGAATAAATTGGATTGAAATGCCCGAAAATATCAGGGGACAGTATCAATATTTTACGGAAGCCAACACGCTTAAGTGGCAAGCTGCGGGCCTAAGTCCTGCAAAATGGCCCCTCGAAAGAGCTGTTCAGGATTATATTCAAAACCACCTGTCTCAAAAAGACCCTCTGCTTTAGGATTGATTTATGGACATTGATTTTTTACCTCAGCACTTACGCAAATATGTTGTCACTCAAAATTACGACAAGTACACGCCCGTTGATCAAGCTGTTTGGCGCTACATCTTAAGACAGCTTAAAGCTTATCTTTCTGTCCACGCTCATGAATGCTACACAGAAGGCTTAGAAAAAACGGGAATTGGTGTTGAAAGCATTCCTCGCATAGAAGATATCAGTGAGAAATTGAAGAAATTTGGATGGCGAGCTTTGCCAGTCAGTGGATTTATTCCGCCAGCTGCTTTTATGGAGCTACAATCGCTTGGCGTTTTGCCCATTGCCTCAGACATGCGTACTCTGGATCATCTTCTTTACACACCGGCTCCAGATATTGTTCATGAGGCTGCTGGACATGCACCTATCTTGATTCATCCAGAGTTCTCGGCTTATCTGCAGCAATATGCTCAGGTGGCTAAAAAGGCCATTTTAAGCCAAGAAGATCTTGATATGTACGAAGCCATTCGCGAGCTCTCCGACATCAAGGAAAGTCCACAGAGTTCTCCACAGGAAATTCAAAGGGCCGAAAAGCATTTAGAAAAAGTCAGTCAAAATATCTCCCATGTTTCGGAAGCAGCTGAACTTTCACGAATGAATTGGTGGACAGCTGAATACGGGTTGATTGGCTCTTTGGATAAACCACAAATTTTTGGTGCGGGTTTGTTATCCAGTGTTGGCGAGGCCAAGTGGTGCTTAAACGAAAAAGTTCGTAAAATTCCTCTGACCGTTGATTGTATCAAAACAACTTATGACATAACCGAACCACAGCCACAACTTTTTGTGACCCCAGACTTTAAAACTCTCGGAAAAGTTCTTGAAGATATGGCCTCCCAAATGGCTTATCGTACGGGCGGAATCAAGGGGCTCAATAAAGCTCTGCTTTCCAAAGCCGTTAACACAGCTCAACTTGATTCGGGATTGCAGATTTCAGGTGTCATCAGCGAGGTGATTAAGGACGGTGAAACGGTGAGCTACCTCCGCACCCTGGGTCCCACTCAATTGGCCTTCCAAGATAAAGAGCTTTCAGGTCACAACAAAGAGTATCATGCTCATGGTTTTGGATCACCTGTGGGATACCTCAAGAAGTTCTCTTCAACCCCCTTGGCAGATTTTACTGAAGAAGATTGGAAAAGCTTCGAGACAAATGGCTTGCTAAAGCTAGAATATACCTCCGGAGTGGTTGTCGAAGGCCGATTAAAAAAAGTATGGACTCAATCAGGGAAGACTATTTTGTTAACCTTAACCGAAGCCACAGTTCGATTGGGTGAATTGGTTTTATTTGACCCCGCATGGGGCGTTTATGATATGGCCATTGGCTCTGTGGTTTCTTCTGTTTTTGGTGGCCCTGCCGATCGTATCGCCTACGGCGAGATGTCTGACTTTGTCGCCAAAAGAGTTCCTCTGCCAAGGTACACAGAATCCGAGAAACGTCGACATCGTCACTATGGTTTAATTCGTGAATTCCGCGAACGCAAGCTAGCCAACGAGGAACTGACAACTGCATTAGATGCAGTTTTAGAAGAACATATGCGCGAGTTTCCAGAAGATTGGCTGCTGTATCTAGAGGCTTATGAACTTCTAAAAAACAGAGCCCCGAAGAGCCTGTCTGAGCATTCAGTGAGCGCAAAGCTTTTTGTGCTCCGCTCAAAAAGTGATGAGTGGCGCCAACTCATTGATGACGGCGCAAAATTGGCCGAGGCCCTGTAAATGAATCCAAAGAGAGACTTTGAAATTTGCATTGTGCTAGTGCGCACACTCTATGATCGCAATATTGGTTCAACGTCTCGAGCCATGAGTAACATGGGCATAGAGAGATTGGTCCTCATCGCACCGGCATGCGATCTCACTTATGATGCTCAACAAGCTGCAGCCTCTGGGCAATTGGCTCTGCAAAATCGAACTGTCTACAATTCTTGGGAGCATTTTTTAGAACAAGAACCAGAGTCCATTAAGATTGCCTTTACAGCTCGTGATGGCAAAGGTCGACAGGTTCAAGATATCAGTGACATCCTAGACGATCTTGTAAATCATGCTCCGACCCTTCAACACAAAAGCGAAACCCCTGCTATTATACACTTTATCTTTGGCCCCGAAGACTGGGGCTTGTCGGGAGAAGACCTCGAACATGCCAATGTCTGCGCTTGTTTGCCAACCTTTGGGCCCAACTGGAGTTTAAATTTGGCACAAGCCGTTCTGTTGGCGATGTACACTTTACGACTCAAATGGGGTGGGCAGCGCACCTCTCTAAACGGTGGTAAGATGCGACGTGCACCCCAAGGCATTCAAGGTATTGATCCTGAAAGGACCCTCTACACATGGCTCGAAGAAATGGGATTTGATTTAGTTCGCCAACGCAAAATCAACGTTTTTACAGTTCTTCGCCGAATGCTGCTGCAAAATACACCAACAAAAAAAGAACTGGTCATTCTTGAGACTGTTTTACAGCAAAGCCTGAGAAAGCTACGCGAATGGAAAGAGCTCAAAAAAGAAAAAGGAACTAATAAAAACTAAAAGAGCGCAACAAAATGGACTAAATGCAAGGCTGCCAAGAGAAGGAACGGCGGCGTATTAGTCCTACGCCGTACAAGACGACGATGCAGCCAAAGAAGCAGTTCGCCATTTTGTTAAGCGCTCTAAGTCGTCAAAAACTCTTCTTGTAAAAAGTCCTCTTGACGGCGAACAGCCCGAAGTTGTTGATCCAAAATCTCTAGCGCTTTTGCAACAGCCTCGCCTGCATCATTGAGTTCGTTGATGCGCTTTAAGACACCGTCGTCTTCAGCTCCGACAAGGCGGATACTTTCAAGTTTAGCTGAGTTTAGATCAATCTCCTTAGAAAGAGATTCCATTTTTTGATTGAGCGTTTTGCGATCCGCACTCAAAGCCCTAGCTAGCTCTCTGACTTGATCTAAAGACAGAGATTCTAACTTGCCGTTGGCAAGCTCTTGATCTGGCGGATTCTGGATGAGCTCGTCCTCGCCCTGAAAGGCTTCAAGAAAAAGGGACCATTCATTTTTAAGGGATTGTACGATCGACCTACTACTGTCATCACCCATACAGATACTAATTCTCCTGCGCCGTTTGGCGACTGACCGGCTCTTCGACTGAAGGAATAATGAAATATGCCAAGCCGTAGAGCAAAATCGCTGTGCCCGCTGTTATTAAAAATAAAAACAAGGCGCCAAAACGAATCAAACCCACTTCATTGCGAGTTCTCTTTGATATTCTAGCACAAACACCCAGCACCTTTCTATCCAGAGCATGGTCTAGTCTATCGACTCGTGGCAGCGAAATAGCCAAAAGTAAATATAAGAAGACTCCAGTTCCAAACCATAAGGCTGCAATAAGCCAAATGCAGCGCAGAATCCATGCTTCAATACCTAGGACTGGTGAAAGGCCCTTGCAAACTCCTGCCAAAGCTCCATCAGAAGCTCGGACCCAACGTAAATCCTGTGGTTTCATTAGCGCGGACATATCTCTTATCTCCATTTTTTTGAACCGAGTGCATTTTAACCTGTTTTAGGGGGTTTCTCAAAGACCATCTAAATTTTACAAGCTACCCGTCACCAGGATATCCAGGCCATACCGTAAGTATTTGGGATTATTAAGAATTATTTTATCTGCCATTTTTGACAGACGCAGGCTTTCTGTCCACGATCGAGCCCCACCTGCTCCCATTAAAATGGGTGCCTGATAAAGATAGAGTCGCTGGACCAAGCCGGCGGATACAAAAGAACTGGCAACAGAAGCCCCGCCCTCCACAAGCACCGAGCGAAGACCTCTTTGATAGATCTGGTCCATAAGGCTTTGTAAATTTAGATCACCACCTGAGCTACACTCGACGAACAAAACCTGAAGCTTCTTTGACTGTTTGGCCAAACTAAGAAGAGCCTTATCTTTATGATCTTTGGAAAAACACCAAAAGATGTCGGAGGGGTCATGGACTTGGGTTAACTTCAGAGACGAAAATTTTTGAATAAGCTCGGCCTCTGGATCGAGGATCACAACTCTATTTTTTTTCTGAATCTGTGAATGCCGAATATTTAATGACGGATTGTCGAAGCGAACCGTGCCTGGTCCAACCAAGACAGCATCATAACATGCACGCAAGTAGTGGACAGACTCCCTGGACTGAGGACCGGTGATCCACTGACTCTCGCCGGAACGCAAAGCCACCTGACCATCCAAACTGGAAGCCATCTTCAAAGCTACAAAAACCTTCTTTTGTCGAAAATTCCAGAGAAAAGCCTCGCAAGATTCTTCCAGTAGAATTTCAAATTCCTCCTGGCGTGCCGCATTGGCGGCTCTAAAGATGTCAGCCTGAATCCCGGCATTTTTTAAAATTTCCGCTCCTTGGCCAGAGACCAATGGATTGGGGTCGACCAAACCATAATAAACTTTTTTGATTGGGGTGGCCGCTAACATCTTGGCGCAGGATGGGGTTTTACCCTCATGCGCACAAGGCTCAAGAGTTACATAAACCGTCGCATCCTTTAAATCGGCAGGGCTTAGATCCCGAAGCGCATTGACCTCGGCATGGGGCCCACCAAAAAACTCGTGATGACCACAGGCTAAAAAATGCCCTTTCGAATCGACAATGACTGCTCCTACCATTGGATTGGGACTCACCCGCGGAGCTCCAAGGGATGCCTGGTGAATAGCCAACAACATAGCCTCATCGTGACCGATGCGTTGACCTCGCACTGGAATACCCACTGAGTTCTCGATGAGCATATTCACCTCAAACTAGAGATAGCCGCGCTCTTGCTGATCTCTTTCAATGGCATCAAAAAGGGCTTGAAAATTTCCATCACCGAATCCGTCATGGCCCTTTCGCTGAATCACCTCATAGAAAATGGGACCAAAGGTATTCTTTGTGAAGATTTGCAACAAGTACCCGTGATCATCTCCATCAACAAGAATGGCATGGTCTTCGAGAATTCGTAAATCCTCAGTCACACCCGGAACACGATCTGGTAACATCTCATAGTAAGAGTGAGGAGGCGGAGTCAAAAATTGAATCTCGCCTCCTTTAAGTTGCTCTAAACTATCAACGATATCTGTTGTCAAAAGTGCGACGTGTTGAATGCCTGAGCCTTTATACTCATCCAAGTACTCTTGAATCTGTGATTTGCTTTCAGTTGGTTCATTGATAGGAACAGAAAATTGACCACACGGAGATCGCATCACTTTTGACAGCAATCCCGTTTTAGATCCACGAATATCAAAGAAGCGAGCCTCTCTAAAGTTTAAAACTTTAGTATAAAAGTTGCACCAGTGATCCATTTCTCCGCGTGGAACATTATTGGTAAAGTGATCAATTTTAAGGAAGCCTGCTCCCTTCGGAGCTATATCTTCTGGCTTGACCTCAAAAATTTCCTGGTAGAGTTTTTTTTGATTCTTATCATCAATAAAATAAATTAAGGACTGGCCGATTCCGTAGATGGCAGGAAAAGGAGTTGCGCCCTTTTGATGTTCGTTGCCTTCATAGGGTTTGCCACCGCGAGCCACCGCCGTTTTGAAAGCATGCTCTGCATCTTGAACGCGGAATCCAGTCGCACAAATACACTGGCCATGAGTTTTGGCAAAATCTGTTGCGAAAGTCTGAGGTTCACAATTTAAAATATAATTAATATCACCCTGACGAAAAAGACGAATATTTTTTCCGTGGACTTGCCCTACTTCTTTGAATTCATAACGCTTAAAAACGCTTTCAAAATAGTGAGCATCTGGACCCGAATACTCAATAAAATCAACACCCTTTAATCCGATGGGATTTTGATCTGTAATGGCTGACATAGGCACCTCTTTAAAAGTCGAACCTATCCCCGTTTTAGATTGAAGACAAGAAATTAGAGTAGTGCCTTTGGCTCTTCTTGGCCGCGTATCAGATCTTTTTGTAATTCACGATAAAATGACTGCACCTGCGAATCGACAATAATAGATCGTTGGCTCCACCCAATTAAGTTCAAACCTTTGGAGCTGCGTAGCCGACTTAAAGCGACGTAAGCGTGCCCCGGTTCCCATAGAGATCGCAAATCGCACCACAGCTCATCAAGGCTTGCCCCCTGGCTTTTATGAATTGTTGTGGCATAAGCCAAAGTGAGCGGAAATTGAATCACCGAAGCAATAACACTCCCTTCGGAATCTTGTAGAGCGAACGAAACCTTGTCGACCTGAACTTCGCGGCCGCCATCCTTACGCACAGTGATTTTATCAATAGCTATATCTGTTACAATACCGCGGGTGCCGTTGACCCACCTCTTTTGTGGATCATTCTGCAAAAACATCACCCGGCATCCCAGCTTGACAGTGAGCTTAACGGGAACTGGTGCAGACTTCATTAGAAACTCGATGTGCTTTTCTGATCCTAGATAAATTGAATCAATGATCACCTCATCCTCATTGATCTCTTTCAGCCTAATCTGATTGAACCGATCTGCATCCATGCGCCGTGGAAAGAGACGCGTCCCCGGATGATCCTCATCATGAACTTTCATGTGATCATTCAAAAAGTCCTGAACCTTTTCGTTGAGGCGCCCCTGGCGAATATATCCTAAAATGTCCAGAAAATCGTTTTCGTGAATACGCTGATTATGATTCAGAATCTTGGGAACAAATCCACTCTGTTGCCAAACAGAATTGCGAAAGCACCAATCTCGAGGTCCATTGTTAGTCACTGGCGGTAGCTGTGCAAAGTCACCAACAACGATAACTCGCAAGCCTCCCCATGGCAGCGTCGACTCGCGTGCCTTCTGTGCCAGGGCTTCAGCAATCATCAAGGCCTGACCGGGAATCATTGAGATCTCATCGATTATGACACCTTCAACTTTACGCAGCCGTGCTAAGAGCTTCTTTTCTTGGCTTGCACGAGCAAAGGTCGCATCTGAACCCCCCTCCATAATTCCTAAGCCAAAAAAACTATGAAAAGTTCGGCCACCTAATAAAACCGCCGCCGCACCTGTACTGGCCAGAATGGGCATGAGTTTGGCATCACATTCTCGCATAAATTGACGGATCAAAAAACTTTTTCCACTTCCAGCTCCGCCCGTCAAAAAGACGTTCTCGCCGGAGCGCAGAAGCTCCAAGGCCTCTTGTTGTTCTAGAGAAAGTTCCCATCCCTGAGTCGACATCCCCGGATCATGCCATTTCCAAAGCAAGGCGGCAATGTCTAGACGCAGGCCCGCCTTGCTTCCGAAATGACACGGATGCTATAGTCACTCTTTCCAGTCGATTCTTTCAGAAAGGCAATTTATGCCCACAAAAGTATATGTGAACCGCACGCTCAATCTCAAAAAGATCCGCTACATCGGCGTGGATATGGATCACACCTTGGTTCGCTATAATAGCGAGAATTTTGAGCGCCTATCGCACACGACAATGATTGATAAACTGATCAAACGTGGCTATCCGGAAACTTTACGCAAGCTTACTTTCGACTATAATTTTGCAATTCGCGGCTTGGTCATTGATCGCAAGATGGGAAATCTCCTGAAGCTGAATCGCTACACCGCCATTCGCGCTAGCTATCATGGAATGAGGCCCCTGGATTTCAAAAGCCACCAAAAACTCTACAAGTCGACCTATATTGATTTAGCTAACTCAGACTATTTGGCTGTTGATACGTCCTTTTCCATTTCGTTGGCAAATTTGACTGCTCAGATTGTGGAGCTCAAAGATACAGATCCTCAAAACAAATACCCAGAATATCCACAGATTGCTGACGATGTGCTAGATGCTTTAGATGAGGCCCATCGGGATGGCTCGCTCAAAGAAGTCGTCAAAAAGAACCTTGACCAATATATTATAAAAGATCCGGATCTAGTGGCTGGACTCGAAAAGTTTCGCCGGCATGGAAAAAAGATTTTTGTTTTAACTAATTCTGACTTTCACTACACCAAACTTCTTTTAGATTACGCAATACAGCCCTTTTTGAAAGAGCATAAATCCTGGCAGGATCTGTTTGAGTTTGTGATTACGTTTGCGTCCAAACCAAAATTCTTCTACGAAAGTCAAAAGTACCTTCGTGTGAATCCTCTAGATGGTTCCATGACGAATATGGAAGGTGAACTCACGCCCGGAATTTACCAGGGTGGCAATGCCAAAAAATTCACGGCTGATTTGAATCTAGCTGGGGATGACATTCTTTATATCGGAGACCATATTTACGGTGATATTTTACGACTCAAAAAAGACTGCAACTGGCGGACAGCTATGGTGATCGAGGAGCTCAACGAAGAGGTTGGCAAAAACAAAATAGCAGAGCCAATAAATCAAGAAATTGAAACCTTCATGCGTAAGAAAGAACCTCTTGAAGATCAATTGACTGAGCTCATGACCTTGAGAACAGAAAAGTCTTCTGCCGCCAGTGAAAATCAAATCGAGAGTTTACAAAAAACAATCTCAGAAATTGATGCCCAGATCAGTCAGCTCATCAAGAAGCAGCAGGCCCTGTACAATGGAAATTGGGGACAACTCATGCGCGCCGGAAATGAAGAAAGCTATTTTGCCTATCAGCTGGATCGTTATGCCTGCGTTTATATGCAAAAATTAGGAGATCTCCTGGAGCTGTCTCCACGGACTTATTTCAGAGCCCTACGACGACCTTTGGCCCACGAAATTTACTAATCAAAACCCCTCGAGAGAGGGGTTTTTTCATCACTTGGGCTCCAAAAAGATTTGCTATTTTTTGTAGTAGACCTTGAGCACAACCCGGCGATTGCGTTGACGACCTGCTGAGTTGTCGTTGGTTGCAATGGGTTTGGACTCTCCATGACCGATGGCATCCACATTGGCCACTGGAATTCCCAATTCGCGACTCAAAATCTTTTTGACGGCCTCGGCTCTTAAGCGACTGAGACGCTGATTGTAGCTGTCAGCGCCTATCGAGTCTGTGTGGCCTTCAATGATCAGACTTTGGATATTCACTCGGCGAAGACTGTTTAAGTTTGAGCGCAGAATCTTCATTGAGTTTGGAGTCAACTCAGCTTTTCCAGAGACAAATTCTAAGTTCGAGAGGTTGATCGCCTGATCCTCTTTGGGTGGTTCAACCACTTCAATAGCAGCTTGAGCTGTTGTCCCTTTTTGATCTTGGACTTCAATATCAACTTTTTGTGGCCTTAGAGGAGCTTCAAAAAAACCAGTCTCTGATAGGTTTCCCTCTCCTTGAGTCTTTCGGAAACTGTAGGGTGGTAGGCCCCCAACAGCCATAGGTTGCAGAGACGAACCTGTATAAACTTTGTAGACTGGCTTCGAGAAGCCAACAGTTCCAAAAGATTTTTCTTCGACATTAACGAAACGATTCAAAGAACGCCCAAATGTATCCTTGAAAATAATTTTAGCCATACCTGGGGTGTCCGAGTGGTATTCACAGGCCGAGCTGATCTGTCCGGGGCCATCCACAATTTGGCAGCTCTCAATCTGTTGATCACCCTCTGCATAGAACTGAACGAACTCCATGGTCTTGACCGTTGAACTGTCTGGCAAGACTGAAAAAACCGTTTCCAGAGGCTTCTCTGACTCTTTGTTAGGAGCGGCTTCTTCGCCGGGCTTCCAATAATAAACTAAGCCAGCAAAGACGCGGTATTTTGGCGCCAAGCTCTCAACACCTGGTTCTATTGTTCCGCCCCAATCAAAATTTAAATTTTTGAACCAGCGATGCTTCATAGCCAGCAACACATCTATCGAAGAGGCATGTGTTGTCTCTTTGTAAGGATCTTTGTCAACGGGCAAACTTCCGATGACTTCAAAAACCCATCGAGCTGTTTGACTCCACTTTTCTGAAATGCCATAGGACGCAATAAACTGACTTCGTAGAGGAAACATATGCGCGTCTGCTGGAGTTGATGACGGGTTTCGCGCACGAAATCCCGCATTCAAAGACTGAATTCGAGACTTGTGAGACCAACTATAAGCGCCCTCAAGATTGTAAATTGGATAAGGCTCAGTGCCTGTATAAGGACTGTTATCGACGAACGGAAAGTCAATGCTACCTAAAAAAGCCCAGTGAGTGGCAGGGCCACTTGGCAAGCTCCACTTAAAGCCCGGCCTGAAGGTGTGAATGCCTTCGAAGATGTCCACCTTGACCCCTTCCTGCTCCTCACTGGAATGGCTAAGTAAAACCGGCATTTGAAAGCTGATCTGTAGATTTTCACTCCAGCCATAAGCCAATCCAAGATCATACTCAAAAATAGAGTCCCGGTAGTCGATTCGATCTTGAGCCGCCAAACTCTTGTAGACCAAAAGGTGGTCTTGAGCGTAATTGAGATAATTCGAAAAAACCCAGTATTTTACGGGGAGGGGACGTGCTGTATGGACTGTCACAAAATCCAAGCCGTCTGTATTTGGAGAAAAAGTCTGCATATCTCCTAAAACATTTGCATAAGTTGACTGACTAAGAAGCGTGGCAAGAATTAAGAATATTTTTTTCATATTCCTATTTTTAACGAGCTCGAAGTTGAACACAATAGTTTTCTGCTTCTTGTACTTCTTTTAAAAATCTCAACGCGATCCAGAGTTTCTATTAAAGAGTATCAAGAAATCACTTGCACTCACCTGTTCGACAAGGGCGGCATACTGATTATCGAGTAGTTTTTCACGATAGGTGGCTTGTGCAAGTCGAATAACAGTACAGCCCAACTCCTGCGTACCAACTGAGATAGGCTTGTTATCGCCGCCACCTGTGCCTAGACAGGTGGGCTGAAAGCTCTTCTCCTGCTGTCGTGTGAGCGGAAATTTTGTCAGAGTTAAACTCAAAACAGGCCACTTCTCTGCAGACAGCAGATTTATGGCTGGACTGTTCTGAACCAATTGACTTGAATAGTGGTAAGGCACGATAACTGCCACTCTCAACTTCTGAGCTAAGGCTTGGCGAACGCCCTCGACAAATCTCTTCTTTTCTGTGCTCAAGTCCAGCTTGACTGCACTTTCAAAGCTCTCTGCAAAAGGAAGCTTCGAATCAATGACAACCACACCAAATTGTAAAGGCGACTTCTCGAGTTCTTCCAGAAAGGCCTTCCAAAGCTCGATATCTTCAGGTTGCCGCGGAG
>JACCDR011018208.1_pt1 | contig 17380 bp, 15 predicted proteins | sample 7446431 | NCBI WGS metagenome assembly JACCDR01 (sample SAMN15323443, study PRJNA562643) | freshwater metagenome | isolation source: river surface water | place: USA:Blue River Watershed | collected 2017-08-17
CGTCAGGCATTGTGCTCACAGGCGGTAGCGCGGTGATGCCGGGCATGGTGGAGTTGGGCGAAGACATTTTCTTAAAGCCTGTGCGCCGCGGCGTGCCGCAATACAACAGCGCTTTGGCTGACATGGTGGCCCAGCCCCGTGCGGCCACCGTGATGGGTTTGCTGGCTGAGGCTGGCGTAGACCGTCAACGCGGTTTCAAAGTTTCACAAAAGAGTGGCTCCGTCAATTCCTTGATGGACAGTCTCAAAAACTGGTTTGTGGGGAACTTCTAACCATGATTCCACACACCAAGCTCCATCTCGCACGGGGCAGCCCGCCGCAACGACCGCACAGGCATCGACGATGTCGATTCTGTGCTGCCAACGCGCCGCCTTCATAAAAGGAGCGCGATGAACCAAAAAGCAAAAACACAAACACTTAGGCAACTGCAAATTTTTAGATTAGGAGAAACATCATGAGCATCGAAATGATTGAAGTGGAAGCGTTCAACTCAGGCACCCAAATTAAAGTCATTGGCGTGGGCGGCGGCGGCGGTAACGCTGTGGAACACATGATCAGCTCTGGCGTTCAAGGCGTGGAGTTCGTTTGCGCGAACACCGACGCACAAGCCCTGCGCGTGAGCAATGCGCACAAAGTGATTCAGCTCGGCTCGACAGGTCTGGGCGCTGGCAGCAAGCCAGAGCGCGGCCGTGAAGCGGCTGAAGCTGCGATTGACGACATTCGCACTGCCCTCGAAGGCACCAACATGTTGTTTGTGACCGCCGGCATGGGTGGTGGCACAGGTACAGGTGCTGCACCTGTGGTGGCCCGTGTGGCACGTGAGATGGGCATCTTGACTGTGGGCGTGGTGACCAAGCCTTTCGAATTCGAAGGCAGCCGTCGCATGAACAACGCCGAGACCGGTTTGGCCGAACTCGAAGCCAATGTCGACTCACTGATCGTGGTGTTGAACGAAAAGCTGATGGATGTGTTGGGCGAAGACGCCAGCCAAGACGAAGCCTTTGCTTTTGCCAACGACGTGTTGAAAAACTCGGTCGGTGGTATTGCCGAGATCATCAACGTGGAAGCTTTGGTGAACGTCGACTTTGAAGACGTGCGCACCGTGATGAGCGAAACCGGCAAAGCCATGATGGGTACCGCCGTGGCCAACGGCCCAGACCGCGCACGCATCGCTGCTGAACAGGCTGTGGCTTGCCCATTGCTCGAAGGCGTGGACATGTCAGGTGCCAAGGGCGTGCTGGTGTTGATCACTGCAGCCAAGGGTGGCTTGAAGTTGTCTGAGTCTCGTGAGGCGATGAACACCATCCGCAAGTTTGCATCGCAAGACGCACATGTGATTTACGGTACGGCCTACGATGAGAGCTTGGGCGACCAAATTCGCGTCACTGTGGTGGCCACAGGTCTGGCCGGCAGCCGCCGTGCTGCGCCTCAGCTGCAAGTGCTGCGTACAGGTACAGACGGTGTGGGCTTCCCAACGACGCAAGCCAACAACGCATCTCCTGCCGGTGTGTTGGCTGCAGCCTCTGCTGGTTTGGCTGGCTTGGCCGCTGGGTTTGGTGTGGGCGCGACAGCTGCTCAACCCAACTACGACGCCATGACATCGCCTGCCGTCTTCCGTAACAACCGTACATCTGCGGCTGCCAAGGTCGATGCCTTGTCATCTGGTGGTATGGATGACTACGAAATCCCAGCTTTCTTGCGGAAGCAAGCAGACTAAGTAATGCCCAGAGCGGGCTGCCCCTGTCATGGGGCAGCCCAGCGTTGTGGCGCTATCAGGGTCATTGAATCAATGAATCACCTCTTGTGAGGGGATTCACTAAAATCTCGACGTGCTCAAACAAAGAACCCTCCAATCCCTCACCAAAGCGGTGGGTGTCGGTCTTCACAGCGGTCAACGCGTGGAGCTGACGCTGCGCCCTGCGCAACCCGACACAGGCATTGTGTTTCGTCGGGTGGATCTGCCTCAGCCTGTCGATATTCCGATCACGGCCACAGCGGTGACGGACACGCGTTTGGCTTCGACCATTTCCAACGGTGGGGCGAAGGTGTTCACGGTTGAGCATTTGATGTCAGCCTGTGCGGGCCTGGGCATCGATAACCTCTACATTGACATCACTGCCGAAGAAGTGCCGATCTTGGATGGTTCGGCTTCATCGTTTGTGTTTTTGTTGCAAAGTGCGGGCATTGTTGAGCAAAACGCGCCGAAGCGGTTCATTCGCGTCTTGAAGACTGTCGAAGTGCGTGAAGGCGAAGGCGCTAATGCGAAGTGGGCTAGGCTCGATCCGCACCACGGCTACAAGCTCAGTTTTGAAATTGACTTTCGTCATCCTGCTGTGGATTCGACGGGGCAGAGCGTGGTGTTCGACATGGATACCGATGTTTACACCCGCGACATCGCTCGTGCACGCACGTTTGGTTTTACGCGTGATGTTGAAATGCTGCGTGCCAATGGACTTGCTTTAGGTGGCGGTTTGGACAACGCCATCGTGATGGATGACTACAAAGTTTTGAACAGCGATGGTTTGCGTTACGACGACGAGTTTGTTAAACACAAAATTCTCGATGCCATCGGAGATTTGTACTTGATTGGTAAGCCATTGTTAGCCTCTTATGTGGCTTTCCGTTCAGGTCATGCCATGAACAACTTGTTGCTACGTGAGTTGCTCAGTCAGCCAGATGCTTACGAAGTTGTCACTTTTGATGATGCGCGTAAAGCCCCCCCAGGATTGGCGCAGTTAGCGCCGGCTTGGTAAGCCGTTTGATTTCACAGCCGTTCTATTGGCGGGCTGCCACCAAAGGTAGGCCATGATTCATATTCCTACGGTCTATCTTTTCCTTAGCTTTATTTACCTGCTGATGCCGGTCGCAATCTGGATCGCGCTAAACAAGCAGAGGTCTCAAACGGTGATTTGGTGGTGTGTTGGTAGCGAGACCTTAGCTATTGGTCTGTTGTTGGTAGGACTTCGTCCAGTCATTCCAACCTGGATGTCATACACAGTTGCAAATGGCTTGACTGGTTTTGCCGTCATGATGCAAGTGGTAGGTTTGCGCTTGGTCTTACGTCAGCCCATTCCAGCAAAAGCCATGATATTGCTGGTCCTGACGTGGCTTTTGGTCTTCGAATATTTCAGATTGGGGCTGCAAAACTCTCACTTGAGATTTGGTTGGGCGTTGCTCTTTATTGCCAGTGTTTTTGCGTATATAGCCAATTTGGCAAGACAGATCGGCAAGCGATACGAACTCAGAAACGCACAAGTCTTGGCCTGGATCTACATCGGTGGTGCTTTGGTCTTGTGCGTCAGGATTGTGCGAATTGCCTTTGGCTATACAGAGCCAGATGCCACGGCACAGGGTGTTGACAGCTTTTTGGTCGTTTTTAGTGGCGTATTGGTCTCCGTGTTGGGCAGCTTTGCCTTCGTGGGTATGTTCATTGAGCGTTCGGCCAAGCGAGAAATGGCCGCAACAGCAGAGCGTGTGCGTCAAGAAGAGAGTGTTCGCCTAGGAGAACAAATTGCGCAGCTAGAACGTCAGCGCACATTAGGCGCGATGTCGTATTCATTTGCACATGAACTCAGTCAACCCTTGACAGCTATTTTGATGGACACCCATGCCATCAAAACCAGCTTGCAAAAAGATGCAGTGAATATTCAAGAAATTGCTGGCTCGGTTGCTGATGTGGAAAGAAGTGCCAATCGCACGGTTCAGCTGGTAGAGCGAATTCGTAATTTCATCCGTCCAACGCAAAGTCAGTATGAACTTGTTGACATGAAGGTGTTGGTGCGTGATGTTCAGCATTTGTTATCGCATGACATCAAAACATGGGGTGTTGAATTTGAATGGGATTTTGATGCTGCCGAATGTGTGGTCATGGGTGACAAAGTGCAGCTGTCACAAATCGTGCTGAATGTCTATCGCAATGCCATTCAAGCCATGTCAAATGAGAAAGTTCGAAGAATCACGGTTTCACTAGAGCGTGATACACAACGCGTGGTGTTGCGCGTGCGTGACAGCGGGCCAGGCTTGAATGAGTCCTTGCGCAATCAGGTGGGGCATCCATTTGTGACAACCAAGGATGATGGACTGGGTGTTGGTTTGTCGATTTCCAAAACAATTGCAGAAATGCACAGTGGCATCCTGACGGTTGCGAACGCTGTCGATGGTGGCGCTGTGGCAGAGCTGAATTTGCCGGCAATCGACCGCTGACACCGTTGAAGCTTTTCAGCGACTCCGCCCCGATTTGTACATGCCGCTGGTGCTGCGCTGTAAATCAGTGGCCGCAGCCAACTTAGCCATTGAGTGACCTGCATGGGCATGGGTGATGGCGATGCCCAAGGCGTCGGCAGCGTCCGGCCCAGGTAGCCCTGGTAGGTTGAGCAAACGCTTCACCATCTCTTGCACCTGTTCTTTTTTAGCCAAGCCGTGTCCTGCGACGGCTTGTTTCATTTGCAAGGCGGTGTACTCGGCCACAGGTAAATTGCAGGTAGCCAAGGCGGTGATGCACGCGCCGCGTGCTTGGCCCAGTAGCAAGGTAGCCTGTGGGTTGACGTTGACAAACACGATCTCTACAGCCGAGGTGTCGGGCTTGTAACGCTCGGCTACTTCGTGAATGCCGTCAAAAAGCACTTTCAAGCGTTCAGCCAAATTGCCTTGCTCTTGCTTGTTGGTTTTGATCGTGCCACTGGCCACATACAGCAATTGGCTGCCGTGCTTTTCCACCACACCAAATCCGGTGGTGCGCAAGCCGGGGTCAATGCCAAGAATGCGCATTTACGGCAACTGTGCGCTACCCATGCGCATCAAAATAATTTCGGTACGGCCTGAGAGGTATTCAGACTGCGGGAATTTTTGGTAGTGCTTAGGCCGTGGCAGCATCACGGCTAGGCGGCCTGCTTCCCAAGGGGTGAGCTGTGAAGCGGGTTTTTGAAAGTAATGTTGTGCGGCAGCTTCAGCGCCAAAGATACCTTCGCCCCATTCCACGTGGTTGAGGTAAATCTCTAAGATGCGTTGCTTACTCAGCAAGCTCTCGAGCATCAAGGTGAGTACAAACTCTTGCCCCTTTCGAATGAAGGTGCGTTCGCCAGAGAGAAACAAGTTCTTAGCCAACTGCTGAGTGATGGTGGAACCGCCCACAATCTTGGGCGTGGTTTTGCCTTGTGCTTTTTTTCTGGCTTGCAATTCGGCTTTGGCATTTTTAGCCCATGCTTTTTCAATCGCATCCCATTGCACACCGTCGTGTTGCACGAAGATGTCATCTTCAGACGCAATCACAGCACGCTTGAGGTGGTTGGAAATTTGTGCATAGGGCACCCAGTCTTGCCGCCAAGGCAAGCGGTTTTTGGTGTTGATAATTCGCCAAGCTTCCGAGCGTTCAAACGTGGTGGATTCTGGCGACACGCGTGCCATCACGGCGATGCGTGCCAAAAAGAAAACTTGCAAACCCAGCCATGCCACTGCTACTAGCAGCAACCAGCTCAGCCAAGGACGAAAGCGTGTGGTGTTCATGATGCTGTGCGTCAGTTGGCGGCTTCGCCACCTTTGGTTTGCAGCACATTGTCTCGGCTGAAGATAAAGCGCGAGACAACCGCAAGCTGATCAGCTTGCCGGCGCATTTCTTCGGTGAATTCGCCAAACGGCCCCGCTGCGGTGGCAATGGCTTGGGCGCGGCGGTCGAGGTCAGCAAGGCCTGAGCTTTGCACCACCTCGGTGGCGAGTACGCGACCATCGGTGTTGACGGTGATGATCATGGTCAACTCGCCGTAGAGCTTTTGCCCGCTGCTTGTGGCTGGGAAATGGCGTGTGCCACGGTCTTCAATCTTGCGGCGCAAGGTGTCGTAGTAAAGCGCATACGCCACTTGCTTGGTGGCTGGGCTCACATAGTGTTTGCGTGGACGCGCGTTGTCTTGGTTGATGCGCTGCTCAATCTCTGCCAAGAGCTTGAGCAGCTGACGACGCTTTTGCTCCACGGCTTCTTGCTCGGCTTGCGATTTTTGGGGTTGCGGTGGCGGGAGTTGGGCGAGCAGGTTTTTCACTTGCGCCAACAGCAACGATTGCTCTTTGCGCATGGCCGCGACTTGTCGCTGCATCGATTCAGTCATGTCGCCCACAGACGTGGTGGCAGCGGTGGGCAGTGGCGAAGCGGCGCGGCCGCTCTTGAGTTCGCCCCCACCAGCTAATTGCGTTTGCGCCAAGGCTTGCGCTTTCTCTGGCGCATCAGCTTTGGCTCGGGTATTGACCAGAATGACATCCAGCGGTGCATCGCTGAACAAGCGATCGAAGCGTTCGGGGTCTGCGATGCGCAATGTGAGCAACGCTCCGTGAATGGCGAACGAAATGAATAGGGCTTTTTGCAGCCTTGACCAATTCCGCCATGACCAACGCGTCAGCATCATGCCGCGCTTCCTTCTGTGGCTGTGGCTTCGTTCACATCCATGGCCAAAGCAATGGGGCCTGCGGCGCTGTCGTCTTCGTCGTCGGATATCTCTGTTTCGTCGGCGCTGGTGGGTGCATCAGCTTCCAACACATGCAGCAGTTGGCCGCTGATGTCGAGGCTGATGTCATCGATCTCGCTCAAGCGCAGTTGCACGCGTGCACCGCGTGGCAAATCGCCGCCGCCGAAGACGGGCAACACCAAAGGCAAATCATCGGCACGCGCCATCGGGGGCTGGCCTGGGAATGTTTTGAAGATGGTGGCGCTGAGTTCGGTGATGTTGTTTTGTTTCAAATACTGAAGCGTCCAAAAACGCTCCATCCCGTTTTGGTAGGCGTTGTACGCCCCATAAGCGCCATCGAAGGCTGAGATGATGGCAAAGAGTTCTGCGTCTTTCGGCTTGAACGGCGCGGCCAATGCGGCGGTGCTGCCGTGTTTGGCGCAGGCCATGATTTGCCATTGGTTGACGAGGTCGGTGTAGCGGCGCAAGGGCGAGGTGCTCCACGCATAGCTCGGCACACCAATGCCCGCATGGGGCAATGCTTTGGTGCCCATACGCACTTTGACGCCGGGTTGTAAGCTGGCTTGGCTACGGTAGATGCCGGGTACGCCAAGCTCGGCCATCCATTGGCCCCACGTGCTGTTGGCCAAAATCATGGCTTCGGCCACCATCAAGTCCAGTGGTGCACCGCGTTGGCGGATGCTGATGTGTACTTGCTCATCACCTGTGGGTTCTTTGCCTTCATTGCCCACCAAGCGGAAGTTGTAGTCGGGGCGGTTGAAGGTTTCGGGTTTGCCGCGCACCACCTCGCGTTGCGCTTTGAGGTGTTTGGCCAAACGGAATAAAAACGCGAGTTGTGCCCGAGGCATAGCAGGCTCTGCCGTGCCTGCGGCGTGCGTGAAGGTGTCGTCTTGCAACCATGCTTCGGTGACCACTGTGTCGAGTTGGTCGTGGCGCAAGTTGGCTGCGATGGGCACGCGCTCCACACGGGTTTCGGTGTGTTGCAAAGCCAGTGTGACTTCGTCAAACGTGGCGTAGAGCGACACGGCGGGGCAGTCACGCCCCTCTTGCAAGGTGTAGGTTTGCACCACGTCGTCGGGCAGCATGGTGATTTTGTAGCCCGGCATGTAAACGGTAGACAAACGCTGGCGGCCCAGTTGGTCAATCGCGTCACCCGGCTTCAAAGCCAGCGCAGGTGCGGCGATGTGAACCCCTAAGGTGACCGTGCCACTGCCCAAACCTTGCACCGACAAGGCATCGTCAATCTCAGTGGTTTGCGAGTCGTCAATCGAGTAGGCCTGCACATTCGCCAACGGCAACTCGTCTGCAATGGCGGGGGCATGCAAAGCAGGAAAGCCCGTGCCTTTTGGAAAGTTGTCAAACAAAAAGCGTTGCCAGTGGAACTGGTAAGCCGAGGTGATGGCACCTGCTTTTTGCAGCAGTGCGAGTGGCGCGGTTTGGGTGGCGCGAGCGGCCTCGACCACGGCCTTGTATTCAGGCGCGTTCTTGTCTGGCTTGAATAAGATTTTGTAGAGCTGCGTGCGGATAGGCTCGGGGCACGTCCCTTGCCCCAACTCAGCCGCCCAGCTTTCAATCTGCGCTTGGATTTGTTTTTTCTTTTCAATGCCTGCGAGTGCTTGGGCAATCACTTCGGCAGAGGCTTTTTTGAAACGGCCTTTGCCTGCACGGCGAAAGTAGTGCGGCGCGTCGTACAAACGAAACAGTGCGGCTGTTTGTTCGGTAAGTGTGGCTTGGCTGCTGAAGTATTCGCGGGCGAGATCCGCGAAACCAAATTCGTCTTCTGGAGCAAATTCCCAAGCCAGGTCGAGCTCAATGCTAGGGCTCAAGGCTTGCGCATCGCGCATGAGGTCAGCGGGTGAGGGCTTGTCGAACTTGAGCAGCACATTAGCGGCCTTGACCTTGACCCGTTTGCCGGATTCCAGCTCGATTTGGGCTGAGCTTTCTGCTTCGGAAAGGATGCGGCCCGTCTGGAATTTTCCAGCTTCTTCAAACAATGCGTACATGGATGCCATTGTCCCATGCTCGCCCTAGGGTGCAGCTTGCAAATCCAGAAAATCCAACAGTTGAGGCAGGTACTGCTCGAAGTTACTGATGGCGTGGTCGCCACCCTCCAAGATCGTTTGCTGGGAGCCAGGGTATCGGGCGGTCATTTCTCGCCAATCGAGTACTTCATCGCCTTTGGCAATCAGCGCCCAGATGCGTTCAGGGTGCGGCAAAGAGCCGACTTCAAGTGCACGTAGTTCATCGACAAATTCGGGGGCAAAGTAAAAACGCTCGGCGGGATCGTGCCATACGGTTTGCTCGCCGATGTATTTGGTCAAATCACGCGCAGGGTTGATTGCCGGATTTAGCAGTGCGGCTTTACAGGCGCGCTGGTTGACCAGCCAGGTGGCATAAAAACCGCCTAGTGATGAACCAATCACAGCCATTCGGTCGGCTGGCCAATGCGCCGTCCCATGGGCAATGAGCTTGGCCGCTGCTTCGGGCGAAGGGGGAAGCTGTGGGCACCACCAGGTGATGTGTGGAAACTGTGAGGCCATGATGGCCGCAACTTGCCGCGCTTTGGTGGAGCTCGGTGATGAGCGGAATCCATGCAAATACAGCACGCAGGTTGTGGTCTTCATGGTCGGTTGGGCGGCATGGACTGAGGGCATGCCAAATGCTAGCAGCCATCGTCTAGGGCGGGTCGTGTCAGAGGATAATCTGCCTATGCCCACAGTCATTCAAAAAGCCAGCCCATTTCAGCGATTGATGCCTTTGCTCAAAGGTTTTGATGGGCCTTTGGCGTTTGGTATTTTTTTGCTGGCTTGTGCCGGTATGTTGACCATGTATTCATCGGGCTTTGCGAACGGTGCTCGGTTTTTTGATCACGGTCGAAATATGTTGATTGCAGGTTTCATCATGTTCGTGGTGGCTCAGATTCCGCCTCAACGCCTGATGGCCTTTGCTGTGCCGCTGTACACGATCGGCGTGGCCTTATTAATTGCTGTAGCTTTGTTTGGTTTGACAAAAAAAGGTGCGCGACGTTGGCTGAACGTGGGCGTCATCATTCAGCCTAGCGAAATCATGAAGATTGCCATGCCACTGATGCTGGCTTGGTGGTTTCAAAAGCGTGAGGGGCAATTACGGCCACTCGACTTTTTGGTGGCTAGTTTGTTGCTGTTGGTGCCCGTGGGCCTCATCATGCGTCAGCCTGACTTGGGCACATCCATTTTGGTCTTGTCTGCAGGCTTGGCCGTGATTTTCTTTGCGGGCCTAAGCTGGTGGCTGATCATTCCTCCTCTCTTGCTAGGTCTGGTGGGTATTGGTTTGGTCGTAGCTTTTAGTTCGTCTTTGTGTGTGGACGGGTTTCGTTGGCCCATCTTGCATGACTATCAGCAGCAGCGCATATGTACTTTGCTAGATCCGTCGAGAGATCCGTTAGGTAAAGGTTTTCACATCATTCAAGGCATGATCGCAATCGGCTCAGGCGGGTTCTGGGGCAAGGGTTTTATGCAGGGCACGCAAACCCATTTGGACTTCATCCCTGAGCGCACCACAGACTTTGTGTTTGCCGCATTTGGTGAAGAGTTTGGGTTGATTGGTAATTTGTTACTGATCGCTGGCTTTATTTTCTTAATTTTGCGAGGCTTGGCCATCGCGGTTGAAGGCCCTACTTTGTTTGCGCGCCTGTTGGCTGGCAGTATTTCTTTGAGCTTCTTTATTTACGCTTTTGTGAACATGGGCATGGTCAGTGGCATGTTGCCGGTGGTGGGGGTGCCGCTACCGTTTATCAGCTACGGTGGTACAGCCATGGTGACACTGGGTTTGGGCTTGGGGATATTGATGTCGGTGGCCAAGGCCAAACAGTTGGTGCAGTCATAATTCCGCCATGATTTCACGCGAACCCACCCTCGAACGACTGGCTATTGCCCGTCGACTGCTGTTAGAGCCTTTTGGTTTAGACGAAACCGATTTGGCCAAAACATTGGCCGAAATCAAAGCGCACAAGGTCGACGAAGCCGATTTGTACTTTCAATACACCCGTGCCGAGGGCTGGAGCTTGGAAGAGGGTATTGTCAAAACGGGCTCCTTCAGCATCGACCAAGGCGTGGGTGTTCGTGCGGTCAGCGGTGAGAAAACCGCCTTCGCTTATTCCGACGATATTTCCAAAGCCTCTTTGCTTGACGCTGCACGCACCGTGCGCTCCATTGGTGCAGCGGCCAAAGGTGGTCGCGTCAAAGTGCCCGCTCGCAAGGTGGCGTCGAGCCGTTCGCTGTATGCAGATTTAGACCCAATAGGCTCACTGAATAGCACTGAAAAAGTTGAGCTGTTGGGCCGTGTGGAGCGCATGGCGCGCGCCAAAGACCCACGCATCATTCAAGTCATGGCCGGCTTGGCCGGCGAATATGACGTGGTGATGGTGGTGCGTGCCGACGGCACCTTGGCAGCCGATGTGCGCCCCTTGGTGCGCCTGAGCGTGACTGTGATTGCCGAGCAAAACGGTCGTCGTGAAATTGGCTCTGCCGGCGGTGGCGGTCGATTTGGTTTAGATCACTTCGACGACGTCTTGGTGCAAAACTATGTAGATGAAGCCGTGCAATGTGCGCTCACCAACCTCGATGCACGTCCTGCCCCCGCGGGCGAGATGAGTGTGGTGTTGGGCCCCGGCTGGCCTGGTATCTTGTTGCACGAAGCCATCGGCCACGGTTTGGAAGGTGACTTCAACCGCAAAGGTTCTAGCGCGTTCAGCGGCCGCATTGGCCAACGCGTGGCTGCCAAAGGCGTGACTGTGTTGGATGACGGCACGATTCCTGACCGTCGTGGTTCACTCAATGTAGACGACGAAGGCAACCCCAGCCAACGCAATGTGTTGATTGAGGATGGCATCTTGAAGGGCTATATCCAAGACGGTATGAATGCCCGCTTGATGGGTGTCAAGCCCACGGGCAATGGCCGTCGCGAGAGCTACGCCCATGTGCCGATGCCACGTATGACCAACACCTATATGGTTGGCGGCGATAAGTCGCCCGAAGAAATTGTGGCCAGCCTCAAAAAGGGTCTGTATGCCGTGAACTTTGGCGGCGGCCAAGTGGACATCACCTCGGGCAAATTTGTGTTCTCAGCCTCACAAGCGTTTTGGGTCGAGAACGGCAAAATTCAATATCCCGTCAAAGGTGCGACCTTGGTGGGCAATGGGCCTGATGCGTTGACCCGCGTGAGCTTGATTGGCAATGACATGCAGCTTGACCCTGGTGTGGGCACCTGCGGCAAAGAAGGCCAGAGCGTGCCTGTGGGGGTGGGGCAGCCCACATTACGCATCGACGGTCTGACCGTCGGCGGTACTGCATAAATCCTTGGGGATCATCGTGTGATGGGCTGTGCTATATTTCAACCCATGCAAGCAGTTCGTTTTTACTTGGGTTACTTTTGGTTCTCACGCTTTACCGGCGGTCGAGAGATCTGAACGTACCCCAACGATCCGAACTCCCAAACCAACCGCCGGCCCTACCGGCGGTTTTTTTTTGCCACGTTTTCACTTTTCAAATGCAGGACAGAACATGAGCGCAGACACTTATTCAAGCCACGTTGAAACCCCTAGTCAAACTGACGATCAACGTATCAAGGACATCACCGTGTTGCCACCTCCCGAACATTTGATTCGCTTCTTTCCTATTCAAGGTACGCCTGTTGAGAAGCTGATTACCAAGACACGCAAAGTTGTGCATCAAATCATGCACGGCAAAGACGACCGTCTGTTGGTGGTGATTGGTCCATGTTCCATTCACGACCCTGCTGCTGCGATTGACTACGCACGTCGCTTGCAGACCTTGCGTGAAAAGTACGCCAACACACTGGAAATCGTGATGCGCGTGTACTTCGAAAAACCCCGCACCACGGTGGGCTGGAAGGGCTTGATCAATGACCCCTACTTGAATGAAACCTACCGCATTGATGAAGGTCTGCGCATTGCACGCCAGTTGTTGATTGAGATCAACCGTCTCGGTTTGCCCGCAGGCAGCGAGTTCTTGGATGCGATCAGCCCGCAATACATTGGCGATTTGATTTCGTGGGGCGCCATTGGCGCGCGCACGACAGAGAGCCAAGTGCACCGCGAACTGGCTTCAGGTATTTCTGCCCCCATTGGTTTCAAGAACGGCACAGACGGCAACATCAAAATTGCTACCGATGCTATCCAAGCTGCTGCTGGCGGCCATCACTTCTTGTCCATCCACAAAAACGGCCAAGTGGCGATTGTGCAAACCAAGGGTAATAAAGATTGCCACGTCATCTTGCGCGGTGGCAAGGCTCCCAACTATGACGAAGCCAGCGTGACAGCCGCTTGCGAAGAATTGGCCAAAGCCAAGTTGCCAGCGACCTTGATGGTGGATTGCAGCCACGCCAACAGCAGCAAGCAACACGAGCGTCAGTTGTTGGTGGCCAAAGACATCGCCGAGCAAATCAGTGGCGGCTCCAAGCAAATCTTCGGCGTGATGATTGAGAGCCACATTCACGGCGGTGCTCAGAAGTTCACACCCGGCAAAGACGATGTGTCCAAGCTCGAATACGGCAAGAGCATCACCGATGCGTGCTTGGATTGGGATGACTCTGTGGCCTCGTTGGAAGTGTTGTCACACGCTGTGGCGGCGCGTCGTAAGCGTTCGTGATTTTTGGTTGATTCGGAGTTGGGTCGGTTTGGCCTGGCTTCGTTTCTTCAATCGCAGATACGCCGAGAGCGCGGTGTCTGACTTGGCTTAACGTCCCTTCGGGCCGTGATGGCGCCAAATCAGACGCCGCGCTCTCAGCGTTTTGTGGTTCGGGAAATTTCACGCGAACACATGGGCCCTGGCGTCAGCATTCGCATCGCCGAACTACGTAGCAGGAGTAAGTCCCAAAACGTTTCGATTGCACATGCTCAGCACGCAGAGTGGTCAGTGCCTGATGCGGCGCCATCACGGCCCGCAGGGACGTTAAGCCGTGTCAGGTGCTGGCCGCTTTGTGTGCGTGCGAAAGAAACAGCAACAGGCACACAAGCAGCAAGCGATAGAAGAGAAGTTAAGCAGCTAGAGCCGTCAACAACTTAGCGTGAATCCCGCCAAAGCCACCATTGCTCATGCACAGCACATGATCCCCGGCCTGCGCAGCGGCCACGACTTGCGCAATCACTTCATCCACAGTCGCACCTACGCATGCACGTGCACCCATGGGTGACAAAGATTCAACAGCATCCCAGTCCAAACCGCCTGAGTGACAAAACGCGAGGTCCGCATCTTCCAAACTCCAAGGCAGTTGCGACTTCATGGTCCCCAACTTCATTGTGTTGCTGCGTGGCTCAAACACCGCCAAGATGCGGGCGTTGGGGCCCACTTTGCGTCGCAGGCCATCGACGGTGGTGCGAATCGCTGTGGGGTGGTGTGCAAAGTCGTCGTACACCGTGATGTCGCCGCCAGCGCGATGCACCGTGCCGCGCACCTCCATGCGGCGACGCACGTTTTGGAATTGGCTCAGCGATGTGGCGGCTTGTGCCGGCGATACGCCCACATGCTCGGCAGCCGCAATAGCGGCTAAGGCGTTCAATTGGTTGTGCACCCCTGTGATGTCCCACTGCACGCGGCCCACTTCTTGACCGTGGCTCAGCACGGCGAAGTTGTCGGGCTCGCCTTGCACTGACCAGCCGTTTGCTTGCGCATGGGTGCTCACGCCAAACTTGGCCACGCCGCTCCAGCAGCCTTGGTCTAGCACGCGTTGCAAGCTGTCTTCGTCCGCATTGACCACCACGCGGCCACTGCCTGGCACAGTGCGCACCAAGTGGTGAAACTGTCGTTCGATGGCGGCAAGGTTGTCGAAGATGTCGGCGTGATCGAACTCCAAGTTGTTCAAGATGGCCGTGCGGGGGTGGTAGTGCACAAACTTACTGCGCTTGTCGAAAAAGGCGGTGTCGTACTCGTCGGCCTCAATCACGAAGGGCGTGCGCTTGTGTGCGGCAACATCGGCAGGGCTGCTCAAGCGACCTAGGCGTGCCGACACGCCAAAGTTCATGGGGACGCCACCGACCAAAAAGCCGGGTTCTAAGCCTGCGGCTTGCAAAATCCAAGTCAGCATCGAGGTGGTGGTGGTTTTGCCGTGTGTGCCGGCCACGGCTAGCACGTGGCGGGGTTGGCTGGGGTGATGCAACACGTGCTCAGCCAGCCATTGAGGTCCGCTGGTGTAGGCCGCGCCGCTTTCCAAAATGGCTTCCATCAGCGGAAATTTGGGGCTCCCATCGGCTAAGCGAGCGCGGGAAACGACGTTACCAATCACATACACGTCCGGCTTCAAGGTCATCTGGTCGGCACCAAAACCTTCGATCAATTCAATGCCCAAGGCGCGGAGTTGGTCGCTCATGGGCGGGTAGACGCCCGCATCGCAACCCGTCACCCTGTGGCCCGCTTCGCGCGCCAACGCAGCCAGTCCACCCATGAACGTGCCGCAAATTCCCAAAATATGTATATGCATCCATGCATTTTAGGAGGGTGTTTCGACCACGCTTGAGCAGTGTGGGTTGGCAGGCCTCACAATCGCATGGATATGGATACGGTTCAACAAGAAATTGCGGCCACTGCAGCGCGCATGGTGGTGGAAGATGGGCTGGAATACGGAGCTGCAAAACGACGTGCCGTCAAGCAGCTTGGCCTGAACGCCCGCACGGCGTTGCCCAATAACGACCAAGTCGAAGACGCCGTGCGTGAGTATTTGGATGTGTTCTGTGCGGATACTCAGCCTGCCGAGCTCAAAGCCTTGCGTGAGCTGGCGCTGGTGTGGATGGAGCGCATGGCGGCTTTCAGGCCACATTTAGGCGGGGCAGTTTGGCGGGGTACGGCTACGGGTTTGTCGGATATTTATCTGCAGTTGTTTTGTGATGACCCCAAATCAGCGGAAATTAGCCTCATTGACCACAATGTTCGCTACGAGGTGAGCACAGTTCAAGGCTTCCAAGGCGAGCCGGTGGATGCCCTGAGTATCTTGAGCAGTTGCCCAGGCTTGTCGCAAAAAGTGCTGGTGCATTTGATGATTTATGACTTGGATGACTTGCGTGGTGCTCTCAAGCCAGATGGGCAAGGACGTACCTACCGCGGAGATTTGGCCGCTTTGATACGACTGATGAAGGAAGTTGCGTGATGTTCGATACAAATAGACGGTCCATCCTGTATGCAGGCGTCGCTGCTGCCGCAGCAGCTGTTGGCGCGGGCGTGGCTTGGCAGCGGCAAGCGGGTGGCGAGTTGTCGGCTGAAGCCCTGGCGCAGTTGTGGTCTGCAGAGTTTGAAACCCCCTCAGGCGAGACTCTCTCGATGAAAGCGCTACAGGGGCGCCCAGTGGTGATCAACTTTTGGGCCACGTGGTGTACACCTTGCGTTGAAGAAATGCCCTTAATTGACGCATTTTTTCGTCAAAATGAATCTAAAGGCTGGCAAGTTGTTGGGCTTGCAATTGATCAGCCCAGCCGTGTGCGTCAATTTTTGAATCAATTCCCAGTGGCCTATGCGATTGGTTTGGCGGGTCTGAATGGCACTGAATTAGGCAAGATATTGGGAAATGACGTCGGGGGCCTGCCATTTACTGTGGTTTTAAATGCAAAAGGTGATTTGATGCAGCGCCGTTTGGGCAAATTAAGTCCAAAAGATATCGATAAATGGGTGGTTTGACGCAATTGACTTGGTCAAGAATCTGAAATTGGTGTAAATTAACGACTTATTTACAACAAATAGGATGTATTTATGGATTTGCGAAAGCTTAAGACGTTGATTGACCTGGTTTCTGAATCAAATGTGTCTGAACTCGAGATCACCGAAGCAGAGGGCACGGTCCGTATCGTCAAAAGCGCGCCTGCGCCTGTAGCCATGGTGACGCAAATGGCAGCACCCGCTCCCGTCGCGGTGGCTGCACCTGTTGCAGCCCCAGCTCCCGCCGCTGCAGCGGCGCCTGCGCCGGCAGCCGAAGCTGCACCGACAGGTCATACCGTCAAATCTCCAATGGTTGGTACGTTCTACCGTGCTTCTAGCCCTGGCGCCAAGGCGTTTGCCGAAGTGGGTCAACAAGTCAAAGAAGGCGACACCATCTGCATCATCGAAGCGATGAAGATCTTGAACGAGATCGAAGCAGACAAGTCTGGCACCATCACCAAAATCTTGGCTGAGAACGGCCAAGCAGTGGAATACGGCGCACCCCTGTTCATCATTGAATAACGGGCGGGCCCTCCATGTTTAAAAAAATCCTGATCGCCAACCGTGGCGAAATCGCGCTGCGCATCCAACGCGCATGCCGCGAGCTGGGTGTCAAAGCGGTGATGGTGTATTCCGAAGCCGACCGTGACGCCAAATATGTCAAGTTGGCTGACGAAGCCGTGTGTATTGGCCCGGCAGCCTCACCCTTGAGCTACCTCAACATGCCAGCCATCATTGCGGCGGCTGAAGTGACGGATGCCGAAGCCATTCACCCTGGCTATGGCTTCTTGAGCGAAAACGCTGACTTTGCGGAGCGTGTTGAAAAGAGCGGTTTCCAGTTCATTGGTCCCACCGCAGAATCCATCCGCATCATGGGCGACAAGGTGTCGGCCAAACAAGCCATGATCAAAGCGGGCGTGCCTTGCGTGCCTGGCTCTGAAGGTGAGTTGCCTGACGATCCTGCTGCCATCAAGCGCATTGCCAAAAACGTGGGCTACCCCGTCATCATCAAAGCTGCTGGCGGCGGCGGCGGTCGCGGCATGCGTGTGGTTCACACCGAAGCTGCTTTGATCAATGCTGTGGCGATGACCAAAGCCGAAGCAGGCACAGCCTTTGGCAACCCTGCGGTCTACATGGAGAAATACCTCCAGAATCCGCGTCACATCGAAATTCAAGTGTTGGCAGACAAGCACAAGAATGCGGTGTACTTGGGCGAGCGTGATTGCTCGATGCAACGTCGTCACCAAAAAG
>JACCDR011181728.1_pt1 | contig 17378 bp, 15 predicted proteins | sample 7446431 | NCBI WGS metagenome assembly JACCDR01 (sample SAMN15323443, study PRJNA562643) | freshwater metagenome | isolation source: river surface water | place: USA:Blue River Watershed | collected 2017-08-17
AACCTTCGGGTTGTATTCATCCGGCGTTTTTGGCGGCGCTTCACCTGACCCCAATTTTTGCTCAAGATGACGGTACGCTTCAGCCACCTTGCGAGCGGATGCATCAATATCAATTGAGCCATCCTCCCAGCGCCGTGGTGATGTTGTGCGTGCAAAATATTCAGATATTGAAAACGATGAATTGAAAATTATTCAGCAAAAAACTGAGCGCCATGGGGAGCGAGCATTTTTGAAAATAAAAATTGGTGGAGACCTGAAGGAAGTGATTTCACGCTCTAGGGCTATCGGTCCTGTATGCCCCTTCATCATTCACCGGGTACCGAAACGAAAAGAAGAATTTGAAGGGCAAGAACATTGGGCGCAAATACGCGACCAGTTTTTAACGAAGGCATTCAATAAGGCGAGGGATAAATCAGGTATTTTCAAAAATCTGAATCAAGGCGAAGCACCTACATTTCACGAAATTAGGGCGCTTGGTGGTGCGATGTATTTGCAGCAGGGTTTTTCAAAAGAATATGTGAATTTATTAATGGGCCACACAACACAACGAATGACCGACAGTTACACTGATCAACATTTGCCATGGACCGAGTGCGCAGCAGAATTAAGTATTAATTAGGGATTAGAGCACCACTGTATATTGCAAAATATTTGCTAACATTTTGCAAAAAAATACTACACTAAGGGATGGAAACATGAAATTTCTTTATAAATCAGAGGGTTTTGGTAGGACTAACTGGACTCGAACCAGCGACCCCCACCATGTCAATATTGCACCCAATGCAATACAATACTTTGATTTGTAAAAGAAAAAACACCTAAAAACACACAGAAAAAGTGGAATTTTATGGAATTTAAACACTTTTAGAATCAAGGGCTTGCAAATCATGAAACCACTGTATATTGCCAAACTATTGCTAATATACCAACTTTTTCAGCAGTGGATTTTTTAACGCCGCATTTGGTTAGGATTTCTGTCCAGTTTACCAAAATATATGCCCTCCTGATCTAACAATCCTTAATCTTGCCTGCGCCCCCCGCAAATTTTGTATTTCGTATTGAGAGTTTGCAGCAGACCAATATATGTTTATGCTGTTTGGGGTGCCGACAGTATTTGAAAAAAACCCGCCTGCGTCCCTTACTTCATTGACCGTATGATTTGTACCATTGAGCTCAAATGTGGCTAGTATCCCAATTGGATAGTATGCAATCTTTAGCTCTTCCAAGGTGTCTGTATTGCCAATTTTTACGACCTGCGTGTCTGCCAATGTTAAAACCTCGCCAGTCAGTGTCGCGCCCACAGAAAATTCGTAGGAAGCCAGTGATGTCGATGAATAAGTTGCGTTTGTCGGCAATGGCGAACCTGTTGTCACTTTGGATGACGCATATATTAGCTGCTGCCCTCCCAAAGTCGCCGTTGATCCGGTTTGCGTAAATGTATTTGCTATCGATAATTCTTGGCATGTTGAATCAACATTTAGTGCCTCTTTTGCAGTCGTTGCAAAAGAATACCCGTCAAGCTTTATAAAGTCGACATTCCTACAATAAATGCCGTTTCGCTCGCTAGCATAGCAATTTAAGATGCGTAATGTTCTAACGCCCTGTGTGTGAGATATATAAACCGCATATCCTGTGTTGTTGTCAGGCTGTTCCCATCTGATATTGCTGAGATTTACATCAAAGCTAACATCAGAGGATGTTGTATCCACCCAATAGAGCCCATAAGTTCCGCCGATCCACGACTGATACCCGGTAAAGTTTAAATTTGTAATGCTTGTTCCGTCCTCGATCTCAACTACAGGATTGCCAACAGATAATAGATATGCGTTATGAAAGTTGATTTGATCATTGCCAATGCCAGAGGCAACATGAGGCGCTGGTATTGGGCTAAAGACAACGGCTCTTGTAGCGAAAAAGTAGGTATCATAAATACTACATAATTCCCTACCCAGCAGATGCAAACCTATTGATCCAGCGCCGTACCAGTGCGGTGAGTGGCTTCTGATGCCTCTCAGTACAAATCCAGATGTATCTATAAGCTTAATCGCGGTTTTTTTGTATGTCGTGTCGGATGAGCTAAAAATAATATTTTCTATCGATCCTCCAAACAAAACAGTTGATCCCGTGGATTGCTCAACCTTAAAAACAACAAGGTCAGCTGCTGGAACAACATTAAAAAATGTCCCCTTTTTCATTGTTATGGATGTATAGTTTGCATTTAGATTTATTTGTGATCGTATTGTGTACGATAGCTTTTCGCCAGTTATTGTCCCGCCATTTCCGCCAAGTGATGCGATAGCCAAATTAAATGCAACAGCATCATCACTTATTGCGCCTGCGCCGAACATCTCTACAGTCAAATCATTGTAATTAATCGCAGCCCAGTGCCTTCCAGCTGTCACAGAGTTATTAATCAGTGTCCCGCCATTGTTGGTGATTGTTCCGGCGGTATCTTGAAAATATCCACCGCCAATACCGCCACTTGTATGCTGCTTTGTGTAGACAATCATTCCGGCTGTTGTGGCTGGTGTAATAGCGAGGTCCGCAAAAGTATTAACAATTGATCCTGCTGGCAAAACAGTTCCAGAATAAAATCCTGGGTCCGCATTTTCCAAATTATTTTCAAGAGCATTCCATCTCAAATATTTTCCGACTTCAGGGTCTGGTAATCTAACATTACCCGCGAGCGGCGATCCGGGGATAAGGCTCGGCGCCAACTGGTATTTATACAAAATTTCCTGCATCGCCAACCAAAGCCGATCAAAATCTTTATTGACTACAGTGGACAACATATCGCCATTATTTTGGTAATCGGTTGCGCGAGCTATGTCTGAGTTTCGTTGCAGCACAACGTTTGCGCCGTTTGCTGGTGCGGTGACAAACGTAACTGTTCCGCCAGCATTAATTTCTAATCCTGAAACTGAATAATCAGCAGTGAGCGTTTGCAAAACGCCGTCGATATAAACATCAAGATCGGCAGCGGAAAGCAATAGAAACGTAAAGTTGAAAACGGTCGTTACGCCGTTGGCAGTGTAGGAATTGACGGGGGTTTGGACTGTTACGCTCATGGGATAGGCTCGCAGGTTATGCGGGCCTAGTATTCGACTTGAACCTCAAAATCGCCCGCTGATGGGCGCCAATTGTTTTGCGCTTGGGTTGTCGGCTTCCCGACTACTTTCCCTATTCGGATTGGTGTTTGTGTAATTGCCCCCGCTCCGGAATCGAGATAATCGTCGGGCTGTTCTTTTACTGCCGGATTAAAATCTTTCATTTGATCCCACAGCGGCCCGTCGAGCACATCCACATGCGCCCATAAAAATTGAGACGATAGCGGCGGCTCGAAGGCATCCAAAATGCGTTTGTTTTTTGTAGTGGTAGAAAATTCTTCTGATACACCACAGCCGGTACCGGCCAAGTGTTTTTTCAGGATCGGCGGCACAAAACCACCGGGGCCATTGGTTTCAACAACAACTCGCGGGATCTGATACTGAAGCACCATTTTTTTGATTTCTTTGCACTGCTCGTCAAGTTCGCCCTCTAACCCTTTTGCGATTTGCCAGTAGAGTCGCCCGCGCTCATCAGTAAGCACCAAACTGAAGGCTGAAGCGTCCGATTTGATTTTGCCCAATGAGCAATCCCAGTAGGCGCAGGCTCCAATAATCTGCACAGATCCAAGCCACATACTGACCTGACCATTAGCCTGCCGAATTTCGGGCAACATGTCGTAGGGAATTATCCGTTCAGGGTCCAGCCGTATATCACCAACAGGTTTGCTGTGTAATTGGTATTGGCTGTCCCATTCGTTGATCGTGCGGGTTTGCTGGCGACGCTTCAGCAGCTCATCAAATCCGAATCGCTCTGGCCAAGCGCAGCCTGCGTAACAATCAACAAGCCCACCGGGGGGTGAAGCAAATACAATCGCACCATTTTGAATTTTGTAATCAGTGCCTTCTGCCAATCGGCGCGCTGTTTTACCGATCCCTAAAAATATCACTTCGGGCGTGAATGGCACGGGGAACGAAGGCTTGTTTGCGTTTTCGATTCGGTGCTCTTTGGCAAACATTTTAATCGTCAGGCAGTCAGCGCCCATTTTTTCCACCTCGTCATAAAGGCTGTCGTGGGTGTGGGGTGTACCGATGTAAAGCTTGCGGCCACCCGGCACAAGGATGTGCGTTTGTTCCCCAAGCCGGTACCGCAACTTTTCCCGGGCTTCGGGTGTTTGAATATTTTTTGGTACTTCCACGTCATCGTTTTGGCATTCGTCAGCGCGAGCAGATGTAACGTTGGATAAAATTCCTTTCGCGTACATCGACGCGTTACGCATATCAACAGCACCAGTCACCCACCATTGTTCAACAGTGCCTTGGTTTGCCGGCAATAAATTTCTGGTTAATGGGTGATTGCGAATTACGTTCTGCGTGTCGCGGCTGGTTTTAAATGCGGTGCCGTCAGACTCGCCCTGGTGTAATACGCGGTAATTGTTATTTTGGTAATACAGCCACGCGTTATAAACGGCCAGAATTGTCGATTTACCGAATCCACGAAAGCAACGCAGTACCGCAATGTCACCACGCGTTTCAAGCCAAAAGCAGGCGCGCACGTGAATATCGGGCACAGTCCAGCGCATACGCTCGGCCCACATCAAAAAAAATGCGAGGAATGATATTTTTTTAATGGGTTTGACGTTGTTGGATTCCATTGATCAGGTCTTTGGCTTTTTTCTCATATGCAGCAATTTCTTTTTCTGCATCGTCTTCTTCCGTTTTGGTTGTTACGCTGCGCGAATCACGTGCAGCTAAATCCAAAACTCTCGCCAATAGTGTACCGGTTTGAATGGCATTTTTTTTATCCCAATAACGATTGCCACGAACTTCTGGTTTTATTTCAGAAAGCGGCATTCCAGCACCACTCCAATTTTTGGGGTCGGCTTCCTCAATAAAAACTTCGGTAATGTCGTTTGCCAAATCAGTTAGCCGTTGAATCTGGTCGTCTCTCATGGTTGCACCTGCCTGTAAACGCCACCTTTAAAAATTAAATTTTGTTGTCGAGGATTTTCCGACAAACCCAAGTGAATCCATTCTGATCCGTTGTGGTATTCCTCAATCAATTGATCGTATTCAATGCCGGATTCTCGAATTATTTTGCAGGCTTCAGCAATCGATAAGCCGCTCACACGAAAGTCGGCTGCATCACCGCGCATGTGAGCACTGGTTTTTGATCCACCAACAGCGCGGTTAACTTCATAAGATCGAAACCCGCTGCTAATAATCACAGGACGATTTCCGCAGGCCGTTCGCACTTTCTCCAACACTTCGGCCAGTCGCTTTAATCGTGCAACTTGATCAGCGTTTGGAACGTTTTTAAGCCCGGTATTCGTGGCCGTTAATTCTGCGAGCGAAAAGTTTTTTGTCATAATCATTATTCACCCACCGCTGCTGATAAATCGGGCGCTCGATCCGGTAAACCTGTTCCAGGCTCCCACCAATAATTTTGCCCCCACTCTTTGCGGGTGTTGCTGCGCATTTTGCTTAAGTAACCCGGCGATGCAGTTTCCATCAGCTCGTGATAACCAATGTGATCAAGTGCGGATTTTGCGTACCACATATTCACAAAAGGTAAATTCTGGCGAGTAAAACGCAGCGCCTCAGCCCCCATATTGGTTTCTTTGCCCTGAATCGCTTGGCCAAGGTTACCCAGTGTTATGTTCGCCAAATCCAGCCCGGTACCAAACACCGGCCCCGCAAAATTCACCCAGTTGGCCTGTCCGCCACGGTTGTTCCCACCAATGCCGGTGTAAAGCAAATCACCGAATATGCCCAACCCTCCAGATTGAACAGCAGCAGCAGCCCAAAATTTTGCGTCTGTCATATCACGTGGGTCTTTTCCCATAACAAGATCTTTTGCCTGTAGCGACAGCGCGCCCATGACTGTTAAGCCAAGCATGAGTTGCGTGGTGTACATGGCTTTTGCGCCCGCACCTTCAATGCGGCTAATTCGTCGCAAGTGTCGGGTTAGCATCGCCGCGGGGAATGATTTGAATAACGCAATGTGCCGTAAAATTTCACCACCAAAATCACCTTTCTGTGTGCTGCGTGTAAGTGCCGCGCGAGCCATCAAATCAGGTGCAAGAATCGCGTATTCGCTTTCATCGACAATAAAACCCAGCATTCTTGAAATTGTGGTTTGTCGAAGCGTTTCAGGGTTACCCAATTTTTCTAATGCAGAATCGGGTATTGCCTTAATAGCTTCAGGCGTCAGCATTTGCGAGCCGTTCCAGTCCTCCCGTTTTGCTAATTGCATAATCTGCCAATCTCGCTCGGTAATGCCCTTATCTTGCAAGCGCTTCAAATCGTTTTTATTTAATTTGCTCCAATCAGTTTTGGTTAATTTTGCAAAAGCCGACATCATGGAAATAGAAAAACCCCGGCGCAGCGAGTCGGTCCAAGCATTCATTAACGAGGTTTTCATGGTGAGGTTTGCTAGCCGACCGGTAAATCCTTCCACCAAATGCCCTTCAGCAAAGCGATTCATATCACTGATGACGGAATCAGCAATCAAGCCCATTGTGTTTGCGTAGTCTTTTGATTCTTTGCCGAAGGATTTAAAAACCGTTGCCATCAATTTTAATTTGCTGATGTTGTTGTAATTGGCTGTCGACATCATGGTCGCCAAATCAGTAAAGCTGGAAAGAATCGTTCCCTGCAGTTTCGCTGCAACTGTGTAGTTTCGAATTGCTTGGTTAACATCAGCAGATGATGAATGTGTTGCCTGCGAGGTTTTACCGCTAAGCGTGTCCCACATATTTTGCGCAGTTACCAACACAGGGCCAAAGTGTTTCTGGTCGCCGCCATCTTCTTTAACCGCGGTGTCTTTCAGTAACCGAAATGTTTGCGCAGGGTTTGGCCCCATTTCTTCAACCAGTGCAATATCACGACTAATGCCACTCACATGGCGCTGCATGGCTTCAAACACAGAACCACGGCCGTAATCCTTCATGTACTTCAAATAGGCGTCAGGATCTTTAAAGTGGATTTGACGCGCATCGCTGCCGTGGTTTGCTACTTTTCCACTTCCCATAAATTTACCGGGCTCCATTTTGTTCAGGCCGCCGGTGGAAATGGTGTCGTAAGCTGAGCGCAAAAACCTATCAATTTGCTCATCGGTCATGTGGGTGCCATCTTCGTTCCGGTACCGGTTTTTATCCAGCAGCGGCTTAATGTAATTCACCCAAGCATCAGCTCCCGCTTTTAGCACTCTGCGCGCATCGTGTGGTTGCGGTAAATAACCATAATCCAGCTTGCGCACATTGCCGCCAGCATTGTTAAAGCGAACACGCATTTTTTCGGTGTGATCCAGCCAGGCTTTTGCACCTTTGGCTGCAATTTCATTCTCGGTTTTTTTACCAAACACTTCATAAACGAAATCACGCACAGCAGCGGGGTTTTCCATCATGCCGAAAAAGCGCGGTTCTGCTGCGTTAATGGTGTCTAACATGGCTGAAAAGTTTTGGCGGACAACGCCTTTTTGGTAAGCGTCAACCTGCAATAAAAAATCACCCAAGGCGGGCGCTGTGTCTTTGTATTTGTTTTCCGCTTTGATGTTATTCATGCGGGTAATAGCCCTCGCCTGCTTGATAACAGACAAGGTTTTTTGTTGGGCATCCTTTGCAATTTCTGCATTGTATTCAGCAAGGGCTGTCAATGCAGATTGATTTGCTTGCTGATCTTTTGGCAATGTCATCCAGTCAGGGTTTAGCCTGGCATTTTGTCGCATGTGCCGCGCAAGCCTTTCTTCAACCTGCCGGATCTCGGACGCACTCATTTCGCGGCCGATGGCTTTGTTTACTGCCTGAATACATTTTGCTTTCATTAATCACCTATATAACAAGACATTGCAGCTTCAAACGCTTTGCTGTCGGTTTCTGCCAGTTTTGCAGTTTTTTCAATATCCATTAACAGCTCGCGTGCGCTAACCAGATTCCCATTGGTTTCATCACCAATGTTCACCATAAAATCGTTATTGTTTTCGATCAGTGCGCGCGCCTCGCCATATTCGCGGGTTTGCAAAATTTGCGGCAAATCCTGATTAGTGTTTTCAGTTGCGGGAATTGCATTTTCTTTTACGGGTTCAACCTGATCAAACATATCAGGCGGTAGTGTTTCGCGCTGCGCGCCAAACATAGCGTTGTCGATTAGGTCTGCGTCCAAGGTTTCACGTGCAACCCCAATATCTTCGGGCTGCAACATTTTTTTGGGTACCGGAATAAAGCTTGCGTTATCAATATTTTTAATTGCAGAAACATCCACCGCTTCACCACGCGCAATCTGTTCCATTGCAGTTGTCATCGCATTTTGGTGCGCAACTGATGATGGTAAATCTGCTGGCATTCCCGGTGCTGAATCTTGCTGAAAATGTTTTGCGTTGTTCGCAGTCAATATTGTGTTACGCTCCTGCGGCGTTAAATCATCGCTTTTGATTTCGACGTTCTTACCGCTTGCTGTTAGGTGTGCAATTCCACCAAAGGCAGCGCCCAATAAAACATCCATCAACCTGGCTTGTGTGTCTGCTGCATCATATCGCTGGGCGATTTCGTCATAACCGCCTGCCTGCAGTATTTGGTTTTGCGCAAATGTGGTTGTGGTGTTTAGTGCAAGGTTGGAACCTGCACCAAATCCGACTCGTTGAATTAAATTTTTTCCCAAAAATGGAAGTTTGAAACCAACGTAAGCAGAAGCAGCCTCAACAGCACCGGCTTTCAATGCGGTGTCAGAGTCAACCCCTTCCTCAACCAGTGTTGCGGCTTCGTTCACGCCAAGGCTGGTCGCAAGGCCAATGCCACCCCCGGTTGCTTGCGTCAACACATTCACAAGGCCGCCCATAACTTTACCGGCAGAGCCGGTTTTTGATGCATCTGGCGTCCAATACTCAACTGCATTTTGAGTTAAATCATCAGTAACATTTTTAAACCACCAATCAGATGCGGCGCTTTCATATTTGCCGGTGATCATGGATTTACCAGAATCATAAGCAGCAGGAAACGAGCCCAATAAAATCGAACCCGCCTTACCCATTTGCGCAAAACCTTGCGGGACACTCAGCGCAATGGCATTACCGAAATTATCAAAAGTGTCTGGTTCTGGCTGAAAGTTTTCGCCAAGCTTCACATAATTGTTACCGGCTAAAATTGCATCCGGTTTTTTGGGGTTGCTATCAAATCCAAACGTCATCTTATGGGCACCTGATCTGATTCGAGCATAGGCTTGTTGATAATGTCGATCATCACCGGGCTATCGTTTTTATCCAGCATGTAGCTATTGCCCTGCATCAAAAAATATTTTCCGCGCCCGGCATTTCGCAACTGAAACAAATCGTTTCTTTCGTCAATCACATCCTGACTAACGCTGCTATTGCGCAGTGTGTTAATCAGTGCAGAATCAATTTTGGTTTCGAATGTGTCGGCATCCATTCCCCAGGGTGCAATCACGCTGGAATTGCTTACCTCCACCACATCACCGATCACCAGTTTTATGGCCTGCTTAAGTCGGTCAGCATCAAGTTCACCCGATACGTCACCCTCTTGTGATGATTTCCCTGTGTAATAGGTGCGCACCGCCTGCATGTCTGATTCAAAAGCGTCAGGTGCATCAGCGTAAGCATTGCCAACATAATCCGAAAAGGCTGTTCTAAAATTGGATTCTGGCGGGGTCGGAAAAGTTTTTGTTTTCCCGTCAGTTGATTTGTCAATTTTGGTTTTGTTTAAAATGCTTTCACCAAGCAAAAGAGTGTTTGCAACATCCTGCGCTTGCGTCACTTTGTCAGAGGTAAACCATCCGCCCGTTTCAACTGCCTGACCACCAGCCGCAATCATGCTGCCCGCACGTGCTTTAATCGGTGAATCCGGGGCAATTTGTTGCATGGCTGATAGGTATGCGGCGTCATCATCAAAAGCCTTGCGCAGGCTTGCGAACACAATCCCCTGCTCTTCCGGACTTTGTTGATCAAGCATGGCTGAAAGGCTTTTTGCTTCTTGTGGTAGCAGTGGCCGCATTTGCACGCGGTCACCGTATTTTTCTTGCGTAGCGCGAATATCTGCAACACGGTCTGAAAAAATCTGCTTCACCTGTGCGGATGTTTCAGGTGTGAACAACATCGCCATATTCACCGGCTGAACGGGAACACCGGTGCGCTGTTGGTTAAACAGTAAGGGATCTTCCTGCAATTGTTTAACGTTGGCCTGAACCGCTTTGCTCATGCGCTCAACATTCGCGGCCTCGGCCATGGTTGCACCCTGTTTAATCGCAGCCTGCTTCTCTTGCACAAATTCGATTTGCTTTTCGATTGGCAAGCGCAACATGTTTTGCACTTCCGTTTCGTTTTTTATTCTTGCATCCAGTTCTGTTTCGTAACCTGTGCCCGCTATTTTTTGGCGGAATTCGTTTTGCTGTTCGGGGGTGGTTGGAATACCGCTTGCAATTTGCTGATCATATTTTGCAAGTAGTGTGGATGCTTGCTGTTGTGCGCGTAGTGCATCACGCTCAATGCGCGATTCAAGCTGCAATCGATTGTTGATGACATTATTCAACAGAATGTTGCGCGGCTCGGTGTCCAGTTTATCCAGATAAAAACCGTCTTTTTTGGTTAGATCATCTTCAACCTGCTTCAGCAATTCGAGGTTGTCTTTCGAGGTCATGATTCGCTGATTGGCCTGGTTGTACCAGTTCGCCTCTTGGCGCTTTTGTTTTACCAAAGGCCATTGTTCGCCGTAAGCAATGCGCCCGGCGGTATCCAGCGAATTCATTTGATTGTTTACGGTGGCAACATCAGCATCAGGCTGGCCAGCAAGGCGGCCAAAATTTTCCAGCGCCATATCAACAGTGGCCCTGTTTTCATTAATGCGGGCGCGGCCAGCGATTGATTTCACTGTATCGCCACCCTTTAAATCCACTGACTTTAATCCGGATTGAAATTGCTCATAGGCAACGGCATCCAGGCCATCTACCTCGGGGGGTTTTAATTTCTGAATGGACGATTTGTAATAATCTTCCATGCTGTCAGATGTTAACTTTCCTTCCTGTAATTGCTTTTCGCCATCATCCAAAATACTTCTGATCTGCAGTTCTCTTTCCAATACAGCATTGCCCGCTTTAACACGAGCAAGCGCAACTTTTTCCTGCTGCATATCACGAGCAATCGCCATTCCGGTTTGCGCAACATTCTGTAAAGCCTGAGTGTCTGCACCCATGCCAGACGTATTAACCTGGTTGCGCTGGACAGTTGGGGATCTATACCCAAAATCACCCGTTGGAATTCTCATTTCGTTTTCCACTTGTTGTACTGGTAGCCGCCCTCAAGCGCTGTGCTACCTGCGTTTAAATAACCCGCGGTTTGCGCCTGCTTTCCGCGCTGTTTCATAACATTTGATTCGGTTAATAGCTGTGACGAACTATCGTTAAAAATGCTCATCAGGGCATCTTGTTCACCGCGGGCAGCAATGTCCTGATCAATCAGCACTGCGGTTCCTTCGCCAACATTAGCGCCACTGGCAGCCAGCGCAGCGGTGGCCTCTGATCGTTGTTTCTTTGCCAGCTTGCGAATTTTTTCGGCCTCCAAAATAGATGCCTTACGCTCTGCCACTGCATCCGCTTTTGCCTGGCCTGATTGGTAGTCAGCCCAGTCTTTTTGCTGCTCACCTTGCATAATGGCTGTACCGGTGCTTGCGGCTGTTGCCAATAGCATTAATGTTCCCGGATCACACATAATTAACCCCTGTACACGTAAACGCCGCCAGCGGGCGCGAAGTCACACAATTCAAAAAGTTTTGCTGTTTTTGCTGGATTAACGTCGGTGGTAGTACCGATAAAAGTCATGGCTGCACCGCGAAATTTTGCCCATGCACAAAAGGCTTTTATCAATCGAAATGCCGTTAAGCCGCCACGGTGTTCCAGCAAAATAAACAGCGCAATGTCAGACGCAACCACATCATCAGAAAAATAATGCGCATTGGCATAACCAGCAAAACCGCCAATAATTTCACCGTTTTTTTCAGCAACAAAAACACAGCCGCCGCCATTGATCAGGTTTTCAAAAAACACAGCAACTTTGCTTTCATTAAATCGCAATTCACGAAAACGGGATTCCTCATGCATGGATTTACCCAAAGCAATCAACGCAGGTAAATCGCCAGCGTGCGCAGTTCTAATCATCAATCATTCACCTGTAGTTTTCGGATTAGCGCGAGCAAATGAAACGGCAGCGGCTGCTCATGCTCAACAATCAATTCAGATTCGCCGCGATCCCACCCAAGGTTTTCAATACGCTTAACGCCAGAAAAAGGCGGTGGAACTTGATCCAGCACATCAGCACCAAATTTCCGGAAAGGAACAAAACTACCATTCACGATGCAGCCAACCGTGTCTTTTACGCGCATTGAAACTTCAGACGTGCGCATGGAATTACCCGCTGCACTACCGGTGCCGGTTTGAAATTCGGGTGTGAGTGCTGACACAGTGACTTTAAACGGCAAACCAATTTTTACGTTGTAGGCATTTCGGGTCAGCGTGATTTCACCGCCCGACACAACTTGCCTTGGCATCACTGCACCATCCGCCAAAATATCAACGGTTTTACCTTCGAGGTGATCCAAGCCAGCCCAGGTTGCTGCACCAGGTATGCTTGTCCCCGTTATGGATGAGTCCGTGTAAAGCGACAGATCAAGCCGCTCAACATAACGAACCGAATTACCATCAACATCGCGACGAACAATCACATAAACATCATCGCCACCTTCAGCCGGAATGCTCACTATGGATTCAAAGTCACCATCAGTGGTGTGGCGCGCCCATGCAATTACCTCTTGATCGCGGTTAATGGTGAGAGAAATCAATTTCCCATCCGCACGAACGCACCACAAAATGGATTCCGTTTCCATCTGGTAGGCCATATCCACTATGCCGCTTTCTGTAATGTGCTCAGATAACACGGTCAAATCATTTGTTGCGTAATCATCGCCATCAATACCGCCAGATTTGTAGCCAAACGCCATCAGCTTTAATCCGCTGCGTTGCACAAAAATCAATTCGTTGCCAATGCGAACAGGGCGAACAGAATTACAACCAATCACAGTTTGATTTTTGATTTGCACATTCGTTGGGGTGATAGGCTTTTCGATGCCACCGCGCAATGTAAATTCACCGCCATTGGTCAATGCAGCCAATACGCGAATTTGCGACATGTGCGAAACCGGGTTGATCTGGTCGGATGAAATCACAAACGTTAGCGCATCGCTGTCATCAAGCCCTGGCTCAAAATCTAAATACTCACCAATGCGGCTCATCCAAAACTGTTGTGGGAACGAAGGTGAACCACCCGCAACCAATCGCTGCTCAAACAATGAAACTGCGCGAGGGTAACCGTCATAGGCATTCCACACGTTTGATTCGAGGGACCATGCCCCCGCTTGTGCTGGAACCTTTGCATCCATTTCTATACGCACCTCGCCATAACACAGCGTTGGCGAAACATATTCGGTTATTCTGACCAGCCCGCGATTGATACGAATGTGTTTGCCTACATCCGTTGATCGGAATGTATCAATTGGGCTGTTTTGCGTAACTTTTGCTGCATAGCCTAACGCTGTTGGATCTTTCGGATATTGGCTTGAATAGCCGTCAATAAAAAATTCAAACGTATTTGCTGCAACATTTTTTATTTTCCATGTGCCGTTGTAATACTCGGGCTGACACGCAGAAATCGTAATCGAATCGCCATTTGCATAGCCATGCGCGGTGATTGTTGCGGTAATTGTTGGACCAGTTGCATTCATATCCTCAATCGTTTTTGCGATGGCCAGTGATTCTGATTTGCCGGTGTCCAGTTTTACCCTTGCACCAATTGGCCCGCTCTCTGACGAATACAAAACCGACTGAGGTGAGCCAGTAATAACCCACAGGTTTCCCGCAATGCTGGTTGTATCAAAAGCTGTGGTGATTGTTGCTGTTACCTGTGTTCCGCTGGTGAATGCAGTAATCAGCGCAACACCGCCGTTGTACGTAATTTCACGGCCCACATCACTGGCTAAAAATGTTGATGCACCTGCAGTTAATGTTCTGCCAGCACCAACCGTAGCAGCAGATAAGGTCAGCGAAACAGAGGGTCGAAAACCAATTTCTGCAAAAGGCTCGGTGACGAAAGGTGCAACATCAATTACCCAACTGTCATCAGCAAACCGCTGTAATCGGCGAATCCGCGCATTTTCGTGTGCAATGAACATGGAGTCAGCGCCTTGCACATAACGCAATTCACTCAACCACAAATAACTGTAGGGTGTTGATATTTCATAGGGCACACCGCTCTTTAAAATCAGCTCACCATTTTTGTAAAAGCGTATGTATTCATCGCCGAATTCCAGCATGTACGCTTGATCCTTATTAAAAATATAAGGGATCAGGCGCGTTGGCCTATCGCTGAGTTTTACTTCTGTGATGAAGCGGGTACCGGCGCGCTTTAAGATTCCGCCGTGCATTAACGGGGTTCCATTTTCTATAATCTTTGCGCCGTTTTGATACCGGGCAATATCCGTTCGCCCATACAGGCGCGGTGATAATTCACCGGCGGTGAAATTGGTTTGGTTATAGGTAATTCTTGGCATGATTACCCCGGTTAATAGCGGGCAGACAATAAACGAAAATCACCCAAAGTTTCGGGTGGATCGTCTTGCCCATCGACAGCGCGTGCTTTACGCAATGCCATTTCAAATTCTTGGGCCTTTAATTGTTCAAGGCTGGCTGATTGCGTGATGGCGTATGCCATGCGTGCGGCCATTGCTTTCGTCATAACGCCCACTAAAGCTGCATCCCATGTGCCCTCGTTTGTGTTGGCAAAAACATAACGGAGTTTCAACACATTGGTGTTAGCAAGCATTTTTCTGCCTTCGGTGCGGTAATCTTCCTCATAACCATAATCACCCACGGCAATGGTGCGCACCCAGTCAGACGGCAAGGTAAATTGATAGGCGTAATCGTATTGCGGCGCTTCTGCATCAGGCGCAAGAACAACGCGCTTGATGCAACAATTCCAAATGTGTTCACGCAATAATTCATCGCGTAATTGTGGGTAAAGATTATTCGCTAATCGTGCGCGGTCGTTATCCTCATTGAGGTCGTTTATTGACTGAGCGCCCAGCATCAGCAATGCGTTAGAACAAATCGAAACGCTCGTTGCCATAATAAAACCTCAATAAAAAACCGGGGCTTTCGCCCCGCAGTACAAAATCCTTTTAGCTCGATGCAAACACAAAACGCTTAATCAGCAACGTAATAAGCAACTAGCGTGATTACCTGCGCCGCTTGCAAAGTTGCACCCGCAACAACAGAACGCAATTCGCTTTTGTCAGTTGCCTGACCAGGTGCAACAACGTCTACCTCGGTTAATCCACCGTTTGCAAACTGCGCTTCTGCCGTTGCGTTACCGGCTGACGCAACTGCTGTTGCAGCCAAATAGCGCGCTGGTGCAGCAGGGTCGCCAAGGTTTAAAGTTGACGAAGCTGCGCCAGCAGACCAAAACAATTTGGATCCAGGCAGCAGGCGAGCACCTTGCGGCAAAAATCCCCATGAAATGTATTCACCAACTGCCGGTTGACCCGATGCAGGAACAGTGAACGTTGAAACAAATGTTCGCACTCTGCCGCCAAACTGATTACCTTTGACGTTAGTTTGCGATGCCGCGACACGAGCAGCGGCCAAACTTGCATTACCGTTAGCCATGATGGCCTCCAAAAAATAAAATGTTGAACAAGTGCCGCCCGAAGGCGGCGGTTAATTGCCTATAAAAATCACGGATCGTTACAGGCAATCTCAACAACTTTTTCTTCTTCAACGCGCACAGCACCAATCGCCATTTTTGCGTAAGTGCGCACGTTGAAACCTTTGCCTGGATCTTCGCCCACGCGAGTCATAATGTTTTCACCAATGCCCAGGGTTACACCGGACTTAGCCCATGCGTAAATAAAGCGAGTGGTTGAAACTTTTGCGAAGCGCTCGGAAGGAATCCAGTTGAAGCCCAACCATTTGCCGGTGAGAGAACCTTCTTGCAGCATTTTCACTGCCATAAAGTCAGCACTGGTCAAAGTGGTATCGGCCAAAATGTCACTCAAGCCAGTTGCGTGATAACCGATGTACAGTTCTTCACCGGCTTCATCGTCTGCCTCATTGCGGCGAAACAATGCGCGAGCCTGCAACAACTTGGCTTTGGTTAAACCGGTACCGCCAACTGCAATTTTTTGGCCTGCAGGTAATGCAACGTTACCGCTGGTTGAGCGAGAGTTACCGCCCAGTGATGTGATAATCACATCGTCTTTCGCGCGGTTGAGTGATGCAACCATGGCTTTGACATAATCAGAAGTCGGATCAACCAGCATTCTGATTTTGTCCAAATCATCAACCATGTCGCCATCTTCCCAGTCGAATAAATCAACAAAACGGGTTGAGTGCGCCTGATCATTAATTGGGGTATCACCATGGCGTTGAGTGCGGCGTTGTGCAGTGCGTTGGCCTAAACGGTTGATGCTTTTGCTCATGCCGCGAATGTTTGATTCAATCGTCACCGCTTTTTCAAAGCGCGAAGTCGATTGCTGTGCAACATGACGGAAGTTATCCGCATACTGCTGCACAAAAGATTCGGTAATTTGAAAGGACATTTTCATGCCTCCTGAAAAGAAATTGTTAATCGCCTTTTCAGGGTGTCCCTTGCGGGGCCTGCAAAATTAATTCTGTTTCGGCGTAACACAGAATCAGGCTTTTGCGGGTATCTGCTTGCCACAGCAGGCCGACCATTGCTGGTGCCTGCCATGATCAAGTTGGAAAGGTGTCGGGTTCCCGACTTTAGAGGGTAATGGTCGCGCCGCCACCGAGCATTTGCTGCTTGGTGCCGTATCGTGCGTTATACAAATTATCAAGCTCGGCCTGAATTTGTTTGCGTTTTGGATCATGCAGAGGCAACTCTTGCAACTGCTTACGCAATTCATTTGAGCGAACGTTAAAATCACCATCATTAACGGGCTGCTGTTGTGTAACGGGCTTATCCTCTTTCAGCTCTTTACCGATGTTCGCAAGCAAACGAATCACGATTGGGTTATTACCGATTTCGTTAATCTTTGCTTTGTCTGCTTCATCAGCAAATGCATTAAACGCACGATAAGCAGATGAAATATTTTTATTAAAATCGGCATCATTTGCCCAGGTTGTCTTTAACTCTGCTGTGGCGGCATTGGTATCCATTGCAGCAGCACCTTCGACCAGTTCAGGCGCACGCTTCAGGTACTCACCAATCACAAACCCAACTTGATCATTGGTTAAACCTTTTGCGTGGGCAGATTTCAAAAA
>JACCDR010068662.1_pt1 | contig 17372 bp, 15 predicted proteins | sample 7446431 | NCBI WGS metagenome assembly JACCDR01 (sample SAMN15323443, study PRJNA562643) | freshwater metagenome | isolation source: river surface water | place: USA:Blue River Watershed | collected 2017-08-17
ACTTCCAGCGCTGCGTAAATATTCACCAGCGCCTGCCCGTAAGTGTCATGGAAATGACCGGCCAGCCGCTCAAGCGGGAAGTCGCGCGCGACGCGCTCGAATACCTGCTTCACCTTGCCGGCGGTGCCAACGCCGATGGTGTCGGCGATATCGATCTCGTCGCAGCCCAAATCACGCAGGCGCTGCGTGACATCGGCGACCGCATCAGGCGCGACCTCACCCTGGTAAGGACAGCCGAGCGCGCAGCTGATGCTGCCGCGCAGCCGCACGCCATTCGCTTTCGCCGCCTGCGCGACGTCGCGGAAGCGCTCGATCGATTCGGCGATCGAGCAATTGATGTTTTTCTGCGAGAAGGCTTCCGACGCCGCGCCGAAGATCACCACTTCGTCCGCGCGCGCTGCCAGCGCCGCCTCGAAGCCTTTCATGTTCGGCACCAGCGCTGAATACAGCGTGCCGGGACGGCGCACGACCTGCTGCATCACCTCGGTCGACGTGGCCATTTGCGGCACCCACTTCGGCGACACGAACGACGCGGCCTCGATGTTCGCAAAACCTGCCGCGGACAAGCGATTGACCAGCGCGATCTTGACCTCGGCGGGAATCGTTTCCTTCTCGTTCTGCAGCCCGTCGCGCGGACCAACCTCAACGACTTTTACTTTCGACGGCAATCCCATCGCGCCCCTCTCAGCCTTCTTCCGGCGTAAATGACAACAGCTGTGCGCCCTCGGCGACCTGGTCGCCGACCGCATACAGCAATTCCGCAACGCGCCCCTTTGCGGGCGCGCTGATCATATGTTCCATCTTCATCGCTTCCATAATCAGCAGCGGCGCACCCTTCTCGACCGCCGCGCCGGCGCCCACCAGCAGCTGCACGATCTTGCCCGGCATCGGCGCGGTCAGCCGGCCGCCTTCGGACTCCTGCTCGCCTGCATGCGCAATCGGGTCGCTCCAGTCGAGCACCCGGTGCCGGCCCGCATGGAAGACATGGAAGCTGTCGCCGGCGCGCACCACACGGCCCTGCACGCGCGTGCCGTCCAGCATCAGCGTCACGTCGTTGCCGGCCCTCTGTACACCGCTCACCAGCCCCTGTGTGCTGCCGCACGACAGCTGCCAGCCGTCGCGCCGGTAAGCGAGCTCGACATCGTGCCCGGCGCCGTCGCTGGCAAAACGCAGGTGGCGCACATAGCCGCCCGACAAGCGCCAGCCGCCCGCCGCATCCCACGGATCATTCGACGCCGCATCCGGCAGCACCAGCCGCGCCACCGCCAGCGCGATGGTCGCGAGCGACGGCTCGCCGGCCGGCGGGAACAGCGCCGCATGATGGCGCTCGATCAGTCCGGTGTCGAGGTCGGCCGTGGCGAAAGGCTGCGACGCAATCAGCCTGCCTAGGAAGGCGACGTTGGTGGCCGGCCCGACCACCTCGAACGCAGCAAGCGCCCGCGCCATCCGCGCAAGTGCCTGCGCACGGTCGTCGCCGCGGACGATCAGCTTTGCGATCATCGGGTCGTAATACGGCGAAATCGCATCGCCCTCGCGCACGCCGGCGTCGATGCGCACATCACCGTTCTGGAACTGCACCGCGTCCGGCATGCGCAGGTGCTGCAACGCGCCGATCGACGGCAGGAAACCCTTCTCCGGATTCTCCGCATAAATACGCGCTTCGATCGCATGACCATGGATCTGCAGCTGGTGCTGCAGCAGCGGCAGCCGCTCGCCGGCGGCCACGCGCAACTGCCATTCGACGAGGTCGGTGCCGGTGATCATTTCCGTCACCGGATGCTCGACCTGCAGCCGCGTGTTCATCTCCATGAAATAGAAGCTGCCGTCCTGGTTGGCGATGAATTCGACGGTGCCGGCGCCGACGTAGCCGACGGCCTTCGCCGCATTCACCGCCGCCTCGCCCATCGCGCGGCGACGCGCGTCGGTCATGCCGGGCGCGGGCGCCTCTTCCAGCACCTTCTGGTGGCGGCGCTGTACCGAGCAGTCGCGCTCGAACAGATACACGCAATCGCCGTGGGTGTCGGCGAACACCTGGATCTCGATATGGCGCGGGCGGACCAGATATTTCTCGACCAGCACGCGGTCGTCGCCGAAGCTGCTGATCGCCTCGCGTTTGCAGGACGCCAGCGCGGCGTCGAAATCCTCGCTGCGCTCGACGATGCGCATGCCCTTGCCGCCGCCGCCGGCACTGGCTTTCAGCAGCACCGGATAGCCGATCTTGTCCGCCTGCGCGCGCAGGAAATCAGTCCCTTGTTCCTCGCCGTGATAGCCGGGCACCAGCGGCACGTCCGCCGTTTCCATCAGCGCCTTCGCGGCCGATTTCGAGCCCATCGCGCGAATGGCCGAGGCCGGCGGGCCGATGAACACGAGGCCGGCATTGGCGCAGGCGGCGGCAAAGTCTTCGTTCTCGGACAGGAAGCCATAGCCGGGGTGGATGGCCTGCGCACCGGTCTGCCTGGCGGCCGCGATGATGCGCTCGGCCAGCAGGTAGCTTTCCTTCGCGGGCGCGGCGCCGATGTGCACCGACTCGTCGCACAGCGCGACATGCTTCGCGTTCGCGTCGGCGTCCGAGTAGACGGCAACGGTGGCTATGCCAAGGCGGCGCGCAGTCGCTGCGACGCGGCAGGCGATTTCGCCGCGGTTGGCAATGAGGATTTTGTTGAACATGTCTCGCTCCGGTCTTCCGTTTTGATTTTTGTTTCTGGTCGATCCACCATGGATTCAGGCCTGCACCGGAATGGCCATGCTGAAGCCGATACCATGTAAACCGCCATCCCGGCGAAACCCGGGATCCATCGTCGCCGAACCCATGACGCCATTCAGAGGGGCACAACCATGGGTCCCGGCTTTCGCCGGGACGACGTTTTAAAAGCTGACAGCCCCTGACACGTCACCCCGCGCCAGCCGAGTCCCTGCCCGCGCGCTGGTGACGCCTGCTTCATACGCAACGCTCCAGCACCGCCATCGTCGTGGCTCCCAACCAGGCAATCTCCTCGTCCGTCAGCACATACGGCGGCATCCAGTACACCGTCGTCCCGATCGGCCGCAACAGCAACTCCTGCTGCAGCGCTTCGGTAAAGAAGCGCCGCGAAAAACCCTGCGCCTGCGCCGGCGTGACGTCGAACGCGCAGATCATCCCGCGCTGGCGCACCTTGCCGACGGCCGGATGGTCGGCCACCTTGGCCAGCGCCGCGCCGAGTTTCTGCGCGCGCACGCGGTTCTGCGCGATCACATCGTCTTCGTCGAAGATGTCCAGCGTCGCCAGCGCTGCACGGCAGGCCAGCGGGTTGCCGGTGTACGAGTGCGAATGCAGGAAGCCGCGCGCAGTATCCGGGTGGTAGAACGCGCGGTACACGTCATCCGTCGTCATCACCAGCGACAGCGGCAGGTAACCACCGCTGATGCCCTTCGACAGGCAGAGGAAGTCCGGCCAGATGCCGGCCTGCTCGCAGGCAAAGAAGCTGCCGCTGCGGCCGCAGCCGACCGCAATCTCGTCGGCGACCAGATGCACCGAAAACTCGTCGCACAGCACGCGCAGCTGCGTCAGGTAGGCCGGCTCGTACATCGCCATGCCGACCGCGCACTGCACCAGCGGCTCGACGATCACCGCAGCAATCTGTTGTGCGCGCCGTTCGAACAGCTCACGCATCTGCTGCAGCGCCGCTTCGGTGCCGGCAACGGCCGGCGACGCCACCACATGCGCGCGCTTGTACATCGCGCCGTAGGCCTCGGTAAAGATCGGCACGTCGGTCACGCCGAGCGCGCCGACGGTCTCGCCGTGATAGCTGCCGGACAGGCAGACGAATTCCTGCTTCTGCTCGCGGCCGGTATTGCGCCAGTAATGAAAACTCATCTTCAGCGCGATCTCGACCGCCGACGCGCCGTCGGACGCGAAGAAGCAATGGCCGAGCGCGTGCGCGGTCTTCGCGGCCAGCCGCTCGGACAGCTGCACCACCGGCTCATGCGTGAAGCCGGCCAGCATCGCATGCTCGAGCCGGTCGAGCTGGTCCTTCAATGCCGCATTGATGCGCGGGTTCGCGTGGCCGAACAGGTTCACCCACCACGAGCTGACGCCGTCCAGATAGCGCCGGCCGTCATGGTCGACCAGCCACGCGCCCTTGCCATGGCTGAGCGCCACCAGCGGCAGCGTCTCGTGGTGCTGCATCTGCGTGCACGGATGCCAGACGGCCGCCAGGCTGCGCGCGACCCAATCGTTTTCTGCTGCTTGCTTCATTACTTGCTGATCCGTTACATCCTGAAAATGCCAAACTTCGTTTCCGGTATCGGCGCATTCAATGCAGCCGACAAGCCCAGCGCGAGCACGGTGCGGGTGTCCGCCGGGTCGATCACGCCGTCGTCCCACAGCCGCGCGCTCGCATAGTACGGATGGCCCTGGTGCTCGTACTGCTCGCGGATCGGCGCCTTGAATGCCGCTTCTTCGTCGGCGCTCCAGCTGCCGCCTTTGGCCTCGATGCCGTCGCGCTTGACGGTGGCCAGCACGCTGGCCGCCTGCTCGCCGCCCATCACCGAGATGCGCGCATTCGGCCACATCCACAACATGCGCGGCGAATACGCGCGGCCGCACATGCCGTAGTTACCGGCGCCGAAGCTGCCGCCGATGATCACGGTGAATTTCGGCACCGCCGCCGTCGCCACCGCCGTCACCATCTTCGCGCCGTGCCGCGCGATGCCTTCGTTCTCGTACTTGCGGCCAACCATGAAGCCGGTGATGTTCTGCAGGAAGACCAGCGGTACCTTGCGCTGGCAGCAGAGTTCGATGAAGTGCGCGCCCTTGACGGCCGATTCGGAGAACAGGATGCCGTTGTTGGCGACGATGCCGACCGGCATGCCGTGCAGGTGCGCGAAGCCGCACACCAGCGTGCTGCCGAAGCGCGCCTTGAATTCGTCGAACTCGCTGCCGTCGACGAGGCGCGCGATCACTTCGCGCACGTCGAAGGGCTTGCGGGTGTCGGTCGGTATCACGCCGTAGATTTCGCTCGGATCGTATTTCGGCGCCACCGGTTCGCGCAGCGCGAGTTGCTGCGGCTTGCTGCGGTTCAGGTTGCCGACGATGCTGCGCGCAATCGCCAGCGCATGCGTGTCGTCCTGCGCCAGATGGTCGACCACGCCGGACAGGCGCGTATGCACGTCGCCGCCGCCGAGGTCTTCGGCGCTGACCACTTCACCGGTCGCCGCCTTCACCAGCGGCGGGCCGCCGAGGAAGATCGTGCCCTGGTTCTTCACGATGATGGACTCGTCGCTCATCGCCGGCACATACGCGCCGCCGGCAGTGCATGAACCCATCACCACCGCAATCTGCGGAATGCCCTCGGCCGACATGTTGGCCTGGTTGAAGAAGATGCGGCCGAAATGGTCGCGGTCGGGGAAGACGTCGTCCTGGTTCGGCAGGTTCGCGCCGCCGGAGTCGACCAGATAAATGCAGGGCAGCTTGTTCTGCTGCGCGATCTCCTGCGCACGCAGGTGCTTCTTCACCGACATCGGGTAATAGGTGCCGCCCTTGACGGTCGCGTCATTGCAGACGATCACGCACTCCTGCCCTTTCACGCGGCCGATGCCGGTGATCACGCCGGCCGCCGGCGCGGCGTCGTGGTACATGCCGAACGCGGCCATTTGCGAAAATTCGAGGAAAGGCGTGCCGGGATCGAGCAGCTGGTTGACGCGCTCGCGCGGCAGCAGCTTGCCGCGCGCGACATGCTTCTTGCGCGCCTCTTCGCCGCCGCCCAGCGCGATTTTGGCGCAATGCGCATGCAAGTCATCGACCAGTGCCTGCATCGCGGCTGCGTTGGCCGCAAATTCCGTTGAGCGAGTGTTCAGCTTTGATTCAATGACGGGCATCTGTCAGGTCTCCGATTATTTTTTATTCAAAGTCGCCATCGACGTAAAACCACAGGCCATCCTCGCGCACGAAGCGGCTGGTCTCTTCCAGCCGCTGGCCCTTGCCGCCGATGCGGCAGCGCGCGACGAAATGCACGGTGGCCTTGTCGCCGTCCTGCGTCGCGCCCTTCACTTCCAGTCCCAGCCATTTGACCGCCGGATCCGTGACGGTCTCCTGCGGACGGGTGGACGGATGCCAGGTCGCTTTCAGGTAGTCCTCGGTGCCGGTCGCATACGCGGTATAGCGCGAACGCATCAGCTTCTCCGGCGTGTCGGCGACGGCCACGCCGGCGAGGAAGGGGCCGCAGCAGGTCTGGAAAAGCTTGCCGCCGCACGGGCAGGCGTCGCTGGCCTTGTCGTTCTTTGCCATCGTGCTCAGGCCAGTGCGCGGCCGATCAGGATTTTCTGGATGTCGCTGGTGCCTTCATAGATCTGGCACACGCGCACGTCGCGGTAGATGCGCTCGACCGGGAAGTCGGCGAGATAGCCGTAACCGCCGTGGATCTGGATCGCATCGCTGCACACCTTCTCCGCCATTTCGGTGGCGAACAGCTTGGCCATCGCCGCTTCTTTCAGGCAGGGCAGGCCGGCATCCTTCATCGCCGCCGCATGCCAGACCATCTGCCGCGCGGCCTCGAGCTGCGTGGCCATGTCGGCGAGACGGAACTGCACCGCCTGGTGCTCGAACAGCGGCTTGTCGAAGCTCTGCCTGTCCTTCGCATACAGCAGCGCCGCGTCGAACGCCGCACGCGCCATGCCGACAGCCTGCGACGCAATGCCGATGCGCCCGCCTTCGAGCCCGGACAGCGCGATCTTGTAGCCCATGCCCTCTTCGCCGATCAGGTTCTGCGCGGGTATGCGACAGTCTTCCAGCACGATCTGCGCGGTGTCGGACGAGTGCTGGCCGAGTTTGTCCTCGATGCGCGCGACGAGGTAGCCGGGGGTGTTCGTCGGCACCCAGAATGCGCTGATGCCGCGCTTGCCGGCTTCCTTGTCCGTCACCGCCATCACGATGGTCACGTCGGCATTCTTGCCGCTGGTGATGAATTGCTTCACGCCGTTCAGCACGTAGTGGTCGCCGTCGCGCCGCGCGGTGGTGCGCAGCGCCGAGGCGTCGCTGCCGGCATGCGGCTCGGTCAGCGCGAAGGCGCCGAGCATCTCGCCGGCGGCCAGCGGCCTGAGCCATTGTTCTTTCTGGGCGGCGTTCGCGTAGGCCATGGCTATGCTGCAGACCGGGCAGTTGTTGACCGAGATGACGGTCGAGGTGCCGCCGTCGCCGGCGGCGATTTCCTCGAGCACCAGCGCCAGGGCGAGGTAGTCGAGGCCAGCGCCGCCCTGCTCTTCCGGCACCGCGACGCCGAACGCGCCAAGGCGGGCCAGCTGCTTCAGCGCATCCTTCGGGAAGATGCTGTCGCGGTCCCACGCGGCCGCGTTCGGCGCGAGCTGCTGCTGCGAGAAGTCGCGCAGCGCGTCGCGGATCATTTGGTGTTGTTCGGAGAGGATCATCCGCTGGTTGCAGTTAGTTGTTTAAGTCACTGGATCCCGGCCTGCGCCGGGATGACGTTATCGAGGAGCGACCTTCCCACGCCCGGGCTTGCAAGCCCGAGCGCTTCGGCAGGCGCAGGCCGGGATCCAGCGTCTTTTGCCCGGCCCCTGACCAAGCCGAACTACCAGGCAATCTCCCGCCCGTCGTACCCGTAGAACGCGCCGGAATCCGCCGGCTTCAGCGTCGCGATCACCTTCAGCATGCCGGCCACGCTGTCCGGCGCCTCCACCGTCGCGCTCGGCCCGCCCATGTCGGTCCTGACCCAGCCGGGGTGCATCACGGCCAGCGTGAGGTCGGGGTAGTCATGGCGCGCGGAAACGACCGCCATGTTCAGTGCCGCCTTCGACACGCGATACATCCACGCGGTGCTCGACGACGCGCCGGCAATGCTGCCCATCACGCTGGAGATGAACACGAAGCGTCCCTTCGCCTCGGCGACGAAGGGCGCCAGCAAGGGCAGCGCCTGCATCGCGCCGAGCACGTTCGCATGCATGGTCGCATCGAACGCGGCAGCGGTCGGCGCCTCGGCCGCGCCGTCCCAGCCCGGCAGCACGCCGGCCACGTACAGCGCGAGGTCGATTTTCTCGCCGTCGAGTTTCCACGGCAGCTCGGCCAGCGACTCGGCGCGGGTGACGTCGACCTTCAGCGGATGCGCGCCGTCTTCTTCCAGCAAGGCCAGCGCCTGCGGGTCGCGTGCGGTAGCGTAGACCTTCCATCCTTCGGCCAGCAGCTGGCGGACGAACTCGCGACCAATGCCGCGCGACGCGCCGATGACAAGGGCGGTGCGGGCCATTTACATCATCTCCACAGCCAGCGCGGTCGCTTCGCCGCCGCCGATGCACAGCGACGCCACGCCGCGCTTGCCGCCGGTCTTCTTCAGCGCGCCGAGCAGCGTGACGACGATGCGCGCGCCGGAGGCGCCGATCGGATGACCGAGCGCGCAGGCGCCGCCGTGAATGTTGATCTTCTCGTGCGCAATGCCGAGGTCATGCATCGCTGCCATCGCGACCGCGGCAAACGCCTCGTTGACTTCGAACAGGTCGACTTCCTTCGTGCTCCAGCCAGTCTTCTTGTACAGCTTTTCGATCGCGCCGACCGGCGCGGTGGTGAACCAGTTCGGCTCCTGCGAATGGCGGGTGTGCGCGACGATCTTCGCGATCGGCTTCGCGCCCAGTTTTTTTGCGGTCGATTCGCGCATCAGCACCAGCGCGGCAGCGCCGTCATTGATCGACGACGACGACGCGGCGGTGATGGTGCCGTCTTTCTTGAACGCGGCCTTCAGCGCCGGAATCTTGTCGAGCTTGGCCTTCAGCGGGCCTTCGTCCTTGTCGATCACGACGTCGCCGCCCTTGCCGGCGACGGTCACCGGCGCGATCTCCCAGGCGAACGAACCGTCGGCGGTGGCGGCCTGCGCGCGCTTGACCGATGCGATGGCATACGCATCCTGCGACTCGCGGGTGAACTGGTACTTGGCTACGCAGTCTTCGGCGAAGGTACCCATCGAGCGGCCCTTGTCATACGCATCCTCGAGGCCGTCGAGCATCCTGTGGTCGCAGATCATGCCGTGGCCGATGCGGTAGCCGCCGCGCGCCTTCGGGATCAGGTACGGTGCATTCGTCATCGACTCCATGCCGCCGGCCACCACGACGTCGTTCGTGCCGGCCACCAGCGAATCAAAACCGTAGATGGTCGCCTGCATCGCCGAGCCGCACATCTTCGACAGCGTGACCGCGCCGGCCGACACCGGCACACCGGCCTTGATCGCCGCCTGCCGCGCAGGCGCCTGGCCCTGGCCCGCCATCAGGCAGTTGCCGAAGATGACGTCATTGACCGACTCGGCAGGGATGCCGGCGCGCTCGATGGCGGCGCGGATGGCGACCGCGCCGAGTTCAGCAGCCGACAGTGAGGCAAAGTCGCTCTGGAAGGCGCCCATCGGCGTACGTGCTGCGCCGACGATGACGATAGGATCTTGCATGGGGTTCTCCATTGGGGATTCAGGCCGCCTTGGCCGCCGGCATCGCCGCGGCACCGCTGGCCTCCTGGTTGATGAAACGGATCTCTTGCGGATACGGGAACACGTCCTCCACCTGGCCCTCGAGGATGCGTTCCTTCTTCTGCCGCCACCATGCGGCCGTCAGCAATTCCGCGTGGTATTTCATGAAGTAGTGACGGACTTTCGGATTCCCGAGCAGGAAGACGCCGAACTGTTCGGGGAACACGTCGTTCTTCGCCACCGGATACCAGGGCTCGCTGGCCATCTCGTCTTCTTCATGGCGCGGCGCCGGTATGTCGCGGAAATTGCAGTCGCTGATGTACTCGATCTCGTCATAGTCGTAGAACACCACGCGCCCCTGCCGCGTCACGCCGAAGTTCTTGTACAGCATGTCGCCGGGGAAGATGTTGGCGGCGACCAGATCGCGAATCGCATTGCCATACTCGCGCACGCCATGCTCGAGCTTGGCCTCGTCACCGGCCGCCTCGGCCTCGGTCAGCCAGATGTTCAGCGGCGTCATGCGGCGCTCGATGTACAGGTGCTTCACGATCACCTGGTCGCGGTCTTCCTCGATCAGCGACGGCGCGACCTCTTTCAGCTCGGCCAGCAGCGCATCGGAAAAGCGCGAGCGCGGGAAAGCGACGTTCGAGTACTCCAGCGTGTCGGCCATACGGCCGACGCGGTCGTGATATTTGACCAGCAGGTACTTCTCCTTCACCAGTTCGCGCGTGGTTTCCTTCGGCGCGGGGAAGAAGTCCTTGATCACCTTGAACACGTACGGGAAGGACGGCAGCGCGAACACCACCATCACCAGGCCGCGGATGCCGGGCGCGATCGCGAAACGGTCGGACGAATGCGCGAGATGGTGCAGGAAGTCGCGGTAGAAACCGGCCTTGCCCTGCTTGTGCAGGCCGAGGATGGTGTAGATCTCGCTGCGCGGCTTGTTCGGCATGAGGGTGCGCAGGAATTTCACGTACGCCGACGGCACTTCCATGTCGACCAGGAAGTAGGCGCGCGTGAAAGAGAACAGCAGCGTGATCTGGCCCGGATCGGTCAGCACGGTGTCGAGGTAGAGCCCGCCGCCGCGGCTGTGCAGCACCGGGATCACGAAGCCGTAGGACTGGTTGCCGTTGACCAGCTTGCCGACCAGATAGGCGCCCTTGTTGCGGAAGAACGGCGACGACAGCACCTGGATCTGCCGGTTCGGCTCGACCGGCTGGGCCGCCAGCAGCGTCTGCAAGCGCGCTTCGATCAACGCGATGTCGCGGTCAAGATCGACAAACTCGCCTTCAAACTGGAAGTTGGTGATCACGCGCTTGACCGATGCGCGCAAGCCGTCGCTGCCGGGATAGTAGACGCGATAGACCGGCATGCCGTCGCGCGGCTCGATGTACTCGGTCGACAGCGTCGGCCAGACGAAGATGAAGTCGTTGTTGAAGTAGGTGCGATGCAGGATGTTGCAGCAGACCGAGTTGAAGAAAGTCTCGGCCAGCTCCGGCTGCCGGTGCTCGGTCAGCATGCCGATGTAATGCAGCTTCACCTCGCGCCAGACGGCATCGGTCAGTTCGTCCTCGTCGTATTCGTCCTCCAGCGCCTGCACGCATTCCTGCACGCGATGGTCGTAGAACGCGATCCGCTCGCGCGCCTCGGCCTGCGCGACCTTCCAGGTCATGTTCTCGAAGTGGCGGCGCGCAGCCTGGCTCGACTTCCGAAACAGCCGGTAGTGCTTGTCGAAGCCGTCGAGGATCACGCGCGCGATGTCGAAGGCGATCTGCGACGACAACAGCTTGGGGAAGTGCTGCATCGGTCAGAATGTCCTGTCAGGCGGTTTCGGCGAACAGCTCGCGGCCGATCAGCATGCGGCGGATTTCGCTGGTGCCGGCGCCGATTTCGTAGAGCTTGGCGTCGCGCCACAGGCGGCCGGTCGGATAGTCGTTGATGTAGCCATTGCCGCCGAGCGTCTGGATCGCCTCGCCGGCCATCCAGGTCGCCTTTTCGGCCGAATACAGGATGGCGCCGGCGGCATCCTTGCGCAATGCACGCGCCTGCTCGGGCGACTTCGCGCGGTCGCAGGCCTGGCCGACGGCATACACATAGGCCTTGCAGGCCATCATCGTCGAGTACATGTCGGCGAGCTTGCCCTGCATCAGCTGGAATTCACCGATCGGCTGGCCGAACTGCTTGCGCTCGTGCACATACGGCACCACCGCGTCCATGCACGCCTGCATGATGCCCAGCGGACCGCCGGACAGCACCGCGCGCTCGTAGTCCAGTCCCGACATCAGCACGTTGACGCCGCGGCCGAGGCCGCCGAGCACGTTCTCGGCCGGCACTTCGCAGTCCTGGAACACCAGCTCGCCGGTGTGCGAGCCGCGCATGCCGAGCTTGTCGAGCTTCTGCGCGACGGAAAAGCCCTTGAAGCCTTTCTCGATCAGGAAGGCGGTGATGCCGCGCGGGCCAGCCTCGATGTCGTTCTTTGCATAGACCACCAGCACGTCGGCGTCGGGGCCGTTGGTGATCCACATCTTGCTGCCGTTGAGCACCCAGCGGTCACCCTTGAAGTCGGCGCGCAGCCGCATGCTGACGACGTCCGAGCCGGCGTTCGGCTCGGACATCGCCAGCGCGCCGACATGCTCGCCGGAGATCAGTTTCGGCAGGTATTTCGCGCGCTGCTCGGGCGTGCCGTTGCGGCGGATCTGGTTGACGCACAAGTTCGAGTGCGCGCCGTAGGAGAGCCCGACCGATGCCGACGCGCGCGAGATTTCTTCCATCGCGATGATATGCGCGAGATAGCCCAGCGCGGAGCCGCCGTATTCCTCGTCGGCGGTAATGCCGAGCAGGCCGAGCTCGCCCATCTTGCGCCACAGGTCCATCGGGAACTGGTCGCTGCGGTCGATCTCGGCGGCGCGCGGCGCGATCTCGGCGGCGGCAAACTGGCGTACGGCGTCGCGCAGCGCGGCGATGTCTTCGCCGTGGTCAAACGTGAGTCCCGGCAGGTCGGTCATGAAGTCTCCTTGGCTGTTTGTCTTTGTTTTTTCAGGCGGCCCGGGCAGCGCCGCCGGCGGCGGCCTCTTCGGCCGGCATGCCTTCTTCCAGCATCCGCCGGCACTGCTCCTCATGCACGGCGATCTCGGCCAGCGTGACCTCGATGTCTTCGCGCTGCTGTTCGAGCGCCTCACGATGGCGCGCCAGCACATTGAGGAAGCGCTTGAGCTGCGCAGCCGAATCCTTCGGCGACTCGTACATGTCGACCAGGTCCTTGATCTCGGACAGGGTCAGCCCGAGGCGCTTGCCGCGCAGGGTGAGCTTCAGGCGCGTGCGGTCGCGTGCGCCATAGACGCGCGTGCGACCGCCGGTGCCTTCGCGGCTCGGGCTGAGCAGGCCCTGGTCTTCGTAGAAGCGGATCGCGCGCGGCGTAATGTCGAATTCGCGCGCCAGCTCGGTGATGGTGTAAGTGGCCATGGTCTCCGGATCGCAGGCGGGACAGCCCCTGATGTACGGACTGCCCCGGCTTGCTAGAATGGACGTTTACGTAAACGTCAATTGCTGGCTATTGTAGGCGGGACGCCGGGGTTTTGGAATCCCTGCCCGCCCGAACCACGGAAGATCCGACATGAATCCACAGGAACACGAACTTACCTATCCGCTGGGCGACACGCTGCCCGCCGCCGGCCAGGCGGTTGACGTCGCACCCGGCGTGCGCTGGCTGCGCATGGGCCTGCCGTTCGCGCTGAACCATGTGAATCTCTGGCTGCTGGAAGACGGCGACGGCTGGACCGTGGTCGACTGCGGGATCGCGACCGACGCCACCCGTGAAGCCTGGGAGCAGGTGTTCGCGCAGGAGCTGGGCGGCCGGCCGGTCACGCGCGTGATCGCCACCCACTGCCATCCGGACCATGTGGGCCTGGCCGGCTGGCTGTGCGAACGCTGGAATGCGTCGCTGTGGATGACGGTCGGTGAATATGCGTTTGCGCGAATGATGTCGGCGGCGCTGCCCGGCGCCGACGGCCCGTCGATGGTGCCGCACTTCCGCCGCCACGGGCTGACCGATCCGGAGAAGCTCGCACAGCTGGAGGGGCGCAAGGCCTATTACCCGACACTGGTGCCGACGGTGCCCGAACATTTCATCCGCCTCGACGAACGCTATCCGGTGAAGATCGGCGCGCATGACTGGCGCGTGATTACCGGTACCGGGCATTCGCCCGAGCATGCGGCGCTGTACTGCGAGGCGCTGGGCGTGCTGGTGTCGGGCGATATGGTGCTGCCGCGAATCTCGACGAATACCTCGGTGTTCGCGATCGAGCCGGAGTCGGACGCCGTCGGCCACTTCCTCGATTCGCTGCAAAAGTTCGTGCCGCTGCCGCAGGAAACGCTGGTGCTGCCGTCGCACGGCAAACCCTTCCGCGGGCTGCAGCGGCGTATCGCGCAGCTCGGCGCGCATCACGCAGAACGGCTGGCCGAGGTGCGCGAGGCCTGCGTGACGCCACAGTCGGCCGCCGACATCGTGCCGCTGATGTTCCGTCGCGAGCTCGACACCCACCAGCTGACTTTCGCCATGGGCGAGGCGCTCGCACACCTGCACCGGCTGTGGCAGGCCGGCGAACTGGCGCGCCAGGAGGGCAGCGACGGCGTACTGCGCTTTGTGCGCAAGGGGACGTCGGACACGATGAGCACCTGACCAATCCCGCGCCACTAACAAGGCTTTTCGCTGCGACCACGCGCGGCCGGCATGCCGCGCACCTTTACCAGCGCCGATCAGCGTCCAGGTGGTTTCTTCCTATATCGGCGCGCTGGAGGGGATTTCTATTTTTACCTTTTTACACACAATCCAGTAACAAAGAACTGACTGTTACATGACGGTATGGAATAGTCGTCAGCATGAGCTCGTCACAAGAACGACTGGCGTTCAGCCAGAGACTGCAACAGGCGCTACAAAATGCCGATCACTCGCCGACCAGTCCAACCCTGCTCGCGCGCGAGTTCAATCTTCACTTCAATGGACGCTCGGTAACTGCGCATGCAGCGCGCAAGTGGTTGCAGGGCGAATCGATTCCGACCCAGGAAAAGCTGCGCGCGCTGGCGGGCTGGCTGGGGGTTCCGGCCGACTGGCTGCGCTTCGGCACGCTCGAAGCGCCGAAGGACGCTGGTGCGACATCGTCGCCGGTCGATACGAAGCTGGCCGCGCAACTGCGGCAGCTGAATGAGCATGATCGCGCGCTGGTCTACGAATTCGCGCGCATGCTGGTCAAGAACAGCAAGAAGTAATAAGCGCCTGTTCCGAGACAGGCTCGTGAGCGCTCAGCCTGCGGCCAGTTCGCGCAAGTAGCGCAGGCCGTCGATCGCGCGGCTGCCGTACCATGACAGCATTTCGCCGTCGACCAGCCGCACCGGCTTGCCAAGCTGCTTCTCGAGCGCATCCGCATGGGTATCGGTGAAGCGATAGGGCTCGCTCGACAGCAGCACCTCGTCGATTTCGCCGGCCAGCGCCTCGCTCCAGCGGAATTCCGGATAGCGCCGGTCCGACGGCGCGACCCACTGCTGCCAGCCAATCAGTTCGAGCATGCGCGCGATATAGGTGTCGCGCGACACCGTCATCCACGGATCCTGCCAGATGCAGTACAGCACGCGGCGGGGCTGGCTGGCCGCGGCGAGCGTCAGCGCCCGTTCGCGCTCGAACTCCGCGCACAGCAACTCGGCCGCGTCAGTCGCGCCGAACACGCCGCCGATCAGCCGGTACAGCGCAAGGTTGTCCGCCGGCGCCACCGGATGCGTGACGACCACGTTCGGCACGAATTCCGCGAGCTGATCGACGGTCGGCTTCTCGTTCTCGTCGATGTTCACCAGCAGGTGCGTGGGCGCAAGCCGGCGGATCTTTTCGATGTTCACGTCCTTGGTGCCGCCGATCTTGGGCACCTGCGCGAGCTCGTCGGCGGGGTGAATACAGAAGCCGGTGCGGCCGACCAGATGGCGCGTCAGTCCGAGCGCGCAGACCAGCTCGGTGACCGACGGCACCAGCGAGACGATGCGCGGCTCGCCGTCGAACGGGCGGTGAAACACGCCGGTCGCATCGGTCAGCAGGTCGTTCATTTGGGTGAATGAATGTCGTCGTACGAGGGCTTGTGCGGCGCGCGCGCGAACAGCCGGTCATACAGCCAGTTCGGCAACGCGCGCAGCAGCCAGGAGACGCCGCGCATTGGCCAAGGGATGACGGCATAACTGCGGCCGGCGTCGATCACGCGGCGCGCGCGCTGCGCGAAGCGATCGGCGGGCAGCAGGAAGGGCATCGGGTAGTTGTTCACCTGCGTCATCGGCGTGTCGATGTAGCCGGGCGCGATCGTCACCACGCGGATGCCATGCGCACGCAGTTCAACGCGCAGCGATTCGCAGTAGCTGATCACCGCGGCCTTCGACGCGCTGTAGGCTTCGGCACCCGGCAGGCCGCGGATGCCGGCCACGCTGGCGATGCCGACCAGCCGCAGACCGCGCTCGCCGGCGGCGGCCTGCGCCTTCATCGCGTCGATGAACGGCGCGAAGGTGGCAGCCGTGGCCACCACATTGGTCTGGATGACTTGCGCGAACACGTCGAGGTCGGCGCTGCGCTCGGTCAGCGTGCCGTACGAGATGCCGGCGTTGGCGATCACGATGTCGATGCCGCCGGTCAGCCGGATGAAGTCGGCCGCTGCGGCGCGCAGCGCCGCGCGGTCATTCACGTCGGCCGGATAGATCGCGTGCAGCGACGGGTTCGGCAGGCTGCCGGCGAGTCGCCGCAGCGCGTCCTCGCGGCGCGCGAGCAGGCCGACGCGGGCGCCGCGCTCCGCATATTCACGCGCGAGCGCCTCGCCGAGCCCGCTGGACGCGCCCGTGATGAATACGCGCTTCAAAGCAGGCAGACGACAGTCCGGCTCACTTCGCCTTCTTCGCGACCAGCGCGTCCATCACCTGCAGCGTCGCGCTGTTCATGGCCTCTTCCGACGAACCGCGCATGGTCTTGCCGACGATCGCCGGCGACGTGATGTACTGGCCGTCGATCGCGATGGTCGGCACGCCGTCGATGCGGTAGATGTCCTGCAGCTGTCGCACGCGGGCAACCTTGCTCTGCACGGTGAAGGAATTGAACGTCTCGGCGAATTTCTTCTGGTCGATGTCCTGCTTCGCGATGAAGGCCGTGATCTCTTCCTCGCGGTTGAGCTTCATGCGCTGCTGGTGGACGGCATCGAACACCACGCGGTGCAAGTCGAGGCGGCCCATCGCTTCGAGCGTGTAGTACAGCTTCTGCTGCGGCACGAAGGATTCGCGGAAGCCGACCGGCACGCGCTTCAGCACGATCTTGTCGGCGTTCTTCTTCGCCCAGTCGGCAAGGTACGGCTCGAATGCAAAGCAATGCGGGCAGTTGTACCAGAAGAATTCCAGCACCTCGACCTTCTTGCCGGCCTCGGTCGGCTGCGCCTGTTGCAGGCGCTGGTATTCGGCGCCTTCGACTGGTGCGTTCGGGGCGGCGGCGGCGGACAGGGCGACGAAGCCGAAGCTGGCGATACAGAGCAGGCGTTGCAGGATGCGCATCGATATTCCTCAGTCAGAAAAAATCATTTCGGGACGCGCACGACGGCGACGTCGACGCCATTGTCGGACAGCCGCGCGCGTGCGCGATTCATGCCCTCGACATCGGCGAACGGGCCGACGCGAACGCGATACAGGTTGCCCAGCTCGGACTTGCGCTCGGCGATGCTGGCGGCCACGCCCATCAGCGCAAGCCTTGCCTTGGTCGCCTCGGCATCCTGCTGCTCGCGGAACGCACCGGCCTGCAGATAGTAGGTGAAGCCGTCGCCGGCCGGCGCGGCGGAAACATTTGCTGACGCGGCCGGTGCGGCCGGGACGACCGCAGCGGGGGTCGGCGCCGTAGTCACGGCCGCAGGCGCCGCCTTGGCCGGCACGGCTTCG